>Ga0247669_1000268_pt1 | contig 24327 bp, 23 predicted proteins | sample CNK10_metaG_FD_182734 | JGI IMG/M metagenome (GOLD analysis project Ga0247669, IMG submission 182734) | Soil microbial communities from Purdue University Martell Research Forest, Indiana, United States - CNK10 | ecosystem: Environmental > Terrestrial > Soil > Temperate forest > Bulk soil...
TCTTACGCAAAACACCTCTCCGCTCACCTCGCCGTCAACCACCGCAACGTCATCGATCAGCAGCAACACCATCGTTTCCGATTTCACAGCCAAGACCAAAGGCGCTTCTCCCACGGCTGAGCCTTCCAGCCTCCTGATCTTGTCGGTCGGTCTGCTCTTTCTCCCCCTCTTCCGTAAGCGCCGCCGTAAAGGAGCTCTCCATCTCCGTCCCGTCTAGCCGCTGACTCCGCTCCGCGAAGCGCCCAAGACCGCTTCTGGGGCCCTCCCTTTAAGAGACAGCAGCGCTCCCGCCCAAGCGTTTCGCGGGAATCCAGGCGGGGCGGAGCCCCTCTCCGTTCCTCGGCCAGTAATGATTCAGTTTTCGTGAATTGTAAAACCAGCGCCAGTTCCCGGCAGTCGGTTCAGTTTGAATGCTTACTGAAAAACAGGGGGCAAGGGGGATACCTCTCCGAACCCGTGGTCTACCCGCTCCGAAATATGGGGCTTCCGCTCAGGCCTTCACTTCGGCTGCAGACAGTTTCCTCCCCTGCCGGATCACCTCAAACACTGCGAGCGGCACCACCCAGCAAATCCACCCGACGCTGGTGGACGCATCGTCTGCATTCGATCCCAGCCGCGCCGTCAAGCCCGGCAGCAGGTCCGTCATAAACCGGAATGTCACGAAACCGAACGCCACGATATACGACCGCATCATCCACTCCTTGTGCATCGCAACGCGTCCCTTCAAAATCGCCGCCCACGCAATTCCCGTCGTCAGAATCCACGCCGTAGCTAGCCCCATCAATGAGACGCCAAAGCTCCGCGGCGTCGAATACACCGCCATCAAAAACGCGCCAACAATTCCAGTCGCCGCCGCGACGAGATACAAGCGGCCTGTCCACCGGTGAAATGTCATCGCCTTCTGCCGCAATCCCGTCCAAAGTTGCAGCGTCCCAAAAACCAGAGCCAAAATTCCTCCGCTGATGTGCGCGACCAATCGGAACCGGTGAGGCCAGTACCCACCGAATTGCTTCGCGTCGAAGCGCAAAAGATACGGCGCCGCGTAATGCCAAATAAATCGCGCCGCCACCAAACTCGCCACGACCAACAACCCAATCGTGATCACGCGCGAAGAAGTCTTGACCGACCTAGCGTCGGAAAGCGTTGCGCTCGATGCCACGCCGCACCTCTTTCATCCAAAATTTCCCGGGGAAAGACCAGCCGGCCGAATTTCTTGCCGCGAGTCTCTGAAATCCTCGTGCCGTTGTCAATGCCTTTGGCCACATTGCCTTTCTGACGGCGCGGGCGCTTCTCAGTTGCGTTACACTATTTCCTGACAATCACCATGACTTCCCGCCGTATCCAATTCGCATTAACGCTCGCCGTCGTCGGCGCGCTCGCGGCCGGCTGCCACAGCACTCATGCCGACCCGAAGAAGGTGGCGGCCTCGGCTGCGCCGAAGCAGGAAGAAGCGCACAATCTGATTCGTTTCGTCAAGAATCCCGACCCGGCACCCGCACTTGGCATCAACGATCTCGACGGCAAACCGATTTCTCTCGACGAGTTCAAGGGGAAAATCGTTTTGCTCAATTTCTGGGCAACCTGGTGCGGGCCTTGCCGCGCGGAAATTCCCGACCTGATCGACCTTCAGAACAAATTCAAAGATCAGCTGGCCATCGTTGCGCTCGCCACGGACGAAGACGATCCCGCGCTTGTGAAAAAATTCTCGCAAAAAGCCGGCATCAACTACCGCATCGGCATGTCTTCGGACGAACTTCGCGTGAAGTACGGCGGAATTCCTGCGCTCCCCACTTCGTTCGTAATTGATGCGCAAGGCCGCGTCGTTCAAAAACATATCGGCTTGAATGACCCGAGCATTTACGAACTGGAAGTTCGCGCTCTGCTCGGTCTTCCGTTCGACGGCAAAGTCGATTATTTCGACGATACCGGGCAAGTCTTTTTGAAAAATGCGGAACGCGCCACGGAACTTCCCGGCGTCGATCTTAGGAAGCTGACGCCGGCGCAAAAAACAATTGCCCTTCGCCGCTTCAACGCGGAATCCTGCAACTGCGGCTGCAAAATGACGCTCGCGCAATGCCGCGTCAATGACACCGGCTGCAGCGTCAGCAAGGAAATGACCGCCAAAATCGTCTCGGAGCTTTCTCACGCACCCGCGAAAACCGCCGCGCCTGAGAAATGAATCCCAAAATAGTTTTCTTTATCCTGCTGATTCTTTCGGCAACCGGGTTTATCTCTCCACCGATCGCTCTCTGCGCCGGAATCATTTTCGGCCTCTCCCTCCTCCATCCTTACGCCGCTGACGCAAAAGCGCTCTCCAAATTTCTCCTGCAAGCATCCATCGTCGCGCTCGGCTTCGGCATGAACCTTGACGAAGTTCTCAAAGCCGGCCGCAGCGGTTTTCTTTACACCTTCATCGGAATCGCCTTCGCCATGCTCGCCGGACTCGGCATCGGCAGACTCCTCGCGGTTCGCGGCACGACTTCGTACTTAATCTCCACGGGCACCGCGATCTGCGGCGGCAGTGCTATCGCCGCCGTGGGGCCGGTTATTCACGCGTCCGAGGAGGAAATGGCTGTATCCCTGGGTACGGTTTTTATTCTGAATTCGGTTGCGCTATTTGTTTTTCCAGTGATTGGCCGCGCGCTGGGACTTTCGCAGTCGCAATTCGGTTTGTGGTCCGCGCTTGCGATTCACGATACGAGTTCGGTCGTCGGCGCGGCTTCGCGCTACGGAACAGAAGCGCTCATCATTGCGACGACGGTGAAACTTGCACGCGCACTTTGGATCGTTCCTCTCGTTTTTTTTACTGCTGTCGTGAAGCGCGGAAAATCGAAAATCACAATTCCCTGGTTCATTTTGTTTTTCTTTGTCGCCGCCGTCATCAATACTTACGGGCCGCAAGACGCGGCGCTCTCACAGAAATTCTTCACACTTGGCAAGCTCGGCCTTACCGCTACGCTTTTTCTTATCGGCACCAGCATTTCGAAAAACACGCTCAAAGAAGTCGGCTGGCGTCCGCTTGCGCAAGGCGTTCTGCTCTGGCTCGCGGTCGGTTCGCTTTCTCTCTATTTTATTCGCATCGGCTGGATCTCCCTTTCCGGAACGTTTTGATTGCACCTCGGCGCGCAGAGGGACTAAACTCGCCCTTCACTTTCCCGGAGGAGGGAGTTTATGAATCGGCGCATGGCAATTCTGGCGGTAGTTTTGATGACCGGTGTATTCACTGTCCTGAAGGCAAGTTCACGCCCGGTGCCGCAAAGCACGCGCAAGGCGATCAACCTGCCGGGCAAAACAATCTCTGCTCCCTTTAGCGACGCCATTCTCACCGGGAATACGCTTTACCTGGCGGGGCGAATCGGGCTCGACAAGGACGGCAAAGCCCCCGAGAAAATTGAGGACGAAATAAAGCTGCTTCTCGACGGCGAAAAAGACGTTCTGGCGCAAGCCGGCATGACGATGGACGATCTCGTTTACGTGCAAATTTCCTGTACCGACCTGTCGCTGTTTGACAAATTCAATCCCATCTATAGGACCTACTTTACGAAGGAATTCCCGGCGCGCGAATTTGTTGGAGCGGCGGCCATCTTGCGCGGGGGACATTTTGAGTTGCAGGCAATCGCGGTCAAGCACTAGGGGCAAAAGCGGCAAGGCTTGACTTTTGTCGAGAACCAGAATAAATTAACAGTGTTAAGTAAATGAGGGTGGCATAGGCATGGGCGTTCGCGAGCGGCGAGCTCGAGAAAAGCGGTATCTGCGACAAGAGATTATGGACGCAGCCAGCGAGCTCTTTGTCAAAGAGGGATACGAAAACGTGTCCATGCGGCGGATTGCGGACCGAATCGAGTACTCGCCTACGACCATCTACCTGTATTTCAAGGACAAGGCCGAGCTGCTTGAGAGCATCTGCCAGGAGACGTTTGCCAAACTGATTCAACGGCTGACCAAGATCCTAGACCAGCCGGGAGACCCAATCGAGAGGCTAAAACGAGGCCTCTTGGCTTATGTCGAGTTCGGGCTCGAGAACCCACACCACTACCGGTCGACGTTTATGACGCCGCTGCCGGACGAGGTCGATCACGAAAAATACGTGAAACCCGAAGCGGCCGGGATCCAAGCCTTTGATTTGCTGAGGCGATGCGTTTACGACTGCATCGCGGCCGGAAGGTTTAAAACGAAGGATGCGGAATTGGCCAGCCAGACGCTTTGGGCTGGCGTTCATGGCGTCACTTCGCTCTTGATTACGCACACGCATTTTCCCTGGGTTGGCAAAGAGAAGGTGATTCGCGGAGTGGTCGATACAATCGTAGCGGGCTTGGAGGCGGAATGAACCGAGTTGGTGTAAAGTGCTTGTTATGAATGCGATACAGCCTTTCTAGGCGGGAGAGGGTTAAGCAAAAAAATTTCTTTTGAATATTAACACTGTTCATATAGAGAGCGATGTTAGTTTTTTTCGAGCTCATGCGTAGTAGAAAGCGGCATGTGGACACCAAGATTTTGGAGACGTTGGTGGAATTGAAGGCGGGGGAGCCTCTGCCGCTAGGGTTGAGGGTGGATGCGTTTGTAGTGAAAGACTGACGATGTGCCCATATAACGTCATTACATAACTACCGTTATTCAAGCATATGCCCATATATAGGCATTACGCGGCTGCCCCAGAAGTTTGGTTCTCAACTAACTAGCTTTATTTCATTAACTTACAGATTACTCAAATTTTACAGGATTTGGAGTTCCCCATGCACTATTCCAGCATCGAATCGAGTTCGCCTATGTTGAGAATCAGCACCGAAAAAAAGAAGGGCCGGACGGTACTAAGTGTAGAGGGCCGTTTGTCGGGTCCCCGCGTGGCGACGCTCGAGCAGTGCTGGCGCGAGATGCGTGGCAGTTCGCCGGACGAAAAGTTTGAGGTGAATCTTTGCGGCGTCACGTTCATCGACGGGGCGGGAAAGATTCTGCTGAAAGGCATGTACAGCGAGGGCGCGCAATTGCTGGCGGAGGGCTGCCTCAATCAGGCGATCGTGAACGAGATTACGGCAGAGCAGAAGGCTGGGGGAAGCGAGAAGCGCGGCAAGGGGCCGAGCTTTTTCTTTTATGTCGCGTTCTTCAGTCTGGCGTTCGGGGCGAAGCCGGGATTTGCGCAAAACGCTGCAAGGCCCGGCGCGCTGAAGTTGACGCTCGAGCAGTCGGTGGCTTTGGCGCTGAAACAGAATACGACGGCGCAGATTGCGGTGTTGACGGCCGCCGAAGCGGAACAAGACAAAAACATTTCACGGTCGAACCTGATTCCGAACGCGAGCCTGCAGGTTTCCGATTCGGCGCGGCGGCAGAACATCGAAACAGGGTTCGGACAGAAGATTCCGGGAATTCAGGAGCACTCCGGGCCGTTTCAGGTTTTTAACGCAGGCGTGGCGGTGTCAACACCGATTTTTGATCTGACGTTGTGGCGCCGGTATCAGGCGGCGAAGGAATTGGCGGGTGCGCAGAAATCGACGAGTGAGTCAACGCGTGAGCAAGTGATTTTGCTCGTGGTGTCCCAGTACATCGGGTCGCTGCGGGCGGAAGCGAACGTGACGGCGTCGAAGTCGCGGGTCGAACTGGCGCAAGCGCTCTACGACCAGGCGGCGGATTTGCAGAAAGAAGGCGTGGGAACGGGAATTGATACGCTGCGCGCGAACGTGGAATTGCAAAACGAAAAGCAGGCGCTGATTCAGGCGGAAAACGACCGCGACTCTTCGCTCTACATTTTGAGCCGGCTGCTGAATCTCGATCCGCGGGAAAAGGTCGAACTTGCGGATTCGCTGGGCTTTTTCGACACTCCGCAGCCGGAGATGGATCCGAGCATCGATGCAGCATTCGCGACTCGCGCGGAGTGGAAGTCGATTGAACAGCAAGTGAAGGCAGCGCAGCGCGAAAAACAGGCTTCGCAAGCGGAACGGTTGCCGTCGTTGCGGTTTGACGGGAATTGGGCGTATCAGGGGCTGAGTTCGACGACGGGAATTCCGGTTTATACCTATCAGCTTGGCGTGAACATGCCGCTGTTTACTGGCGGGCGAATTCATTCCGAGATCGTGAAAGCCGATTTGCGGTTGCGAACGCTGGAAGAACAGAAAGCGGATTTGCGGAATTCAATTGCGCTGGATGTGAAGACGGCGCTGCTGAATCTCGAATCGGCGCGGAGTGAAGTGCAAGTGGCAAATCTGGGCGTGCAGCTGGCGAAAGAAGAAGTGGACCAGGCGCGAGACCGGTTCAGGGCCGGTGTGGCAAACAACATTGAAGTGATTCAAGCGCAAGATGCGCTGGCGCGAGCCAACGACAACCAGATTATTGCGCTGTACCGATTCAATCAGGCGCGCGCCGACTATGCGCGGGGAATCGGGCAGATGGAAAAAGTTTACGCAAAGTAAGAGAGGACCCTGGGGATGAGTATCGAGATCGAAGTCGGGCTGGAAAACGCAACACGGGTAAAGCCGCGGACGGAAGAGCTTCGTTTGGATGAAGCGCCGGCAGTTCCGCAGGCGAATACGAAATTGCGCAACCGGTTGATTTCTGGAGGCGCGGCGTTTCTGGTGCTGGTGGCGGGACTTTTCATTTATTACTTTAACCGGGAGAGCACGGATGACGCGCAAGTGGATGGGCACATCACGGCGGTGTCGGCGAAAGTTTACGGTCGCGTGGCGGACGTTCTGGTGAATGACAACCAGCCGGTGAAGGCGGGACAAGCGCTCGTGAAGCTGGACGCGCGGGATTCTCAAGCGGCGCTCGATCAGGCGAAAGCGCAGCTGGCTTTGGCGGAGAGCGAAGCGCAGTCGGCGGGCGTGGACATTCCGAAGACGCGGGAGAATGTGGCGAGCGGTACGTCGAATGCGGACGCGCAATTGAGCGGATCGAATGCCGACTTGATGCGGGCAGAAGTGGCTTACGACCAGGCGAAAACTTCGGATCTGGCGTTTGCGCAGGCGAATATCGACAAGAGCCGTGCCAATGCGCAACTGGCGCAAGCCGATCTGGCGCGGTTTCGGCCGCTGATGGAAAAGGGCGAGATTTCGAAGCAGCAATTTGACGCAGCGCAGGCAAACGCGGATGCGACGGCGAGCGCGTTGAACGCAGACGAACAGAAATTCGTGCAAGCGCAACGTTATGTGGAAATTGCGAAAGCGCAACTGGAAGCAGCGAAAGCGCGGGTGCAGCAAGCGCAAGCCGGCGTGGCGTCGGCGAAAGCGGACACAAAGCAAGTGGCGATGAAGCAAGCGGATGCGGCGGCGAAAATCGCGAAGGTACAGCAAGCGCGCGCAGCGGTGGAAGCGGCGCAGCTAAATCTGGAGTACGCGACGATTACGGCGCCGGTGGACGGCGTGGTGACGCACAAGCAGGTGGAGATCGGACAAGTGGTGCAGCAGGGGCAGGGATTGCTGGTTGTTGTGCCGCTGCGCGACGTCTGGGTGACGGCGAATTTCAAAGAGACACAGCTCAAGAAGATGCGGCCGGGACAAAAAGCGGAAGTGAAAGTGGACACGTACGGGAAAACGTTCAGCGGACACGTGGACTCAATTGCGGGAGCGACGGGCGCCGTGTTGAGTTTGCTGCCGCCGGAAAACGCGACAGGCAATTACGTGAAGGTGGTGCAGCGAATTCCGGTGAAGATCGTGCTGGATTCGGCTCAGCAGGACGGCGCGGTGTTGCGGCCGGGAATGAATGTGGAAGCAACGGTTGTGACGAAAAACTAGTGCGAACAGCAGCGAGCGAAACGGGCGAAAGCGGAAACGAACGTGAAACACAGATTGCTTTCCAAATTGAGGATGCCGGACGGGTCGATCAACCCCTGGGTGATCGCCGTAACGGTGACGCTCGCGACATTCATGGAAGTGCTGGATACGTCGATTGCGAACGTGGCGCTGCCGCACATTTCGGGAAGTTTGTCTGCGGGAGCGGACGAATCGACGTGGGTGCTGACGTCGTATCTGGTGTCGAACGCGATTGTGCTGCCGCTTTCGGGATGGCTTTCGGGACTCGTGGGGCGCAAGCGGTTTTACATGATTTGCGTGGCGTTGTTCACGGTGAGTTCGTTTTTGTGCGGCTTGGCGCCGAGCCTGGGCGTGCTGGTGCTGTTCCGGATCATGCAGGGCGCGGGCGGCGGAGGTTTGCAGCCAAGCGAGCAGGCGATTTTGAACGACACATTTCCGCTGGAAAAGCGCGGGATGGCCTTTGCGGTGTACGGCATCGCGGTGGTTGTGGCGCCGACGATTGGGCCGTGGCTGGGCGGATGGATTACGGACAATTTTTCGTGGAGATGGATTTTCTACATCAACATTCCGGTGGGAATAATTTCGCTGCTTTTGACGTCTCTATTGGTAAGCGATCCACCGTACATGAAGAAGGCGAAGTTGAGCGAAGGATTCCGCGTGGACTACATCGGAATCGGATTGATCAGCCTGGGGCTCGGCAGTATGCAGATCATTTTGGACAAAGGGCAGAGGGAGGATTGGCTGGCGAGCGGATTTATCCAGATTTTTGCGGTGCTGATGCTGGTGGGACTGATCGCGGCGATTTTCTGGGAGTTGCGGCAAAAGGATCCAGTGGTGGATTTGCGGATGTTGAAGAACCGGAATTTTGCGATTGCGACGACCGCGATGTTTTTCCTGGGCTTCGTGCTCTATTCGAGCACCGTGCTGATTCCGCAGATGCTGCAGCAGTTGCTGGGCTATACGGCGGAGAAGGCCGGGCTGGCGCTGTCGCCGGGCGGCGCGGTGATTATGCTGATGATGCCGGTGGTGGGATTTCTAGTGTCGAGAGTGGACACGAAGTTTCTGATTTCGTTCGGATGCATCGTGTGCTCGATTTCACTTTTCGTGATGGCGGGATGGAATTTGCAGCTGGATTACCGGCACGTGGTGTATGGGCGAATGCTGCAGAGTTTCGGGCTGGCGTTTTTGTTCATCCCGATTAACGTGAGCGCTTTTGCTTACGTGCCGAAAGAAAAAACGAATATGGGCACGGGAATTATCAATTTGGCCAGGAACATCGGGGCGAGCGTGGGAATTGCGACGGTGACGACCCAGCTGGAACGGAGAACGCAGGCGCACACGGCGCGGCTGATGGAGCATGTAAATCCGTTCAGCCTGGCGTATCAGAAAGTAGCCGCGGGATTTACGGCGACGTTCATGTCGGCAGGCTCGACCCATGAAGCGGCATCGGAGCGAGCGACCGGAATGATTAGCGGCGTGGTGCAGCGACAAGCGGCGATGCTGGCGTTTTTGGATAACTACAAGATGCTCGGCGTCGTTTTTCTGATGGTGCTGCCGGTGATGCTGCTTTTGAAGCGGCCGAAGGGGGCAGTCAGCGCGCCGGTGCACTGAGGCGGCGAAGGGAAAGTTTCTGCGTCTAACTTTGGGTGCAAAAAAGAGTTTGTAATGGGGGACAAAATGGCTACACAAGCTGCAGTGGGAATGGAACTGAACGAAGCGAAGCTGATCCGCGCGGGGCAGCGCGGCGATGCGCAGGCGGTGGACGCGCTGTTCAAGCGTTACCAGCGGCCGCTGTTTCAAACCGCTTTACGCGTGCTCGGGAATGCCGAGGATGCGGAAGACGCCCTGCAGGAGGGAATGCTGTCCGCTTACCGCAACCTCGGACGGTTCGAGGGACGTTCGCAATTTTCGACGTGGCTCACGCGCATCGTGATCAACGCGGCGCTGATGCGGCGGCGCAGCATGAAGGCGCGGCCAGCAGTGTCGCTCGATGAACCGGCGCGGGAAGATGAGTTGCCGGCGAGCGAGCGATTTGCCGACGACGGTCCGGACCCGGAACAGATGTACGTGGGGACGGAGCTGCGCGAAATGATTAACGAAAATCTGGACGAGCTTTCTCCGCTGCTGAAGTCGGCGTTCGTTCTGCGCGAAGTGCAGGGCTATTCGACCGGCGAAGCGGCGAAGACGCTCGGCGTAACGGAAAATACGCTGAAGGCGCGGCTGTGGCGCGCGCGGCATCAGCTTGCGGAACGCCTTGGCAGCCGGCTGAAGCGAATGAAGGACGGTATGTCGGGCGGAATGGGCGATGCGGAGTGCAGCTATTGCTGAACAATGAGGTAACGACGCGAAGAAATAAAGACGAAAGGGCCGGCGGCGACGCTGGCCCTGTTTATTTTGCCGGGTGAAGCTGTTGTCACCAGTTGACGCGGCGGAGGCCGGGGACCAAGTCGAAGTGGTGGTCGCGGCTTAAGAGCGGAAGAGAGTGCTGACGGCAGAGTGCGGCGATCCAAAGATCGTTGGCGGGGATGGGCTTACCCTTCCTTTTAAGCTCCAAAGCTATGGCGGCGTATGAATAAGTGGTTTCGTCGTCTATGTCGAGCACGCTGACTGCGGCAAGCCATTCGCGAAGCCAGTTTTCGTAGGCAGTTTTGTGACGGGACTGCGAGATTCCGAGACGATATTCGCCCAGAACGATGACGGGAACGGCGAGAAGTTCAGCCTGAGCTACAACTTGAAGCGCGGCGGGCTCTTTTTCCGCGGCCGCCGACAGGGCGTTCGTGTCCAAATCACCGCCACATCTCCGGGTCGATTTTCTCGGAGTCTTCTAAAATGCGCTTATTGACGCGCTTGGTTTCCTGCCGCAGATGCTTCAGCTTACCCATGTGCTTCACCCACGGTTTTTCGCCCGATTTGGCGCCGCTTGAGAGTTTTTCCTTGACGGCTTCGGTGACAAATTCGCGGAGCGCGATGCCGCGCCGGGCTGCGACGGACTTGGCGCGGCGGAAAATAGAGTCCGGGATTTCCAAGGTCGTCTTCATAACGTGATTCTCCCATATTTATGGGACAAGGAATGGAACGGTCTGGGCCGCCGCGAAATGTTTTGCTCCGTATAGGTAACGTTACAAAATAGAAGCGCGCGGGAAGAGGCAAAGAAAGTCTGCTACGGTGAGGAAGTGCGTTCCAAATGAGGTAGGATCGTGAACAAAACAATTAATTTGGTGCTGATGATTTTGATGGCAGGGTTGTGTGTGGCCGAGGGCGTTAACATCGTGCGGAACGGCGCGAACGCGAGAAATGTGCTGTTTTGTCTGCTTTTTGCTGCGTTCGCGATCCGCCGGCTAATGATTCACCGCAAACTGAGTTAGCGACGAACGCGAATTCGTGCCATTAGAATCCGCGTGACTTACAAACGATTCTGATTTCGTTTTGCCGTCGGAGATTCGTGGCAGTATCATTCGAGAAGCTTTCTGGAGCAAACGCCTGCAACAATCGAGATTTCCACCAGTGTACGAAAAACAGAAACGGTCCTCTCGGGTCTCATTACGGCACAAGGTCGTGTTGAAGCTCGTGTTTGGAGCCGCGTTACTGACGGCGCCGCTTGGGTACACAGGTCAGCAGGGCCACCAACACGGCAGCATGCCCGGAATGGACATGCGCGATGAGGACATGAGCGACATGGGCCCAAGCATGGCGGCCATGGCCGGCCATATGTATATGACCCCGCTACGGACAAAGCAGCCTGGGGACAAGGAAAAGACGATCGCGGTTGTGGCCACAGTGAAGGCAGCTATCGAGCACTACACGGATTACCGCAAGGCTTTGGCTGACGGATACGTCATCGCCAACCCGAAACTCAAGCAGCCGCAGTATCACTTCATGAACCAAGCCAATACCCGGGAAGCCGATCTCCGTTTCGACCCGAGCAAGCCAACAGCTCTGCTTTACCGCCGGACCCCGATGCAGGAATACAAGCTGGAGGGCGTGATGTTCACGGCCAGCCCGGACGCAACCGAAGATGAGCTGAACGAACGCATTCCGCTCAGCATTGCGCGCTGGCATAGGCACGTCAACGTGTGTTGGGCCCCGGCGGATCGCGTAGAGGACTACAAAGCCGCCCGTCCCAAGTTCGGCATGTTTGGCTCCATAAAAACCGCAGCAGCCTGCGCAGCCGAACGGGGAGACTTCCATCCGTATATGTTCACCTGGATGATCCACATTTTCCCGTACGAGCCTGACTTCAAAGATGTTTTCTCCATGAACGACGACGTGGCCCACGTGCATTGATCCGCGGCGGCTTCCTTGCGCCCCCTGCCTCTGTTAACCATTATCGGAGTCATGCGTTATGGCTAGTGAAGGGCAGCCCGGGCGTTGCGCGGCGGCCCGCAGCAGCAGCGCGAGCTGAAGAAGTGGTTGACGGGTCGAGCTAACAAAGTGAACCAAGTATTTAGTGAAGTCCGAAGAGTAATGATTCTGGCGAAGAGCCAAAAGAGCCGCGCGAGACTTTCGGTACTGCTTCAAGAGCGGTTGGCGGCGGGGTAGAGGCCGAGGACGCGGAGGAAAGTGGTGGCTGGGCGAACTTCGGCGAGGGCCAAGTCGAGAGCTGCGGGAGAGTTGGCTTCGACGTCGAGATAGAACTGATATTCAAAGGGCCGCCCGTGGATGGGACGGCTTTCGATTTTTTGGAGGTTGACGCCGTGGCGGGAGAAAGGTTCGAGTGCGGCTAGGAGAGCGCCCGGTTTGTGGGCGAGGCGCAGGGCGAGCGAAACTTTGATCGCGGACGCCGGCGCGGCCTGGTCCATTCGTCGAACCGTTAGTTCCGCCATCAGATCGGTCAAGGCAGGCGAAAGAGAGCGAGCGGTATAAGGTTTGTGAGGAATTTCTCCTCCCTCTACCGGGATGAGGAGAACGAAGCGTGTGAAATTTTCAGGATTGTCGTGAATATTTTCGGCAAGGACAACGCCGCCGTAGATGGACGCCGCGCGCCGGGAAGCGATCCCAGCGAAGGATTTGTCGCCTCGGGCCATGACTTCTCGCACGCTGCCAGCCGTGTCTTCGGTTGGCACTCGCTTTAAATCGGGATGTGCGAGGAAAAACTTTTCGCATTGGGCGAGCGCGACAGGATGCGAAGAGACGGAACGAAGGCCGCCGAGGGTAGCGCCGGGCAAGCCGATGAGCTGATGCTCGATGGGCAGGATCGTTTCCGCGACGATGCCGAGATCGCTTTCAAGGAGCAGGTCGTAGACGCGGACGACGGAGCCGGCGAGCGTATTTTCGACGGGAGCGAGCAAGGCGTCGGCGGCGCCTTCTGAGATTGCGGCGAAAGCGGAATCAAAGGTCGGGCGGGGAATGGTGGCGATAAAATCGCCGAGAAGCTGAACGGCGGCGGCTTCACTGAAAGCGCCGTGTTCGCCCTGGAAGGCGACTCGAGCGGATTTGAGTTCTGACGTGGAGTTTTGTTTGCCAGAACTGCCAGCCAATGCGGCCTCCGTTTTCGATTCCGCAGCCTCATGCTGCAGCGATTTAGTCTTGCCAGACCGGAGTATAATGCAACGCATGATGCCGAAACGCGCCGCAGTAACCCGACCGCAGTCCGTTGAGTATGCACCATATTATGAAACTTACGTTTCGCTAATTCCGGGCGACGATATTGTCGGCGTGCTGGAAGCGCAGCGCGTGCAGATGGCGCAACTTCTGGCGGCGCGCAGCGAGCGAGAAGGGAATTTTCGCTATGCGCCAGGCAAGTGGTCGGTGAAGGAAGTGATCGGCCACATTTGCGATGCGGAACGGATTTTTGCATACCGCTTGCTGCGCATTGCGCGTGGGGACGAGACGCCGTTGGCTTCGTTCGAGCAGAACGATTACATTGCGCCGGGGGCGTTCGGCGAGCGGACATTGGAGGATTTGGCGGCGGAATTTGCGGCGGTGCGAGCGGCGACGCTGGCGCTCGTGCAGAGTTTGACTGCGGAGGCCTGGGTACGTCGCGGCACGGCCAGCGAGAAAACCGTTTCGGCGCGGGCGCTGGCGTACATTATTGCCGGGCATGAAGTTCATCACCGGAAGATTTTGGATGAAAAGTATTTTCCGGCGATTCCGCGGGCCTAGAAAACCAGTCTTCCGTTTTCAGCCCTCAGTCTTTCCGTGAAAGAAGCCAAATAATCAGCAATGCCCGGTCTGTCGGGCGAATTTCGTGGGCTGTCGGTCCGGGGAACGCCATTTGCGAAATTTAACGAGGGGCGAGTGCACTGCCGGCGCCGCCGACCTGGTAGAGGCGGGGGATGCGGGCTTCGACCGGAGGAAGGGCAGGCGGAGCCGCGTGGGGTTCGGACTGATACCAGTAGGCGACGGAGAAGAAATTGTCGGAGCGGACGTTGGCGTGGCCGTGTTCGATCGTAGCGCGCAAGGATTTCGTGAATGGAATGGGCGAGTCGAGATGGAAGCGGTAGACCGAGCTTCGACTTCCGGCGTGTTCTTCGCCTTTTACGGGCGCGCCCATCAAGCCGTAGGCGAAGGAATTTGAACCGAAATCCCACGCACCGAGAAAATAGTCTTCGGAACCGGTGCCGTTGATGGACGGTAGCGATTCGCCGTCGACGAAAAACATGTCGTCGCCTTCACCCCACCAGCCGTCCTGATTTTGCAGAACGGACAGGGCGACGCCGACGAAATGGCCGCGGCCGGTCGCTTCGAGCCAGGTGTAATTGTCTTTTCCATCGAGATTTTTCTTGTCGTTCACTTTGGCGTCGCCATTGGAAGACCAATCGGAAGTCCAGCCTTTGGCGGGCGATTGCTGGCGATATTGGGTGTGGAAGTAGAGCGTGTCCGCGGCGAGCGGCTTCGCGCAGGCGCGATAGTCAATGTTGAAATAAAACGCGTCGACCTTTTCTTTGCCTTCATTCGTGACGGAGATGTGGGCGCGCTTTTGAAACGGCATGGCAAAGAACGAGTTGAGCGCCTTGTCCGGCGAAACGGCGAGCGGGACCGATTGATAGAGAAAATATTGACCGAGGCCGAGACCGAAAAAGTCGCCGATGGGGGCTTCGACGCTGGGAGAGGATTCGCCGTCCCAGTTCATGCGAAGGACAAGCTTTTTGAGATGGAAGTCTTCGGGAGAGGCGATAGTGATCCAGATGTGCGTGATGACGCCCGGGCCGTTAACGTCGAGCAGATCGAGCGTAGCGCCGGGGGAAATCGGGCGGGCATCGGCGTTGCCGCCGCTGCGGTCGTAACTGGAGACGCGCTTTTGTACGTAGTCGTGTTGCCGGGTGAGCGAAAGGAGCGATTCCGCATTGCCAGAACAGGATTGCGCGTTGAGAGGCGCGGGAAGAAAAATGGATAGGGCGAGAAGAAGAAGGAGATTGCGCACGGGAAGCCTCGCGACGAAAACTTCGGACGTAAACTTGCCGATCGAAGCGAGAGTTTAGCACTGTTGGTCTGGCAAAGGCGCGCGGGCGACGCAGACTGGGCGTAGTACGTACAAGCCAAGGAGCAGGCCGCAGGCCAAAGTGACAGACGCGAAGCGAAAAATTACAGTGTCCTAATGCGTAAATGCCAAGTCCTAGTACCCGTGAGCAACCCGAGGAGGAAAACCGCGGGTCTATGGGGCGTATCGCGCGGCTCTAGAAATCGTGAAGGCTTGATTTGCTAGCGGGGGGCACGGCTGATAAAATTCTAAGTTTGCCGGGTCAACGCCGTTTGAGTTCGGGTAGGAACGGCGCGACGCGGCAACCTCCAGAATGAGCGGGTGACCGCGCAGAAGTCCTAGTGAAACGCAAACCGTGCGCGATTTTGAGCGCAGTGGGTTCCGGACCCGGCGACGGGTTCCAGCCGAAGGGAGATTCAGCGTGGCAAAGTACGATGTGGCGATTATCGGGAGCGGGCCCGGTGGATACGTTGCGGCGATCCGCGCCGGCGAGCTGGGGCTGAAGACGGTTGTTGTAGAGAAGGATCCGTTTCTTGGCGGGACTTGCCTGCATGTCGGCTGCATTCCCACGAAAGTTTTGCTGCATCACGCGGAGATTTACGATCACTTTAAAGAGGCTGGCGAGTACGGAATTGAAGTGAGTGGTGTGAAATTGAATTGGGGTTCGACGCTGGCGCGCAAAGACAAAATCGTGAAGAAGCACGCCAAGGGCATCGAGTTTCTTTTCAAGAAGAACAAAGTGGAATGGGTGCAGGGCTGGGGACGGTACGAGGGCCCGGGGAAGATTAGCGTCGAAAAAGACGGCAAGAAGACCACGATTGAAGCGTCGAATGTGCTGATGGTGAGCGGCTCGGAAGCGCGAGCGCTGCCGGGGATCGAGCCGGACCATAAAACGATTTTGACGAACCGGTCGATTCTGGAGCTGCCGGAGATTCCGAAGACGCTGATTGTGGTCGGAGCGGGCGCGGTCGGCGTGGAGTTTGCGTCGATCTACAATTCCTTTGGGACACAGGTGACGATTTTGGAAGCGTTGCCGCGCGCAGTGCCGGTCGAAGACGAAGAGATTTCAGTGGAGCTGGAGAAGACATTCAAGAAGAAAAATATTGCGATTCAGACCGGCTGCAAAGTGGACAGCGTGAAAAAAGACGCGAAGGGCGTAACCGTTTCGTTTACGGACAAGGACGGTAAGGCGCAAACGCTGCAGGCGGAGAAGCTGTTGTTGGCCGTTGGCCGCAAGCCGATGACGGACGGCTGCGGCTTGGAAAAATCGAAGGCGAAACTCGAGCGCGGATTTGTGCATGTTGGCCCGACGATGGAAACGGCGGAAAAAGGCTTGTACGCGATTGGCGACATCGTGGCAGGGCTGCCGCAACTGGCGCATGCGGCGATGATGGAAGGAATCGTGGCGGTGACGACGATTGCAGGCAAGCCGGCGCAGCCGATTCGCAAAGACCGCATTCCGAATGCCACGTATTGCGAGCCGCAAATTGGCTCGATCGGATTGACGGAAAAGCAGGCGCGTGACGCGGGATATTCGGTGAAGGTCGGAAAATTCCCGTTCGTCGGAAACAGCAAAGCGACGATTCTGAACAATCACGGCGGGTTCATTAAGGTTGTGAGCGAAGAAAAGTACGGCGAAGTGCTGGGCATTCACATCATTGGGCCGCTGGCGACGGAAATTCTGGCCGAAGCCGCCGCGGTGCTGAATCTCGAAGGCACAATCGAAGACATGATGAACATGGTTCACGCGCATCCGACGGTATGGGAAGCGATGGGCGACGCGTTCGCCAGCGTGCGCGGCTTGCAGATCAACGTGTAAGAAAGTGGCGCGAGCGTTCCAAGTCGATCTGGGTTTGATTCCGTACGCGGAAGCGTATGCGCTGCAGAAGCGGATTGTTGCGGCTCTTAAGCTCGGCGTAATCGAAGATGTTTTGCTTTTTTGCGAGCACCCGCATGTGATTACGCAGGGGCGCAACGGAAAGCGCGAGCATCTGCTGGCGAGCGAAAGCGTGCTGCGGCAGAAGGGTGTGGAGTTTTTTGAAGCGAGCCGCGGTGGCGACGTGACGTATCACGGGCCAGGACAGATTGTGGCGTACCCGATTTTGAATTTGGGCGCGATTCGGCGCGATGTAGGGTGGTACGTCCGGCAGTTGGAAGAAGCGATGATTCGCGCGACGACGGAATTTGGAATTGCCGCGGGGCGCGAAGCCGGTAAAACAGGAGTCTGGGTCGGCGAAGGGAAAGCTTCAGAGAAATTGGCGGCGATCGGCGTGCACATCAGCAGATGGGTCACCTCGCACGGGCTGGCGTACAACGTTTCGACGGATTTGCGAAACTTCGATTTGATCGTGCCGTGCGGGCTTGCTGACCGGAAGGCGACTTCCCTTGAGAAATTGCTGGGACGAAGCGTAAAGCTGGACCGAGTGAAACCGAAACTGGCGGCGCATCTTGGCGATGTTTTCGGACTCCAGTTGCAACAGATCGCTCGCGCGGAATTGCTCGAAAAGCTGGAAGCGGTCGAACAACCGGTCGCAGCAACAGCATAGGGATTGGCGGCGGAGAAGCGAATGGCGAAAACGCTCACACGGCAGCAGCATCTGGACCTGTATTACTACATGCGGCTGAACCGCGCCGCGGAAGACACGATGGTGAAACTGTTCCGCCAGAACAAAATTGTCGGCGGACTCTATTCGAGTTTGGGGCAGGAAGCGGTTTCCGTAGGCACGGCGTTCGCGTTGGAGAAGAAAGACTGGCTGGCGCCGATGATTCGAAACATCGGGGCGCTTTTGGTGAAGGGTGTGCCGCCGCGCGACGTCTTCATGCAGCACATGGCGAAATACGATTCGCCGACCAAAGGAAAAGACGGGACGAGCCACTTCGGCGACTTGGACAATCTGCACATCGTGTCGCCGATTTCGATGCTGGGCGATTTGATTCCGGTGATGGCTGGCGTGGCCATGGCAGGGCGCTATTTGGGCCACAAGATTGTCGCGATGACGTGGATCGGCGACGGTGGCAGCTCTACGGGCGTCTTTCACGAGGGTCTGAATTTTGCCGCCACGCAGAAAGCGCCGTTCGTGCTCGTGCTGGAAAATAATTTGTGGGCGTATTCGACGCCGGTGAAGCGGCAGGTGCCGGTGGAGAATCTGGCCGACCGCGCGAAAGCGTATGGCGTGAAGAGTTTTGTCGTGGACGGCAACGATGTCGCGGCAGTGTATACCACGGCGAAGGAAGCGGTCGATCTGGCCCGCGCGGGCAAAGGCCCGATCCTGATTGAAGCGAAGACATTTCGGCGCCTCGGGCATGCGCAGCATGATCCCGCTGAATACGTCCCCGTCGAGATGAAAAAATACTGGGAAGAACGCGACCCGATTTCACGGCACGAGAAGTTTCTGTTCAGGGAAAAGTTTTTGGACGAGAAGGGCAAGAAAGAGATCGAGGCGAAAATCAGCGCTTTGCTGGAGAAAGACCGCGACTTCGCGGAGAACTCGCCGATGCCGCCCGCGGAATTTGCCGAGCACGGCGTCTATTGCACGGGCGACGATTGCCACAAGATTCGCGCGAAGTGGGAGCGGCCGGTGGCGGAAGTGACGCCGCCGAAGTCGAGCGTGTCTGCCGTTTGGACGGTGGAAGGATTTGGAAGCGGAAAAGGTTCCGGCGGAGGAAGCGCACCGATTCATTTTGGCGATACAGAAACGCGCGAGCAGAAGGAAGAAGCAGTTGCACCGAACAACGGTGCAAGGAGCGCGGCGAAAAAATCCGCGAAAAAGGCGGTTGTTGCCGCGGCGAGGAAGGCGAAACGCTAATGGCACAAGTCACCTTTCTCGACGCGATTAAGCAGGCGATGTACGAGGAGATGGAACGCGACCCCACGGTGGTTTTGATTGGTGAGGACGTGGGAGTCTATGGCGGCGCGTTCAAGACGAGCGAAGGGTTGCTTGCCAAGTTCGGCTGGGAGCGCGTGATTGACACGCCGATCAGCGAAAGCGCGATTGTCGGCGCGGCGTGCGGCATGAGCTACCTCGGCTTGCGACCGATTGCGGAGATGCAGTTCATCGATTTCATCGTCTGTGCGTTCAATCAGATTACGAACTTCGTCGCCAAGGGGCATTATTTGTGGAATGCGCCGGCGCCGATTGTGATCCGCGGGCCGGCGGGCGGCGGCGTCCATGGCGGGCCGTTTCACTCGGCCAACCCGGAGATGTATTTCGTGCATACGCCTGGGTTAAAGGTGATCTATCCCTCGACGCCCTACGACGCGAAAGGCTTGCTGAAGGCAGCAATTCGCGACAACAATCCGGTACTTTTTTTCGAGCACAAGTTTTTGTACCGCCGCATCAAGGAAGAGATTCCCGACGGCGACTACGTCGTGCCCATTGGCAAGGCAGCCGTGCGCCGCGAAGGCAAGCATTTAACTATCGTGAGCTACGCGGCGATGATGCACACTTCGCTCGAAGCAGCCGAAGAACTCGCAAAAGAAGGAATTGAAGCCGAAGTCATCGATTTGCGCACGCTGGCGCCGCTCGACTCGGATACGATTGTGGAATCGGTGAAGAAGACAAACCGGTGCCTGGTCGTGCACGAAGACACGAAAACGGGCGGCATTGCCGGAGAGATTGCAGCGATACTTTGTGAACGAGCTTTCGGACACCTGGACGGCCCGTTGATGCGCGTCACGGCGCTCGATACGCCGGTGCCGTACGCACCCACTCTGGAAGAGTACTTTTTGCCGAACAAGGAAAAAGTCGTGCACGCGGCGCGGGAACTGGCGAGATATTAGTTTTACGAAGCAGAGGAGAACGCAATGGCAGCCGATGTCGTAATGCCCCAGATGGGGGAAAGTATTTTTGAAGGAACGATCACAAAGTGGCTGAAGAAGCCCGGGGACAAAGTCGAACGCGACGAGCCGCTCTTCGAGATTTCCACGGACAAGGTGGACGCGGAAATTCCGTCGCCGTCCGCCGGCGTGCTGAAAGAGATCAAGGTCAGCGAAGGCCAGACGGTGCCGATCAATACGGTGGTTGCCGTGATTGACGTGGCAGGTTCGGGCGCTGCTGCTGCTGCACCGGCTCCGGCTCCGGCCAAGGCAGCTCCTGCTGCGGCACCCGCTCCGGCGCTTGCCGCCGCGCCGGCGCCAAAGCCGCAAATTGTTCCTCCGCCCGCGCCGCCTCCGCCCGCCGTATTGGCTCCAGCGGCAAGCGCCGCAAAAGAAGCGACTCGCGTACACTCTTCGCCGCTCGTGCGCCGCATGGCCAAGGAACATGGCATTGATTTGACCACCGTTCCAGGCACCGGCTCCGGCGGCCGCGTCAGCAAGCAGGACATTGAAGCAGCGATTTCCGGGTCGGCAGCCTCCGCGGCTGCACCGGCTGCAGCACCCGCGCCAGCGCGCACCGTACCACCCCCGCCGCCGGTTGCTCCGGCTCCTTTGGCCGGAGGCGGAGGTCTTGCCGGTCACGGGACGCAGTATGTTCCGTCATTGCAGCTTGGCGTGCCGCGCGAGCGCATCTACTTCGGCGATTACGAAGTGGAGCCGCTTTCCAACATGCGGCAGAAAATCGCCGAGCACATGGTCGCCTCGAAGCACGTTTCGCCGCACGTCTACTCCGTCGACGAAATTGACATGACCAAGGTCGCGACGCTGCGGGCCAAATCGAAGGACGAGTTCGAGCGGAACTACGGCACGAAATTGACCTTCATGCCGTTCTTTGTGAAGGCCGCAGTGGCAGGATTGCGGACGTTTTCGGCGCTCAACTCTTCCCTTGACGGAACCAACGTCATCCGCCACAAGGAGATTAATATCGGCATTGCCGTGGCGCTTGATTGGGGCCTGATCGTTCCGGTCATCAAGAACGCGGACGAGAAAAACATCCTGGGCATCCAGCGCACCATGAACGACCTCGCCGACCGCGCGCGCACGAAGAAGCTCCGCCCGGAAGAAGTGCAGGAAGGCACCTTTTCCATTACTAATCCCGGAGTTTTCGGCGGCCTCTTTGGCATGCCGGTCATCAGCCAGCCGAACGTCGGCATTCTCGGCCTCGGCGCGATCGAAAAGCGGCCCGTGGTCATCAACGATTCCATCGCCATTCGCTCGATGTGCTACGTGACGCTGAGCTACGACCATCGCGTGGTGGATGGCGCCATCGCTCACCAGTTCCTGCACAAGGTGAAAGAGACGCTGGAAAACTGGAGCGAGCCGCTCGTGTGAGGAAGACGGTTTTACGTTGCGGTTTTAGGTTATGAGGTAGAACGAGACAAGCCCGGCAAAGTCTGCCGGGCTTTCGCCTTTTGTGGACTGGGCCAGGCTGCGGATTCTCGGCCTGCACGGGCACGCGACTCGAGCGCCGTATCAAAACAGAACCGGCCCAGGCGCACGCCCTGGGCCAGTCGAGTCTTTCCGCAAAGCGCAGCTTGCTACCGCTTTTTCTTTTTCTTCTTTGGCGCCGCTTTTTTGGTTTTCTTCGCCGGCTTTTTCTTGGCGGGCTTTTTGGCGGCTTTCTTTTTCGCTTTTTTCGCCGCCGGTTTTTTGGGAGCAGTTTTTTTGGCGGCTGGCTTCGGGGCAGGCCGGGCGGGCGCCGCCTCCTCTTCTTCCGGCTCCTCCGTAATCACCAGCTCTTCTTCCTCGGTCTCAACGATCTCTTCGGCGTCACCGGCGAGCTCGTCATCCTCCAGAGGCGACATCTCGTTGTCTTCGTCAAAATGATCTTTATCGAAATCCATGCGTTCCTCCCCAGGGGGAATCTGTGTTTTGGGACGCGCGACCTGGGCGTTGCGGGCCGGCGCAACCAATTATGCCTTGCGCGTTCGTACCGTATTCAGAAAGTATTGTCAAGCATGTGTGGAAAAACTGTGGAAAGGAATTGCAAAACGAGTCGATAGCCCGTTCCTTGGGCGGCGCGATGGATTTTGCAAAAACCTTGCAACGCGTTCAATCAAAAGAGGTTACTGGTTTCTTGCCACGGCCGACGCCGCGCTTGGCTTGGCCTTGGTGGGCGCATGGGATTTGCGTTTCGTGCGGGCCGCCGCCGGGGCCGCCTCTGGCGCTCCGCCGATTGTATAAATCCGCAGCACCATTCCGCGGCTTACCCGCGCCGCTTTCAAATGGTTCCATTTGCGCAAATCGTCCGAGCTGACGCTGTAGCGATCGGCGATGCCGAGAAGGGTGTCCCCCTTGCGCACACGATATTGCACCAGCCGGCTCTTCGTTTCGCTCGCGGGCTGCACCGCCGGAATAATCAGCTTGTCGCCCGCGTTCAGCGCTTCGCCCTTCTCCAAATTGTTTGCCGAAGCAATCGCCGCAGGCGTCACGCGGTATTTCTTCGCAATCGACGTCAGCGTATCGCCCGGCGCAACTTTGTGTCTCCGCCAGCTGACCCATTTTTCCGGCGGAATATCCGCAATGCTGGCGGAAAATTTTTCCGCGGTGCCCTTCGGCAAATGCAATTCGAAGGACGGATCGTCCGGTGTTGCGAGCCGCAGCAGCGCCGGATTCAGTTGGTGGAGCGTCTCGACGTCCACATCGGTTGATTCCGCCACCAGCCGCAAATCAATCGCGCGGCCGGGCTTTACAACATCGGTCGGCACCGGTTCATCGCGGTCGACGTGTATGCCGTAATGCGCGGCGTCTTTCGCGATCAGCGTCAGCGCCAGAATAATCGGCACGTAATTCTTCGTTTCTTTCGGCAACACGTTGCGCCGGTACAACTCCCAGAAATCCGCATATCCCGTGCGTTCGATACCCTTTTGTACGTTTCCGGGCCCGCAGTTGTACGCGGCCATTGCCAGATACCAGTCGCCGTAGAGTCCGTAGAGGTCGCGCAGATGCTGCGCCGCCGCGCGCGTCGCCTTCTCCGGGTCTTGCCGCTCGTCAATCCACCAGGTATGTTTCAGCCCGTATTCGTTGCCGCGCCAGGCCACAAATTGCCAGATGCCGCGTGCGCCGGCCCGTGAAAGCGCGAGCGGCTGAAACGCGCTCTCCGCCTGCGCCAGGTAAATTAAATCCTGCGGAATTCCCTCTTCGCGCAGCACGCGCGAAATCATCTCCTGGTACCGGCCGCTCCGCCGCAGCCCGGTCTCCACAATCGCTTTTCCGCGCGGCGTCTGGAAAAAATTCAGGAACGACAGAACTTCGTCATTCACGGTCAGCGGCAAATCGTGCGAAATATTTTTGGCCGCTTCTTCCGCCCGCGCTTTCAGGTTTGGGTCTACCGGAAACGTCATGTCCGCCACTTCATCGATCGCTGCGGGCACCGCCGGCGCCTCGCGGAAACCATCTCCCGCGCGAAATGCCTGCAATTCATAGCCGTATACCGCATCCACCACGCGATGGAACAGTTCGCCAAGCTTTGCGTCTGAATTCGTGTCGTAGCCGCTTTCCAGAATCCAGTCCACGGCCTCGTCAAAGTCGCGCCGCGCGGTTTCCAGGTGCCCTGCCTTATATTCTTGTTCCCCTGCCGCGAATTTCTCTTCCACTCGCGCGATCAGCCAGGCCTTGCCGTCTGGCACCGGCTGCAGTAACGAGCGTAAAGGCTTCCGGTTGGGAGTCCAGACGGGCAACGGGCCGATGGAATTGGAGTCGACAGGATGCTGGTTTACCTGGGCCGCAGAGGTCGCGGCCGGCGTGCCAGCCGATTGCAGCGCTGGAACCCGTGCCTGGGCTGGTTTTCGGGCGGCATCGTCGCATCCCGCCAGTCCCGCCGAAACGACCGCCGAAGCGGCCAAAAATGAGGTCAAATACCGCATCTCTTCATGGTAAGGAGCCGTCCGTGGGCGGTCAACGCCTTCCGCCAACCACTCCGCCCTTATGATAACCACCCCCTAAATGCAAAACGGGCGGCCCGCTTTCGCGAACCGCCCGAATCTTGTGCTGAACCGTGGTTTACAGCGGGTTGACGTTGGAAGCCTGCAGGCCCTTCGGGCCACGCACGACTTCAAACTCAACGGCTTGGCCGTCGTTCAATGACTTGTAGCCTTCCGCCTGGATCGCGGAAAAATGTACGAATACATCTTCCCCCGTCTGGCGCTGGATGAAGCCAAAGCCCTTGCTGGCGTTAAACCACTTCACGGTTCCTTGTTCTTTGCTCACTTCGTGTTTCTCTTTTCTTCTTTGAAGCTATCTGGTGCCTTGCTGCGAATCCCCTCGCGGAGAATGCTTCCTCGGCTGCGTTC
>Ga0247669_1000281_pt1 | contig 23410 bp, 21 predicted proteins | sample CNK10_metaG_FD_182734 | JGI IMG/M metagenome (GOLD analysis project Ga0247669, IMG submission 182734) | Soil microbial communities from Purdue University Martell Research Forest, Indiana, United States - CNK10 | ecosystem: Environmental > Terrestrial > Soil > Temperate forest > Bulk soil...
GGCGGTTCATTCAAGATTGCCGCGCTTCCAACCGACTGCGCCGGCGCCGGTTTCCGTCCAATTAGCCGGTTTGCTTCCACCTTTCGCCGCATGCGCTTCTGTTCGCGTTCTTCCTGCCACGCATGCCAGCGCGCCTGCACCTTCTGCAAAATTCCCAGCTTCTGCGCCGCGCCAATCGGTCCGGTCGAGCTCATCGCCCACGCGTGCGTATTGCCAAAGGAAAAGCTCGTCGTCAAAAACAGGGCGGTCACAAAGATCGCGCCCGCCACGATGTACGCGCCCTTGTTCAGCGTTGCCAAAAGCATTCCAGCAATAAACGTTCCCGCAGCGCCACCGGCCGGAATCGCTCCGCGCACCTCGGGGAAGGGAATCATCGTAAACAGGCAAGGAATGGAAATCACCAGCAGGGCGTAGCCAACCAGCGTCGCGACTTGCGATTCCACCGCTCGGCTCCTGAACCATTTCAATCCCACGCCGAGCAACGCCATCGGCAAAAGAAACGCCGCATAGCCGAGAACCTGGAAGACACCGTCAGCCCCGTAAGAACCGATTGGCCCAATCCAGTTCTGGATGGCCACATTCGGGCTGCCTGCAACATTAAAAGAAGGATCTTTGGGCGAATACGAAAGCAGAGCCCCCGCCGTCAGCAGGGCCACCACGATACACAAAAACCCAATCAGCTCATTGAGCCGCTTATTCTCAGTAGGTGTAAGGAAACGCACTAAGTTCTCCTCAGCTTTTGGGGAAGGCTGAGAGTCGCAAGCAAGACCGGCGCTGGGCTCTTGCCACGGAGGAACGTCCAAATCATATCAAACGCATCCGCGCCGACAAAGGAAAGTTGCGGAATGTTTCCTTCCATTAAGACCCCAGATGGGACGCCCAAAACAACACCGCTGCACCCACGATGATGCGATAAATCGCGAAGGGCACGAAACCGTGTTTACGGACCCAGGCCATGAACCACGCCACCGAGCCGTAGGCCACGACAAAGGAAACAACGAAGCCAATGAGCAGCACGACCGACTGATGGCCCGTCAAGTGGCCGACCGCGAGCGCGTCTTCGCCTTTACCGCGCAGTGATTTCAAGAGCTCATACAGCGTTGCGACCGCCATGGTCGGCATGGAAAGAAAAAAAGAGAATTCCAGGGCCGAAGCGCGCGACATTCCCGCGATTTGTCCGGCCGCGATGGTGGACATGGAACGCGAGGTTCCGGGAAACAAAGCAGAAAGAATCTGGCATGCGCCGATCCAAACCGCCTGAATAAGTCCCATATCTTCCATGTGCCAGATTTTGATCGGGCTGCCGGGAACGTTGCCCGCCTTTTCCGCCCGCGAATGCAGCGCATCGACAATCCACATCACGATTCCGCCGACAAGCAGGGAAGTCCCGATGATCGTCAAACTTTCCAGGTGTTTGCCAATGACCTTCGTCAGCAGAAATGCGGGCCCGGCAGTCACAACGAAAGCAATCATCACCAGACTTAGCGGATGCGTGAGCGCTGTTCGGTCGCCGCGCTCGCCTTTTGGAAATGTCGAAAGAAACTTGGCGATGCGCGCGCGAAAATAAATCGGCAGCGTCAGGATCGCGCCCAGCTGAATCACGATGCTGTACATCTTCCAATACGCGTCGTTCAGCTGCAGATGAAGAAGCGCTTCCGTGATTCGCAAATGCGCCGTTGAACTTACCGGCAAGAATTCCGTCAAGCCTTCCACGATTCCCAGCAATACCGACAGGATGTAATCGTTCAAGCTTTCTGCTCCTTCGCGGCCGGCAAACGCTTGCGCATTTCGTATGCATCCAGGTGACCGGGATAGTAGTTCTTTAAAACGGCTTCGATACGATATCCGTGCCGCTGCCAGAAGGCAACGCCGGCTTCGTTCGTCAGCGCAGTTTCGAGCAGCATCGTGCGCACCCCGCGAAATCGCAAGTTGTTTTCGCTCTCCTGCAACAGCAGCGTTCCAATTCCTTTGCGGCGATGTGATTCGGCTATGTCCAGTGTCATTACGTGGCCGAGTGGAGGATTTTCTTCTGTCAAAATAAATCCGACGATTATGTTGTTATCGACTGCCACGAGACATTCCGCTCCCGCTTGCGCCATGAAGTGTCTCAGCATCGTCTTCGAATAGGCGATTCCCGACGGAAAGCATTTTTGATCCAGCTTGAAAAGCGCCGGAAAATCCTTGCCGTCGGCTTGGCGGATGGCGATACTCACGGCTCCCGATTCTAGGCTAGACTGGCATTTGCCGTGAACGATTTGAATTTCGCAAGTCTTTGCTCGCACGGCGCTGAATTCTGCTATGCTCCCTTTGCTGCGGTTTCCGCAGCGAGCTTTTACTTCTTTCCAGGAGGCGCCTGTGCGAACCGAAGTCATCCGCCGGGATGAGTCTGCCTCCGTGCGTCTGCTCTAGCTTTTCGACGAAGCAGATTCTTCCCCGCGAAACGCTCTCCTTCTCATCTGATTCCTTTCTTCCGCCGGAAACGCGCCGCGTTTTCGTGCCATCGAGGAGATTCGCGTGAATTCAGTCGAAGATTTGGGCTGGTGTGAGTTTTTTGGGCGGCAATGGAAGGCGAAGAATTCCGAAGGCTTGGTTCGAGCAAGAATCAGCGAAGAAAACCGCGGACTGTACAAAATCATTTTGGAGAAGGGCGAACGCTGGGCCGAGTTGCGCGGAAAACTTCGGCACGAAGCGGCTTCCCGCGAAATGTTGCCTGCGGTCGGCGATTGGGTCCTCGCCGAAGAACACGGCGCTCGCTCGACAATCCATTTTGTTTTCGAGCGACGAAGCAAATTCTCGCGCAAGACCGCCGGCAAAAAAACAGAAGAGCAAATCGTCGCGGCCAACGTCGACACGGTTCTGCTCGTCAGCTCGCTGAACCGCGAATTCAACGCGCGCCGAATCGAACGATATCTTTCGCTGGCGTGGGAGAGCGGAGCCCGTCCCGTCATCGTCTTGAACAAATCCGATCTCTGCGAAAACGTCGCGGCGCTTCGTGCGGAAGCAGAAACGGCGGCAATGGGTGCGCGAACTGTTGTTGCAAGCATCGTCAGCGGCGACGGAATCGCTGAGCTGCGCGAAATCGTTCGCACCGGAGGCACCACCGCGCTTCTGGGTTCTTCCGGCGTCGGAAAATCCTCTCTCATCAACGTGATCCTCGGCAGGGAAATCCAAGTGACGAATGAAACTCGCGAGGGCGACGACAAGGGACGGCATACGACGACATCGCGGCAATTGATTGTAGTTTCGGGCGGAGGAGTTCTACTGGACACGCCGGGAATGAGAGAGCTGCAGCTTTGGGACGCGAGCGAAGGGATTTCGCGCGCATTCGCGGATGTGCAAGAACTAGCGCAGCGTTGCAAATTCCGGGATTGTTCACATAAGGGCGAACCGGGTTGCGCGGTGCGCGAAGCAATGGATGAGGAGCGTTTGGCGAACTTCCACAAACTGCAGAGAGAAGAAGAATTCTTGGAATCAAAGCAGGACGATGCGTTGCGCGCGCAGCGCACGAAGGAGTTACGAAAAATGATGAAGGATGTGAATCGGATGTACCGGGAGCGCGGGAGATAGTGCGTGGTTCATGGTTTTGATGGCTGCGGCGCTGGCGGAACGGTGAGGCCGAGAGCTTTGATTGTGACGGGATCGGGGGTGGTGACGCCGTCTTTGCGGGTGACGACAGAGAAGCCGCCGGCGTAGTCCCACATGGTCCAGCCTATGTTGTATTTCTCGAGCGCGGTGCGGACGTCGTGGAGCCAGGCGGCGCGGTCCGCGGGATTCGATGTGCCGCGGTAGACACCGAATTCGTTGCAAGTGAGCGAAACGTTCCAGCGCTTGCCCCATGCAGCGGCTTCGGCGATTTCTGCGTCGACGCGTGCGGCATTCCAGCGGTCGAGACCGTAACGCTCGACGGTTTGTTGGTTGATCGGGTCGGGAACCTGCGCTTGCGCGGTGGCTACCTTCTCTGGCGTCGAGGGATACGGAAGATTCGCCAGATAGTGCTGAAAATTGGTGGACCAGGTTGCGCCCTGGTGGGTGAAGATGTGCGGATCATAGAAATGGAAATTGTAGATGATGTTTCGATCGTGAAGCGGTTCGAGGGCGAGAAGTTCGTTGGATGAAGACCAATTTGCGCCGGCGGCGATGATGGTGTGATTTGGAGCGCCTTCGCGAATGGCACGCGCGAGTCGCGCCTGCACCCCCATCCAGCGGTAGCGGTCTTTGAATTCCGGTTCGTTCAGAATTTCAAAGAAAACTCTCTCTGGATCGAGCGACGAGTAGTGTTTTGCAAGCGCGCGCCAGTAGTCCTCGAACTGCTCGACAAAAATATCGTCGGTTGAAAGTTTTTGTTTGAAATCGCTTTCAGGATGAATGTCGATGATGACGTTGAGATTTTGATCGAGAATCATTTTCACTGCTGTGTCCACCATTGCCAAATATTCTGCGGGGATGCGATCGGCCTGGCCGCGGCGGAACATTGGTTCGCAATTCAGCGTGAAACGAACGTGATCGAAGCCCATCGCTTTGATGAGGGCGATATCTTGCGCGGTGTCGTAGGTGTCGAAATGTTCTTTGGTGTAGCCCTTCGTGTCGAAGACTTGGGAGAACCAGTGACTGAGATTGATGCCGCGCTGCAGATGTTGCGCGCGTTTGAAGGCGAGAGAAGTGTCTTGTGAAAAAAGAGGGGTGGGGGTGAGGCAAAAAACGAGGATAAGAATGGCGCGGGCGGCCGCTGTGGCCGCCCATGTCTTGCCGAGACATTCGCTTAACCGGATCACCTGGTTAGAAGCTCCTTACATTGAGGTCCTTCGGGCATCTTCTTGGATGTCCTCAGGATGACAACCGGCTTTGATAAGAACGCGATCATAGTTTTATGGTCACCGTTTTGACTTCGGTGTAGTTGGCGAGGCCATATTCGCCGAGTTCGCGGCCGATGCCGGATTGTTTGAAGCCGCCGAAGGGGGCCGCAGCGTCGAAGACGTCGTAGCAGTTGACCCAAACGGTGCCGGCGCGAACGGAATCCGCGATGGCGTGGGCTTTGGTGATGTCCTGGGTCCACACGGCGGCGGCGAGGCCGTACATGTTTTTGTTGGCGCGCTCGACGACTTCGCCGAGGTCCTTGAACTTGAGAATGGACATGACCGGGCCGAAGATTTCTTCCTGCGCGATCTTCATGTTGTCCTGAACGTCGGCGAAAACGGTTGGCTCGATGAAATAGCCCTTGTCGCCAACGCGATTGCCGCCCGCGACGAGTTTGGCTTTTTCCTGCTTGCCGGATTCGATGTAGCCCATGACCTTATTGAACTGTTCCTGGTCAACTTGTGGGCCCTGCTCGGTGTTCTTATCGAACGGATTGCCAACGATGCGCTTTTTGGCGCGCGCGACGCTGCGGTCGACAAATTCGTCGTAGCACTTTTCTTCGACGAAAGTGCGAGAACCGGCGCAGCAGCACTGGCCCTGATTGAAGAAGAGCGCGAAGTGCGCGCCTTCCACGGCCTTTTCCATGTCCGCGTCATTGAAGATGATGTTCGGGCTCTTGCCGCCGAGTTCGAGCGTGACGCGCTTCAAATTTGTTTCCGCGGCCGCCTTCATCACGAGGTGGCCGACTTCGGTCGAACCGGTGAAGGCGACTTTGTCCACGTCCATATGGCGAGCGATCGCGGCGCCGGCGGAGGGGCCGTAGCCCGGAAGGAGATTTACGACGCCCTCCGGGAAACCGGCTTCGAGCATGAGTTCGCCGACGCGAAGGGCGGTGAGCGGTGTTTGTTCGGCGGGCTTCATGACGACGGTACAGCCGGTTGCGAGCGCCGGGCCAAGCTTCCAGGCTTGCATGAGGAGTGGAAAATTCCACGGAATGATTTGGCCGACGACACCGACGGGTTCGTGCTTGGTGTAAGTGAAATAGCGGCCGGTGACGGGAATGGTTTTTCCCTGAAGTTTGTCGGCCCAACCGGCGTAATAGCGATAACAAGCGATGGTGAGAGGAAGATCGGCTGCGCGAGCGACGCTGTAAGGTTTGCCGTTGTCGAGCGCTTCGAGTTGCGCGAGTTCGTCTGCGTGTTTTTCGATAAGGTCGGCGAGCTTATTCATGAGCAGGCCGCGCTGCGAAGCGGGCATTTTCTTCCACGCGCCTTTTTCAAAAGCGGCGCGAGCGGCGGCGACGGCTTTGTCGACGTCGGCGGCATCGGCTTCGGCGACGTGGGTGATGACTTCGCCGGTGGCGGGGTTGATCGTCGGGAAAGTTTTGCCGGAAGCGGCGTCGACCCATTTGTTGTTGATGAGAAGTTTGTTGGCGCTGATTTTAACGGTGGGTTCCATCACAGTAGTTGCTGTTGCCATAGGAGGTCTCCTTGCGAATATGTTGGCGGGCAAACCTCTGAAGCCTACTCTGGTGAGGGACGAGACGCAACGGCTGCGGACAGCAGTGCGAGTTGAAATCGGTTCCGGCCGAGTGATTGGTTAACCATAGTCACCTGTAAGTGTTGAAACAAAGGGCCTTTAAGCTTTAAGTCCAATGATTTGTAAGTGTTCATTTTAAAGGGGGTTACGTGAAATTCGGCGCTGGTCGAGGGGATTCACGAGATCCTAAACGTGTTGGGAAAAAAGTCTTGAGGCGACGTCGTTTCAAACTGCATGGAACCGCTCGTCGGCGAATAGAATGGTTGCGGGCTGAGGAGAAAAGTTGCGCCAACAGATGAACGTAGCGCGAGCCGGCACAATTGAGCGAAGGAATGGAAATGGAACAGCTGTACTTGTCGCGCGGCCTTAAGGGAAATTTAGGAGCTTGGTTTCGTAGAAGCCTACGAAATAACATTGCCAAGAGCGCGGCGGCAGGCTATAAACCGCGCGAGTCTACGGGACGGTGATTTATGACAACGGATGAAAAGAAGAACGAAGAACGGCAGGTTTCGCGGCGGCAATTGCTGAAGACGAGCGTCGGTCTGATCGGCGCGGGACTGACGATTGGCGAAAAGCCAGTATTTGCGTTGGAGGCGCCCGAAGCGCTGCCGGCCACGAATGAGTCGATGGTTGGCGTGAAATTTGAGCCGCGCGATGTGGTTCGTGTGGGTGTCATCGGAGTGGGCGGACGCGGGACGGGGATGCTAGGGAATTTCCTGGCGCTCGAGCACGTTCAGGTGAACGCGATTTGTGATGCCGTGAAAGAGAAAGCGGTTCATGCGCAGGAGATGGTGGAAAAAGCCGCGAGCAAGAAGCCGGAAATTTATACGAATGGGGACCACGATTTCGAGAATCTGTGCAAACGGGAGGATCTGGATTTTATTTACGTGGCGACGCCGTGGGACTGGCACGCGCCGATGGCGCTGGCAAGCATGACTGCCGGGAAGCACGTTGGAGTGGAGGTCCCGGCGGTGAACACGCTGGAAGAATGCTGGCAGATTGTGGATACGTCGGAAAAGACGCGGCGGCACTGCATGATTATGGAGAATTGCTGTTACGGAGAAAACGAGCTGCTCGTGCTGAACATGATTCGCGCCGGATTGTTTGGGGATTTGCTGCATGGGGAAGCGGCCTACCTTCACGATTTGCGGGGAGAGATTTTCGGAGACAAGGGCGAAGGGCTGTGGAGGCGCGCGCCGCACACGACGCGGAATGGCAATCTTTATCCGACGCATGGACTGGGACCGGTGTCGAACTACATGGGGATTAATCGAGGGGACCGCTTCGACTATCTGGTTTCGATGAGTTCGCCCCAAAAGGGATTTGAAGCGTATCGCGAGGCGAAAATTCCGAAGGACAGCCCGAAGTGGAAAGAAAAATATGTTTGCGGCGACATGAATACATCGCTAATCAAAACGGCGAATGGATTGACGATTATGCTACAACACGATGTAAGCAATCCGCGGCCGTACGACCGAATCAACCAGATCAGCGGAGTGAAAGGAATATTCCGGGATTACCCGGAGCGAATTTATTTCGATGGACAGGCGGGCGAAGAAGCATGGACGGGAATTGATCCGTACAGAGAAAAATATGGGCACAAACTCTGGAGAGAAGAAGGGGAGGCAGCGAAGGGGCGTGGCCACGGCGGGATGGACTTCATTATGTTCTACCGGCTGGTGCAGTGCATGAGAGAAGGGCTTGCGCCGGACATGGATGTGTACGACGCGGCTAGCTGGAGCGCGCCGGCCGCCTTGAGCGAAAAATCCGTGGCGCAGGGAAGCGCGCCGGTGAAATTCCCGGACTTTACACGCGGCAAATGGAAGCAGCGAAAGGGAGCGTCGATTTAATGGCGACCGAGGCGGTCACGATCGCAGGAGCTGCACGCCGCAACGTGGCGGTCGACGCTTATCGTGGATTCGTGATGCTGTTGATGATGGCGGAAGTGCTGCGGTTTTCGGAAGTGGCGCGCTCTTTTCCGGGGAACTGGTTCTGGCGACTCTTGAGCTTCAACCAGAGCCATGTGGAGTGGGCGGGCTGCTCATTGCACGACACGATTCAGCCCGGATTTTCGTTTCTCGTGGGAGTGGCGCTGCCGTACTCGATTGCGAGCCGGGTGGCGAAGGGGAAGAGTTTTGGGAATCAGCTGGGTCATGCCATCTGGCGGTCTTTGATCCTGATCGCGCTTGGATTTTTTCTGCGGTCGCTTGGGCGGCCGCAAACTTATTTCACATTTGAAGACACGCTGACGCAGATTGGGCTCGGGTATGTGTTTTTGTTTTTGCTGGGATTTACGAAAGAGAAATGGCAGTGGATTTCGCTAGGCGCAATTTTATTTGGCTATTGGCTGGCGTGGGCGCTGTATCCAGCCGCAGGGCCCGGATTTGATTGGCAATCGGTTGGTGTTCCAGCGGACTGGACGCATCAATACAGCGGGTTGATGGCGCATTGGAATAAGAACGCAAATTTCGGAAATACGTTCGACCAATGGTTCCTGAATCTTTTTCCGCGGATGAAGCCGTTTGTGTTCAACGAGGGCGGATATCTGACGCTAAGTTTTATTCCGACGCTGGGCACGATGATTTTAGGGCTGATTGCGGGGCAATGGTTGCGTGATGCGGCTCCGAAGATTCCGTTTCGGAAATTGCTGCTGGCGGGAGGGGTTGGCCTCGCTGCCGGAGCGTTGCTGCATGCGGCCGGGATTTGCCCCGTGGTGAAGCGGATTTGGACGCCGAGCTGGACATTGTTTAGCGGGGGAATTTGTTTTCTGACGTTGGCGGGGTTCGCGTGGATTATTGAAGAAAAGGGATACAGGAAGTGGGCGCTGCCGTTGGTGGTGATTGGGATGAACTCGCTCGCGGCGTATTTGATTGCGCATTTGTTGCCGGACTTTGTGATGTCGTCGTTTGACACACATTTGGGGCCGGGGGCGTTTCGGTTTGCCGGCGGGGCATTGGAGCCGTTGATGCAAGGGATTGCGATGTTGCTGGTGTACTGGCTGATTTTGTTTTGGATGTACCGGAGGAAATTGTTTTTGCGGATTTGAAGCGCGCGACTTCAGAGGCTTTGAAATGCGCGAGCATGCCGCCTGAAGGGACGGCTCGGTGTTCTGGCGCCCCGCCAAGTATTGCCGGGGCTATAAAGCCCCTGGATTACACAAATCACGGCCGGTAGAGCGGATTGGCAACTAGATCTGAAGCGAGCGCAGATAGGGGACGCTGGCTTTCATCAGGTCGAGGTTCATTTCGACGAAATAATTTTTGATATTGGCGGATTTGGCGGCGGAGAAGATTTTTTTCCAGTCGAGGGAGTCCTGGCCGACGACGGCGTAGGTGTTCTTCTTGAGGTCCCAGCCTTGAACGTGCATGGAGATGAATCGGGTCGGATATTTCGTGAGGTATTCGGCAGCGTCATAGCCGTCCGCGATGGTGGAGACCTGAAACTGGAACTGAACGAATTTGGGGTCGAGGAGTTCGAGAAGAAGGTCGTAGGTACGCTTGCCGTTGACGTGGCTGAGTTCGAAGCCTTCGTTGTGGAGGCCCTGTGTGATGGCGGATTTGGCGGCGAGTTCGCCCATTTTGTTGTATTCGTCGGCGATGCGTTTTACATCGTCGAGTGTGGGATTTTTGGGACCGCTGAGGCTGGGGACGAGCATTTGTGTGAGCCCGATTTCTTTGGCCCAAGCGACGCGAGCGGGCTGATCTTTGCGCAGTTCGTCGATGCCGAAATGGGAGCTGACGCAGGTGACGCCGTTGTCGGAGAGGATTGTTTTAAGTTCGGCGGCGGAATACTTGGCGAGGCCGGCGAAGCCGGAGTCCGCGTAGCCGACGGGTGAGCAGAGTTCAATGGACTGGAAGCCGACAGAGGCGAGCGTCTTGATGGTGCCGGGAAAATCTTTGGCGATCATTTGGCGGACGGGCCAGGTTTGGCAGCCGATGGGGAGTCCCAGGGGATTGGCATGGGACTTGACGGGAAGCGAAGCAAGGATTGAAGCGGCGGCGGTGGATTTTACGAATGCGCGTCGGGATTGGTTGGACATTTTTGCCTCCGGGAGAATTTAGTTCAACAGCGAAGACGTTTGTTGCACCTTGCCAAGCATTGCCGGGCCTAAAGCCCCTTGGCTACACAAAAACGAAAGAGCGCGGCTTGGCGAGGCTGCGCTACTACAGCTCCCAGCCGGGCCGACGGTCGGGCTTGACGATTTTGTCGGCGGCTTCGGAATTCGAGACTTTGAGATTGGCGCGATCCCATTTTAATTTTTGGCCGGTCTGGGAGGCGACGTTGCCGAGCAAAAGAGTTTCGGTGACGATGGCTGAGAATTCGAAATTGCCGCCCGGTTTGGTTTTGCCACCTTTTGCAGCGTCGAGCCATTCGCGTTCGTTGCCGGGGGAGCGCAGCAAGGTTTTTGGCGGAGGTTGAAAAGCTTTCATTTTTGCGTCGGGAATGAGGCGGGGTTTGGCGCCGTTGAATCCGCAGAGAATTTTTCCCTTGTCGCCGACAAAGAGGAGACCTTCTTCGCCATCTTCACCTTCCATGGTGAAGGGACGGTCGACTTCGAGTTCTTCAGGACGCGGAGGCTTGAGGCCGCCGTCGTACCACGTGAATTTCACAGGGGGCATATCGCCGCGTTGGGGAAAGTTGAAAGTGATGAGCGAGGCGTTCGGGTAGGTTTCCGGATAACGATCGGTGGAGCTGGCTTCGACGCTGGAAGGGGCTTCGAGCTTGAGGACGCGGAAGATGGTGTCGAAACTGTAGCAGCCCATGTCGCCGAGCGCGCCGCAGCCGAAATCGGCCCAGCCGCGCCAGGAAAAGGGAAGATAGGCGTGGTTGTAGGGGCGCGCGGGTGAAGGGCCGAGCCAAAGATTCCAATCGAGGCCGTCGGGAATGGTCTCGGGTGCAGTTGGGCGGTCAATTCCTTGCGGCCAGAACGGGCGGCTGGACCAGTTGTGTACTTCGCGGACGGGGCCGATGGCGCCAGCCCAGATCCATTCGCAAAGGAGGCGAGTGTCTTCGGAAGCTTGATTCCCAACGGCGATTTGCGTGGCGACGCCGGTTTCGCGGGCGATATCGGAGATGCGGCGGGCTTCGTAGATGGTGTGCGTGAGCGGCTTTTGGCAGAAAACGTGTTTGTGCTTACGCATGGCCGCGGCGGAGACGGAGGCGTGGAGATGGTCGGTGGTGCAGACGACGACGGCATCGAGATCTTTTTCTTTTTCGAGGAGTTCGCGGTAGTCGGAATAGGCCGCACAGCTGCGTGAGCTTCCAGAACGGGTGCCCGTGGCGTTATAGGCGTCGACAATTTTTTGCGCGGGTTCACGGCCGGCGACTCCGCCGGTGACTTTCAGAGTGTGGGAGAGCTGGATGGGATCGTCCGGGCTTAGCCAGTCCCAGCCAGAGGAGGCACCGAGAAGAGTACGGACGGAGTTGCAAAATTCGTGCGTGCTCCATTGCGGGTAGTTCGAACCGGATTTGTTGACGTCGCAGACGGCGATTCCTTGCACGTCAGGCTCTTTGAGAAAATGAAACATCACGCGCATGCCCTGCGCGCCAACGCCGATGAAGGCGAGATTGAGTTTGTCGCTCGGAGGGACATAGCCGAAGCCGCCGAGAACGTGGCGCGGCACGATGGAGAAACCGAGCCCGGCGGCGGTGGTTTCGGCGAGGAATTTGCGGCGTGATACGGGATTCTTGGAAGCGTTGCGAGGACTGCGTAAATTCTTCATGGCAAATCTCCAGGGCGTGAACGGCGGTACTCTACACAGGATTGAACCGTTTGAATACAGAAAATCGGGGAGTAGCAGCTAGGCAAAAAGAGGGTTTGCGAACGAACGCGAAGAACCTCGCTGATCCTGCCCTTTCGGACAGGGTGGCAGGTGACAGTAGTACTAAGGGGTTTACCTGCTTGCTGTTTATCGTAGCGTTTTTACACTAGAGCTGTGCAATTCCACGAAGGCGAGCAAATCCGGACAGATCAACACAGGAGTCAAACTGTGTCACAGGACAGGCGCCATACGCGCCGCCTCATTATGCGTGTGCCTATGCGGATTCGGAGTCTGCAACGAGCGCCAGAGCAAGAGCACTCGGTTGAGTCAATGAACATTTCGATTCGCGGCGTTTATTTTGCGACGGACGCAGCCTTTGAACAGAAGGAAGAAGTCGAAATCCGCCTGCGTATGCCGGAACAACTGATGGCCGGTCAGATGACGGACTGGTGCTTTACCGGGCGAGTGGCGCACGTGCAAAAACTGGGGAAAAACGGAAAGCGTGGAGTGGGAGTGCAGTTCCTCTATTATTCAGCCGGCGAGAAAAACTTCGAGTAGAAGAGCCTCTAAGCGGTCCACGGATTGTATGAGCCAAAATACCAGATGTGGCCTTCGGGGTCGCGGCAGGCGTAACCGCGCCCTCCATAGTCTTCGTCATGGATTTCGACGAGGATTTCGGCGCCGGCGGCTTTGGCGCGGAAGTAGTAAGCATCGGGATCCTGCACAACCACGTAGCAGCTTTGCGTTTTGGCGCCGCCGACTTCATCCGGTTGCTTCATGTTCTTGTTGAACTCGGTGTCGCGAACGGAGCCGAGCATCACCATGCCGCCACTGAAGGTGAGCTGCGCGTGCGCGATGGTGTTGTTCTCACCCGGAACGACGAGATGTCTTGCGAAGCCGAAGGCATTGCAGAGCCATTCAATTGCAGCTGCTGCGTTCCGGTAGCGCATTCCGGGAATGATGGCGGAGTAAGAGGATTGAGAAGGCATCGCGGTAGCCATGGCGAAGGCTCCCTTCGTAACCGGCTGGACTAAACAAAGTCTGGCAGATAGTACGGAGGGCGGCCAAAGAAAATTTCGGGCTTCGAGTGCAAAATGGACCAAGCGGCGCGGAACGCTGCACGTACCTCGTGATCAAGAGTTAGTCAGCGGAAGCGGCTTTGGTTTTTGCGGGGGCGTCTGCTTTGACGAGTGGGACGTCCACAAGGTGCTCGGAGAGGAACCAAACCTGTAGCTCGTTGGTGCGGATGATATCGCCGACGAGTAGATCGTTGGTGCCGTCGTCGCCGGCTTCGGCTGCCTGGCGAGCCATGGTGCGTGCTTCCTTGAGAAGGATTTCGTGGGCTTCGAGGAGACGGGAGATTTGCACGGGCGCTTCTTCGCGGCCGCGAGGTGGGCGAGGAATGATGGTGGTTTCCGCCACGTCGGCTGCCATCGCGAGGCTCACGCCGCCGAGGAGTTGGATGCGCTCGGCAATGTCGTCGACCAAGGCGTCCTGTTCTTCGTAGTGCTTATCAAAGAGAAGATGAAGCTGGTAGAAGGTGTGGCCAACGACCTGCCAGTGGTGCTTCTTGTAGAGGTCGCGAAGGGTGATGGTGTCGGCGAGGACTTGATTGAGATTTTCGACGCTGGCAGCGCAGACGTTTTCGTCAAGCGCGATGGGGAGCTTGGCGATTTTGCCGAAAGGCTGAATCTCGCGGGAATGCTGATGAAGAATGGGGCGGGCACGCTCGGTGCCGGCTTGAGGATTGCTAGGTGAAGTTTTCTTGGCCATTTGACTCTCCGTTAGGCGCGAGGTGATGGGCGATCTCGCCCTTTTTGATGCGTATGGGGCTGCGGAGGTAAGAGAAATTCGATCTTACGCTCGATGGGCGTTTTGCAAAAAGGACAGGTCCGAAGGGCAAACGCACACGGGCTAGACGACGGATCGAGGTGACAAGAAATCTGTAAGCTATTCAAAATAAGTCAGTTATAAAATATGGTTCTAGTACCATCGCGGTCGAATGGCGTAGGCCGGGCAGGGTTTCAAAATGGACCCCTGTACCATAGTTCGGCTCTCATGGCTGCCGCAACCTGTACATACGGGCAGGGCGCACTCAGCCAAGGGCAGGTCCTTTTGACAGAGTGCAAGTGATTCGACCCCCGGCCCGAAACGCACGGGAAAGGTTTCGGGCCAGTGAGGATCTTACTAACGTTCGCGTTTGTCGCCGCGGGGTTCCTGCTATCGGAACCGAAGACTTACGTCGATGCTCTGAGAAGCTATGACGGCGTGGCGTATCTTGACGAGACATGCTCGGCGCTGATCTGCAAGGCGCACACGAAGGTGAGCAAGACGAAGGCGGACTGCTCGGCAAAAGAACTGTGGGCAGGGTGCGACGGGAAGCTTCAAGAAGTGACGAATGCGCCGAGCCTGGCGAAGCTGGATTGGACGAAAGTGCAGCCGGGCGACGTGCTTGCGATCAATGGAGTGCATGTTGTGGCGTACCTTGGCGACGGCCAATGTATTGACTCCGACCCGCTACAGGGCGGCGTTGCGGAAGTGAGTGCGGAGACCCTGGCGGCCAAAACGGGCGACATGTGGTTCAACGGCCCGGTACGTGTGGAGCGCTGGGTGAAGTAAGAGAGTTCGGAAAGAAACAGAATTGGCGCGGATGGGGAAGATACCATCCGCGACTTTTATTTGGGAGGCGATGGAACTAGTCGGCCGGAGCGTTCGTGGCGATTGGTGAGGCGGCTGGCAACGCTCGATTGCGAGTCACGTGGACGGCGAGCAGCAAAGAGCCGGAGAGCAGGAGCGCTGCAACAAAATAGGGAGCACCGGGAATGTGATACTTCACGCCGGGTGCGATGGCGGCGGAAAAAACCTGTGTGTAAAGAATTGGCCCAGCCATTCCGGTAAGTGCGCGAAGAGAATTGATACCACCCTGGAGTTTGCCTTGAGAGGAATGATCGACGTGTTTGGACATGAGCGACTGGATTGCAGGAGCTGCGATGCCCCAAAGCGCGACGAAGGGAATGGTCGCGAGAACCACCCAGCCACGGGAAGCGAGTGCAAAGCATAGAAAACCGATGGTGCCGTAAACGAGGCCGGATACAAGGCTGAACCGTTCACCGAATTTCTTGACGTACGGGCCGACGAGCGCGCCCGAGACCAAGGCGGCGCTCACGCCGACAACGCCGAGTGAAATGCCCACGTCGCGACTGTTCCACGCGTAGCGATATTCGGAGTAGATCGCCCAAACGGACATAAGCGACTGGTGCGCGAGATAGTAGAGCGTGACGACGACGGCGAGGCCGCTGAGTTCTGGATGGGAGCGGAACAGCTTGAGAGAGCCGAGCGGATTGGCCATGTGCCACGCGGACTTGGCGCGACGCTCCTTCGGGAGCGATTCCGGTAAAACGAAGAACCCGTAAAGGGCGTTGATCAGGCTGAGTGCGGCGGCAGCCCAGAAAGGGGCGCGTAGATGAACGTAATGACCCAGGATACCCCCAACGACGGGACCGATGACGAAGCCGAGGCCGAAGGCGGCACTGATCATTCCAAAGGCTTTGGCGCGATTTTCCGGAACGGTCGTGTCGGTGACGTAGGCGAATGCAGTGGAGACGTTGGATGTTGTGATGCCAGAAATGACGCGGCCAAGAAAGAGCCAGCGGAGCGACGGCGAGAGCGCCATCAGGATGTAATCGATGCCAAGGCCGAAACACGAAATGAGAATGACAGGCCTGCGGCCGAAGCGGTCAGACCACGCGCCGAGAATTGGGGAAAAAATGAACTGCATCGTGGCCCAGGCGAGGCCGAAATAGCCGATCATCACCGAAGCGCGTGAAAAGTCGCCGCCTTCGAACGAACGTATCAGATCCGGAAAAATTGGTGCGATGATGCCGAAGGAAAGAAAATCAAAACCTACCATCACCAGGATGAAAGTGAAGGCGGCGCGGCTGGGAGCTTTCCCGGTTAGAGGCGATGCGGGCGACGACACGGCGATTCCTCGAAACATCAATTGTAACGGGTAAGGACGAATCGCGGGAAAAATTCAGGGAGCGGGCGACGTTTCAATTTGACAAAGCGGCATCCGAAAAAAAACGCGCCCTTGGCTGCCAGAGCAGAGCAAGGACGCGCCTCTTTGTTAAACGAGTTGCGGGGAGTGAATTACTGGTTGCCGGCGGTTTCGCCCGATTTGGTGGGAGCAGCAGCGACTTCCGCGCCGAGTTCGATCGTGTACTTCTTGCCTGCGATGAAGACGGACGTCAGCGACTTGGAGCCGTCGCCTTCCGCCCTGGTGGAGTAACCGCTGCCAGCCGGAGCGTTGACAACGGGAGTAAGCTTCGCCGGAGCGGAAGCAACGGTGTCATTGCCCTTGCGAATGTTCAGTTGAACGTCCGGGCCGGTGCCGGTCCATTCGAGATCGTACTTGCCGGGGGCGATTGTCTTGCCGTTGAGCTTGACGTTCTCGTAGACCTTCACGGAAGCTTTTTCGCCTGCAAAGGCAGCCGAAGCCAGGAAGAGCGAAGCGCCAAGCAAGAGACCTTTGGAGATTTTCTTGGAGTTCATAAGAGACCCTTTCGAATGTCGCGAAGAATTTTCTCCGGTGTTCGTCGAACGCTGCCGAAGAAGCGCGATTGCGATATGCAAAGTTTGACGCCGCGCGGCGTGGGGTGTTGACGTGTTTCGGGGCGAAATCTGAGGTAACGCTACAGTAGAGCGCGCGCGAAAAATAAGTTTCGTGAATCGAAAGTTTCCGTGTAACCGGAGCGCTGCTAGTTGAAAAAAGAGGGTTTAGACGAATCAGACTTCGAGTATGACGGGCAGGATGAGAGGGCGTTTCGACGTTTGCTTGTTGATGTAGCGTTTTAGGTCGACACGGATTTTTTCCTTAATAACGGACCAGTCGGACATTTCTTCGGGGTTGGAAGTGTTAATCGTGCGTAACACGACGTCGCGCGCCCCGGCCATGAGGTCGCTGCCATTGTCACTGATGAATCCGCGCGAGACGATTTCCGGCTGCGATTCAAGGTTGCCTGTGTGCTTATCGATCGCAATGATCGGGACGACGACGCCGTCTTCCGAAAGATGCTTGCGTTCGCGGACGACGGCTTCTTCCACTTCTTCGAGCGAACCGGAGTCAACGAGGACGCGGCCTGCAGCGACGGGGTCGCGGCGGAAGGCGCCGTCTTCGTTGAATTCGATGCAATGGCCGTCCTCGAGAAGAAGGATTTCACCGGAAACGGCGCCGACTTGATGAGCGAGAGCAGCGTGGCGGAAGAGATGACGATATTCGCCGTGCACGGGAATGAAATGTTTCGGCTTCACGAGTTGAAGCAAAAGTTTTTGCTCTTCCTGGCTGGCGTGACCGGAAACGTGAATGACGCCGGCAGAATTGTCGTAGTAGACGAGCGCACGGCGTCGAAACATGTGGTCGAGCATGCGGAAGATGGCTTTTTCATTTCCGGGAATAATGCGCGAGGACAAGATGACAGTGTCGTTTTCGTCGACGGAGACGAAACGGTGATTGTCGACGGCGATGCGGGAAAGGGACGACATCGGCTCCGCTTGAGAGCCGGAAGCGAGAATGACGATTTTGCGCGGTTCGAAACTTCGGATGTCCTGAGAGCGAACGACCATCCCGTCCGGAATGCTCAGATATTCGAGATTGTGTGCGATTTCGACATTGTCCACCATGCTGCGGCCGACGAAGGCTACTTTGCGGCCGACGCGCCCAGCGATATCAATCACTTGTTGGATGCGCGCGACGGAAGACGCGAAGCAGGAAAGAATGACGCGCCGCGGGGCGGAGCGGCAGAGTTCTTCGAGACGTGGCACGACGGCGCGTTCGGAGGGTGTGTAGCCAGGGCGCTCGACGTTCGTCGAGTCAGAAAAAAGCGCGAGAACGCCTTCGTTGCCGTAGCGAGCGAAGGTTGGAATGTCGAAGCCTTCACCGATTACGGGCGTGTGGTCGATTTTGAAATCGCCGGTGTGAATGATGACACCGGCAGGGGTACGGACGGCGAGCGCGACACAGTCGATGGTGCTGTGCGTGACGGGGATGAATTCGATTTCGTACGGGCCGATTTCGACGCGGCGGCCGGGAATGACTTCGCGGAGCGTCGTGGAATCGAGCAGGCCAGCTTCTTCGAGGCGTTTCTTAACGAGCGCAAGCGTAAAGCGCGTGCCGAAAATGGGTACGTTTAGATCGCGGAGAATATAGGGGAGAGCGCCGATGTGGTCTTCGTGGCCGTGGGTGAGAACGATGGCGCGAACGTGCTGGCGATTCTGTTTCAGATACGAAGTATCAGGAATGACGAGATCGATCCCGAGAAGTTCCGACTCAGGGAACATCATGCCGGCGTCGATGACAATGATGTCGTCGCCGAAGCGAAGCGCCATCATATTCATGCCAAATTCGCCGAGACCACCGAGGGGAATTGCGAAAAGCGATTGCGAAGACTTGCTCAAAGCGATGTTAGCTCCAATCCTGAATAGGGAATCGTAACATAACGCATCGCGGCGCATTGCCGGCAAAGTGCGACGCGCGAAGCGAGGTAACTATTCTTTCGAACCAGTAAAAAGGTGAACGACAACGACGAGCGCCACGGCGCCGACGGTTGCGGCAGCGAGAGAGTAGAGCCAGCCGCTGTGACCCGCTCCGATTTCAAGTTTGCGGAAAATCCATCCGCCGAGGACAGAACCGATTAAGCCGAGGAGAATGTCGGTGAGGCAGCCGTAGCCGCGGCCGCGCGCGATTTGTCCGGCCAGCCAACCGGCGACGAGGCCGAGAAAAACCCAACTGACGAAACCGCGGTCAATGACGACGCCAAAAATTTGATCCACGTAAAACAAGAAAAGGAAAGCGGCGAGCATGCAAGCTCCTTGTTCGTTTGGTGTGGGCCGTAGTTGAAAGTGTATCAGAGACGGCGGGTTGTTCTGCCGAACTGATTTGATTATGTAAGAACGGAAATTACGTTTTGAACCATGGCTTCGAGCACGAATTTGCGGCTGAGGCCGAGTTCGCGAAGTTCGCCTTGGGCGATGGCGTCGTAGGTTCGCTCGGTTGTATAAAGGTGGATGATGTCTTCCTCGCGCCGGTGGGGGCGCGTTCCTCTTTTCTTGCGCAGGTCCGCCATCATGTCGAGTTGGCGGCGACGCTGTTTGCGGTGGAACGTGCGTACGACGGAGTCGGTGAATGTCAGTTCACGCAGGGATGAGCGGAGCCCGCGCCAGCGCTTGTGAAAGTCAATTGAAACAGTGACGAGGCGCCTGGCAATATCCCGATTCGACCCGCCGCTGGCGAGCACCGCGGCTACTTCTTTCCATTCGGCATTCACCCATGTTTCGCAGGCTGCGAGAAAAATTTCGCGTTTGTCGCGGAAGTGCTTGTAAAAGGCGCCGGGTGAGTAGCCGGCTGCCTCCGCAACGCGATTGGAATCGGCGCCGTGATAGCCATGGCGATTGAAAAGAAGGGCAGCGGCGGCGACAAGGCGGTCGCGAGTGGCCTCCGGAGCGCCGCGGCGGGGGCGCGGAAGGTTCAGTCGACGACTGAGTTGGTGGTTCATGTTTGCCTCTTGACTCGAAATCTTCGTAACGATATCTCTATCACTTATAGTGATACAAGATTCATTAGCGGCATGGCGACAAAACCCTGCCGACGTTGCCGGTCGGTTACGACGTCTTCGGACAATTTGCTTGCGGCTGGACTTCAAAGGAGAAGCTCATGCGTTGGCTTTGCCCGGCTGGCAGGAGTTTTCTTGCTCTGATCGTTATTACGGCTGCGCCGTGCCACTTTGCGCACGACTGGGAGCGGCGCTGCTGCTTGCCCAATTTGGCGCTGGCCCGATGAGCATTGGGCAAAAAAGCTGAAGCCGCCGGCGCGGTCCCGGCGGATGTGGCTAACCCGCGGCGGGAATTTGCTGGGTCATGCAATGAATCGTGCCAAGGCCCAGAACGAGGTCCCGGCAATAGACGCCGACAACTTCGCGGTCGAAGAAATATTTCGCGAGAATGTTGAGGGCAATGCGATCGTTGGGATCGTTGAAGATGGGGACGAGCACGAGTTTGTTTGCGATGTAGAAATTGGCGTAGCTCGCGGGTAAACGTTGCTTGTTGAAGGAGACGGGCGCGGGCATGGGAAGTTCTTCGACGCGCAGCTGTCTGCCGCCCTGATTCTTGCTTTGCTTCAGGATCGCGAGATTTTCCTGAAGATGGGCGTAGTTTTCGTCGCCCTTGTTTTCTTCGACGATCGTCAAAACCGTGGTTTCGTTCACGAAGCGGCTAAGGTCGTCGACATGGCCGTGCGTGTCGTCTCCAGCGATGCCATTTTGTAGCCAGATGACGTGTGATACACCGAACTGATTTCGAAAGACTTGTTCGTAGTCCGTTTTCGTGAAACCAGGATTGCGTTCCTGAATTTTGCTCTGCAGACATTCTTCGGTGGTGAGGAGAGTGCCAGCGCCGTTGACGTCAATGGAGCCGCCTTCGAGGATCACGCGACGGCCGTTGTGAACCGGGATAAACAATTCGTTTTTTAACGTTTTGTTCGCGCGTGCGACGATTTGCGCGTCTTTCTTGTGATTGGAGTACTTGGCCCAGCCGTTGAAGACGAAATTGCTGAACGCGACGCTGCCGGCGGCGTTTTTCACGCAGATTGGACCGGAATCGCGCATCCAGCCGCGATCGGTAGGCACGCGGAAAAAGGTCACGTTGTCCAGGTTGACGTGTGATCTTTTCAGTATTGCGCGCACGCGGGACTCGGCGGCGCGATTTTCGACGAAGAGGAAAACGCGTTCGACGCGGGCAAGGTGGCGCACAATTTCCGCGAAGGCCCAGGGAATCGGCGCAAATTTACCTGGCCAATCGGTGAGTTCGTGTGGCCAGCCGAGCCAAGTGCCTTCGTGTGGCTCCCATTCGGCGGGCATGCGATAACCCAGGGAAAAAGGTGTCGCAAACGATTGCGAAGTCATTCGCCGAGCCAGCGATTGAGAATGGGCTGATAGGCGTCGATGCGGCGATCGCGGAGAAACGGCCAGTTGCGCCGTGTTTCTTCGCTTTTCTTCGGGTCGCATTCGACTACGAGAATTTCCTCTTTTTCGCTGCCTGCTTGGACGGTGATTTGGCCGAACGGATCGGCGACGAAAGAATTTCCCCAGAATTCGAGGCCAGTGTCGCCGTTTTTCGGATCGCCTTCGTAGCCGACGCGGTTGACAACGGCGACGTACGTTCCGTTCGCAATGGCGTGGGCGCGCTGAATTGTGCGCCACGCGTCAAGCTGTGCGGCCCCGAATTCCGTTTTTTCTTTTGGGTGCCAACCGATACTCGTGGGATAGAAAATAATTTGCGCGCCGGCGAGCGCAGTGAGGCGTGAGCCTTCCGGGTACCATTGATCCCAGCAGATTTGAATGCCGATGCGCGCGTATTTCGTATCGAAATTGGGGAATCCGAGATCGCCGGGCGTGAAATAAAATTTTTCGTAATAGAGCGGATCGTCGGGAATATGCATTTTGCGATATTTGCCGAGAAGGCTGCCGTCGGCGTCAACTACCGCGCAAGTGTTGTGATAAACGCCGGCAGCGCGGCGTTCAAACAAGGAAGCGACGACGACCACTTTCTTTTCTTTGGCGACCTGAGCGAAAGCATTCGTCGCCGGGCCCGGAATTGCTTCCGCGAGGTCAAATAGCGCGGGATCTTCCGTGCGGCAGAAGTATTCGCCGCAAAACAGTTCATCCATGCAAATGATCTGTGCGCCGTGAGCGGCGGCTTCTTTTACTTTTTCGATTGCGCGGGAGAGATTTTCCTCGGCGTTCTTCGTGGATCTCATCTGCACGAGGCCGATCGTAAATTTATTTGCCATGGTGTGTATCGTAGCATGCGTGGAAAAAATTGCGGAGAGGCGCGCGAAAGTTCTTTGACGCGCATGAAGAAGAAAAAGTAAGATGCGCAGTGAAATCTACCAGGCGGTTTTACTCTTTACGCGCGGAAGAGGCTTTGTGCGCGCGATTCGAATGTTTCGACGGGAGAAAAATGGCGAAGGCAAAAAGGACGGGGAAGAACACGAAGAAAACGCCGGCGAAGACGGTGACCGGGCGCGTGTTGCACGACCCGGTGAAGGACAAGCTGCGGCCGATTTTTCCAATCGATCTTTCGAAATGCACGAGCATTGATTCGCTTGTGCGGGCGATGGGTGATACTGCATACACGGCGCGGCAGGTGGGCGATGGCGCGGATGTGCTGGAAGCGATGGCGCGCGACAAGGATTGTTTTGTGGTGATGACACTTGCCGGCGCGCTTACCGTGGGAAAAATGGGATTGGTTTTTTGTGATTTGATCGAGAGCGGCGTTGTGAACGCGATTGTTTCGACCGGCGCGCTGATGGCGCACGGCCTTGTGGAAGCGACGGGACTGTCACACTTCCGCTATGACCCGAAGAAGATGGACGACAATGAACTGTTCCACGCGGGGTACAACCGCGTCTACGATTCGCTCGAGCCGGAATCGAACCTGGACCACGTTGAAGATGTAATGGATCACATCCTGACCGAATGGGACGACGAAGAAATTGTGTGCAGTTGGAAGTTGCACAGGCGAATCGGCGAATTTCTGCACAAGACGGCGCCGGGCCGCGGGATATTGAAATCGGCGTATGAGCGCAACGTGCCGATTTTTGTGCCTGCATTCTCGGACTCCGAATTGGGTATTGATTTTGCGCTGCACAAAATTGCGCGACAGCAGGAGAAGCGGCCGGTTCTGCGATTCGATCCATTTGAGGATTTTGAAAAGTTCGCGGATACAATGCTGGCGACGAAGCGCATGGGAATTTTTACGGTCGGTGGCGGTGTGCCGCGGAACTGGTCGCAGCAATTCGGTGTGTACGCGGAGCTGCTGGCGCGTCGCGGATACAGAAAGTTGCCGCTGAAGCGGTACAACTACGGATTGCGAATTTGTCCGGAGCCGGTGCATTGGGGCGGGCTGAGCGGAAGCACGTATACGGAAGCAGTTTCCTGGGGAAAGTTTGTGCCGCCCGAAGAGGGCGGAAAATTTGCGGAGATTTTTGAGGATGCGACCGTGGCGCTGCCGCTGGTGGTTGGCGCGGTGCTGGAGCGGATCGGCTACTACAAGCGATAGACTCGGCGGCAGAGATAAACCAACGGCTACAGCAAAAGCAAAGTCGTTGGTTGAAAATCGCTTATGACATGGATCGTTCGACGCTGTAAAACGGCTGTCTCACGCTAAAGAATATCAACCGTCGTTCCTGCTCCGGCATAGAT
>Ga0247669_1000284_pt1 | contig 23231 bp, 15 predicted proteins | sample CNK10_metaG_FD_182734 | JGI IMG/M metagenome (GOLD analysis project Ga0247669, IMG submission 182734) | Soil microbial communities from Purdue University Martell Research Forest, Indiana, United States - CNK10 | ecosystem: Environmental > Terrestrial > Soil > Temperate forest > Bulk soil...
AAACTTGGCCGCGTTCAACAGTTCAATGTGAACGTGGAACACGAGTTTCCCGGCGACGTTGTGTTCACCGTCGGATATGCGGGTGCTCGCAGCTCCCATGTTTTGATTGACGGGAACAATCTCAACGTCACCAGCCCCTCGGCTTGTGGAACAGTGGCTGGCTACACCCGGGGCTGCGGCCGGGACGGCTCATTCGTTGGGATTCCTTATCCATCGTTCCCATTTTCCACGATCTCCAATATCAGCGACCAAGGTAGGGCTCGCTACGATGGTCTGCAAATTCGGGCGGAGACAAAAAACTCACGTTACGGCGTTTACGCCCTGATCGGTTATTCCTATTCTCGCACCTACGACAATGGCTTTTCCGATGCATTGGGAACCACGGTCGGCGCGACATATTATCCGCTGCCGAATTGGGACAAGCTCGATTGGGCGCTCTCGCCGATCAACCTTAATCACAACTTCACCGCCAGCGTCATTTACGATTTGCCTTTTGGCAAAAGTAAGCATTTCGGCCACGAGTGGAACCAGACCTTGAACACCATTCTGGGAAACTGGGAAGTTACCTTCATCCAGAAAATTACCTCTGGTTTCCCGGTCTTCGTGATCGATAGCTCCAATCAGAGCGGCGTGAACTTTCAGAACAATGGAAATAGCTTGAACCGTCCCGACGTTGTTGCCGACCCTAACAAGACCGGGGCAGTAAGTGCCAATCCAGGTTGCGCGGCGCCCTCTCAGTTGCATACGGTGACGGCGTGGTTCAATCCTTGCGCATTCGCGCCAGCTCCTCCTGGTCAGCTCGGCAGCGCTTCGCGTACGCCGCTCTCAGGACCAGGCTTCGTCAATACGGACTTCTCAGTCATCAAGCAGTTTGCTCTACCTTGGGAAAACACGGGTTTGAATTTCCGGGCAGAGTTTTTCAACCTATTCAATCATCCGCAGTTCGGCCAGCCCGTTACGCAAGGCACAGGATACGCGGACATCAATGCGGGCAACTTCGGAGCAATCAGTTCGACGGTAAACAACCCGCGAGTACTGCAATTCGGAGTCAAATTGACATTCTGAATTGGCCGGTCCTGCTGGCTGCGAGCTGCCGCGGAATCGTAACGTGCGTGGCCTTCAGCAAACAGGCCAAGTTCAGAACTGACGCAGAAACGCATTTCAAGCGCGAGGAAAATGGGTTCGGGCGTGCCACTACCAACAAGAATCCGTCGCCTTACTGTGGGCTGGATGGTCCTTGCCGCGTTCGCGCTCGTTCCATTTCTCGGTAGCGCTGTTTACGCGCAATCCCCGCGGAAAGTCATCATCGACCAGGATGCGTCCGGCCCGGGCGGAAGCGACATGCTGGCCATTCTGGCGATCATCAACTCTCCACAAACCGAAGTGCTGGGCATTACCGTATTGACCGGGGACGCCTGGAGAGATGAAGAGGTGCTGCATGTGCTTCGCATGCTGGAACTAATCGGCCGCACAGATATTCCCGTGGTGCCCGGAGCAACCTTCCCGCTAGTCAACAGCCGTGAATTTATAGCCAAATGGGAAGCGCTCTACGGCACGGTCCAATACCAAGGTGCTTGGAATCATGCGAGGGGCCATGCCGTCCATGGACCGACGGAAATTCCGCCGATGCCGGAAGGCGCGCCGACCACCAAGGCCTCTAGCGAAGACGCCACCCATTTTCTGGTGCGCATGGCGCGCAAGTATCCGCATGAAATCACGATCTATGCTGCAGGGCCCATGACCGATCTCGCGCTAGCGCTTGCACTCGAACCCAACTTCGCCGAACTGACGAAAGAACTCGTCATCATGGGCGGCAGCATCCATCCGCAGACCGACGATCCGCTATTTGCGCTCAATCCGCGGCGCGAGTTTAATTTTTGGATGGATCCCGAAGCTTCACGCGCCGTTCTGCACGCGCGTTGGCCGCGATTGGTACTTACAACCGTAGATATTTCCGTGAAAACCCATATGGGAAAGCGTCTCATCCGGCGAATCGCGAAAGCCGCTGGACCCTCTGCCCGGTATGCCTCCAGTTATGCCGAGGAGGGTTATCTGTGGGACGAACTTGCTGCCGTGGCGTGGCTCGATCCCAGCCTGATTACCAAATGGGAGAAGCGCTACGTTGATGTAGATGTGGATCATGGGGCTGGCTATGGCGATACGTTGGCGTGGGTTCCCGGCCAGCAACCGGGCTTGGGCGAACGTCTGGTTGACGTCCAACAAGATCTCAACACAGGAAAATTCTACCGGGAATTCGTGGATTTGCTTGTGAGCCGAGCGCCCGCCCGCTTCCCGGAAAAGTCGGGTCATTGTGCGAGCCCCGGCCAGCACACACATCGCAAGTCTGCCGGAGGCCCTATTGATTGAAAGCAGGCGACGAACCCTCCGGCAGCTGCTCGTTGCAGTGTGCTTTGTACTGGTGCACCTGCTGCTCGACCGTTCTACGATGTTTTTTCAGATATGGACGGAGATCAGCGCGTGGTATCCGCCCACCGGTCTGGCCTTGGCTGTGCTCATCGGATTCGGGCCGCGCTATGCGCTTGCTATCGTTCTCGCGGCTGATATCGCGTCGATCGTAAACTACCACCAGCCTGTGTATTCGTTTTCCTTTCTCGTGGGAAATATTGAATTCACGGCCGTATATACCGCAGCAGCCCTACTACTGACGCGCGTTATAAAGATCGATCTGCGTCTTCGATCGCTGAGGGATGTGATGTGGCTTCTACTGGTCGCCCTGGTTTCCTCATGCGTGGTTGCGTTCGTCGGCGCAGGATTCCTCGCCTTGGATCATTTGATCCCTTCCAAAGAATACTTACGAGCTACCTTCAACTGGTGGATCGGCGACGCCGTGGCCATCGGTTCTATTGCGCCGTTTTGTCTCATCTACGTGTTGCCCGGCCTGCGGCGATTTGTGGGGGAACCCGAGCCCGTGAGCACACTCCAGGCCACAGTCGTCGGGGGCAGACATGAATTTCAGGGAATCCGGAGAACGGTCGAGTCGATTCTATTCGCAGTGTGCATTGCGGCCGTGCTCTGGATCGCTCTCAGCGGGCGCTTGGCTCTCGGCGACGAAATGTTCTATCTACTCTTTCTCCCGCTGATTTGGGTGGCCGTCAGGCGGGGACTGCGAGGCGCCGCGACCGCGATTTTGGCATTGGATTCCGGAATCATTCTGGCGCTCAGGATCTATCCACGGCCACCAAGCGAACTCACCGTACTGCAGTTTCTGATGCTCATTTTGTCGCTCGCCGGACTGGTACTGGGCGCGTTGATCAGCGAGCGGGACGCTGGTGAGCAGCGATTGTCCAACGAAGAAGGGCGGATGCGGCTTCTCATGGAGTCGACGGGCGAAGCCATTTACGGAATAAACACCCAAGGCGAGTGCACGTTCTGCAATCTCGCGATGCTCCGCCTCTTGCGGTACCCGTCGCAGGATGGTGTGCTGGGCCGCAATATTCACGACGTCATCCACCACACTCGACGTGATGGATCCTCCTATCCGCGGGATGAATGTAACTTGCAGCAAGAATTTCGAGCGGGCAGAAAATTTCATGAAACCGACGAACTGCTTTGGCGCTCCGACGGGACCAGCTTTGACGCGGAGGTCTGGTGCCACCCGTTGCGGCAGCAAGACCAGCTGCTTGGTGCGGTTGTAACCTTCGTGGACATCACCGAGCGGAAGAAAGCGCAGGAAGCGTTGCGACAGGCGAAGGAAGCTGCCGAAGCCGCTAACCGCGCAAAAAGTGAATTCTTGGCGAATATGAGCCACGAGATTCGCACGCCCATGAACGGCATTCTGGGGATGACCGCGCTAGCCCTTGAAACAAAACTTGACACGGAACAGCGCGACTACCTGAGTATGGTGAAAACTTCCGGGGAGTCATTGCTGCGCTTGCTGAACGACATTCTTGATCTTTCAAAAATTGATGCTGGCAAGCTGGACCTGGAAATCGCGGAGCTATCCGTCGAGAGTTGCGTCGAAGATGCGCTGCAGCCGCTGGTACTTATCGCGCAACAGAAGGGCATCGAGCTGGCGTGGAATATCAGCGAAGGTATTCCAAACGTGGTGCGCGGGGATCCGACTCGCTTGCGGCAAGTGTTGATCAATTTAACCGGAAACGCGCTGAAATTCACAAATCAGGGACAAGTGGCTATTTATGCTCGTCTTGCCAAGTCAACGCCGGATGGCTGGGTGCTGGAATTCGCGGTGTCCGACACAGGCATCGGAATTCCGAAGGGAAAACAAGAAAAGATTTTCGAAGCGTTCGAGCAGGCGGATACGTCTACCACACGGCGTTTCGGTGGTACCGGATTGGGACTATCGATTTGCCAGCGGCTGGTGCACCTCATGGGTGGGCGCATTTGGGTGGAGAGTGAAGAAGGGCGGGGCAGCAAATTCCACTTCACCATGACGGTGTTGCGAGAGGGGGGAGACCTAAGTGCCGGCAGTGCGCGGAGCGGAAAAACGCCGACGGAAGGTTGGCGTGTTCTGGCCGTCAATGACAATCCTCTCGATCGCGACTTGCTCGAACGTTTGTTCAATCGCTGGAATATCAAAGCCGTGCTGGCTGCCAGCGCCGAGGAGGCGCTGGCCAATATCGCCGAAGCACTGCGCTCGGGTGTGAACTTCTCAACGATCCTTGTCGAGAAGGATCTACAAAGTACGGGGGGCTTGACTCTGGTCGCCACGCTCCGAGCATCTCCGGCGGCACAGACGCCCGTGATCCTCGTCCACTCGCGGCTCCTGGAAGCGGAGGAACGGGATCGCTGCCGAGAGTTGGACGTAACGCGAACGATCCTCAAACCATTCCGCCGGTCGACGCTCTATGAAGCTCTGCAAAGCTGCCACGGCGAGCCGGACACGGTGCACGTACCCATGCCGGAACTCCCCACGGAAGAAAGGCCCGTCGGCCTGCGGATTTTGCTCGCCGAGGACAATATCGTGAACCAGCGATTGATTTCGCGGCTGCTCGAGAAAATGGGGCACCACGTCACCGTTGTCAGTGACGGCCAAATGGCGCTCCGCCTCTCCGGCCAGGAGCGGTTTGATCTGGTGGCTATGGACATGCAAATGCCTGTTATGGATGGAGTGGAGGCGACTGAAGAAATTCGCGCCAGGGAGAAACAATCCGGACAGCACCTTCCGATAGTGGCTATGACCGCCAACGCGTTTGACGAGGATCGACGGCGATGCGAGCAAGCGGGGATGGATGGCTACGTTGCCAAGCCCCTCACCTCCAAAACGATTGCAACAGAGATTGCCCGCGTCATGGCCGCGCTGGCAAAAGATGAGGGGCACCAAGCTCCGTCCCAGGCGCTTCTTTAGATTCCGTGCATTCTTACCGGAATTTCCCCGCGGTGCACAAGTGAAGACAGTAGGAACTACATCCTGCAATTTGCTTGGTCAAGCGCTCCTTCACCCTCTGGGCCACTGCCTACGAAGGCGAACGTTAACAGCAAAGGGAGAAACAGACTTAGAGTCAGATACTTCATTGATTCCTCCATCTGCGACTGATTGATTGAAATCGTTTTTGCGCATGCCTGGCGCATCCTCAAATCACTATAAAGAGGAAGAGGGGCGATTTGTTCGTCGCCCCTGCTCTCCGCGGCAGCTTTAGTTGGCGTTGCAGCTGACAGGGCTTGTGGAATTGTTAGCGCTCGTGCAGAGCGGGCCTAATGTGGTCTTGGCGTCAGGGGCGCTCAGCATGGCAAACGGGCCGGCCTTGTGCTCGCCATTGAACGGTGTTGGCTTGGTCGGATCGAAGTGGCAGGTGGGGAAAGCGGCTGCATCCTGTGGATTGTCGAACCAGAAACCAACATGGAACGTATTCGTGGGAGCCAATCGCACGTCTGGGTCAAAGCCGAAGATATCGTCGAGAAGAATCGTTTTGATCTGGACGTGACCGTCATCGGTTTGTTTGCCAATTTTGATATCGGACTGATACCAGGCCAAACCGAAGCTTCCGGTGAAATTAGGATCTTTGGTCCCGTTGGCTTGAAAGAAGCTGTTTTGAACGGTGAAGAGGTCAAACACGAGGCCCGGCTTGATCCCATCGAGATCCAAGATGAGTGTGTCATTCTGCTTGCCACGGATCACTGTGGCGCGAGCCCGCGGTTCCTCATAAGGATTGGCGCGCAGACAGTCAATGACCGCCGGGTTCGGCAGCAGATTGAATGTGATTTCGTCTTTCACTTCTTCCTGGCCTTGAGCAAAGGCCGTGCCACAGACGGCCAGAACGACAAACGCCGCCAGCAAACCGCGAGTGATTCTGTGAAGACCTTTGCCACTACGGAACTTCTTACTGTAATTGTTGTTCACTGCTTTCTCCTTGTTTTTCGACTTTGATTGTTCATTTGCCTGGTTCTCCCGAAAGCCCTTGTTGCGGGCCTCGCCGCTGAAATCGGGAATGCCTCGATCGCAGCGGCAAAAACAGCGCCCCTTACTTGAGGTATCGGAATCCGGTGACAAAAGGCGACAACTAGATGGGCGCTATGCGGGGAGGACATCTGCTTCCCCTGGACCTTCCTTTCCCTGTAACAGGCATCTCAATCGTTTTCGAGCTTTGTGAACCTGGGATTTTGAACAACCCGTCGAGCATCCGAGGAACCCGGCAATTTCCTGGTGTTTGTAACCGAGGACGTCGTAGAGCAAGAAATACTGTTTATAGCCACGTGGCAACTTTTGGATTGAACGCTTCAGATTTACCCGATCAAGGGTGCCAACCATTAGCGGGTCGTTTGAACCGTACTCCCGTGTGCCATCACCATCAGCGTCCTGGCGCTCCAGATCCCCGGCCGGAATCTCGATGGGCATTTTCTTGCGCAGATGCATTAAGACAATGTTCACGGTGACTCGATGCAGCCAGGTGGAAAGCCCCGACTCGCCGCGAAATGTGCCAATCTTTCGAAAGAGTTGCAAGAATGCTTGCTGCGTCAAATCTTCTGCGTCGGCTGGATGCCTGCTCATGCGTAAACACAGGCTATATACGCGCTTGGAATGCAGCTTGTAGAGATATTCAAAAGCAGCAGGATCGCCGTTCTTGGCTTTCTCGATTGCCTCCAATTCGGTCAGATTGATGCCGGTCTGTTTCGCTATAAAGTTCGCCATCTCGCTTCATCCAAAATAGATTTTGTTTCTAACAACCGGGCCTTCGGGCGGTTTCTATGCGTCGCGGTTCTCTTTTAAATAATCGTCCCAACAGTCTCGGCCTCGAAACCTGCAGTGGAAGAAGTAGTAGCTTTCCTTGCCGGGAATCTTGAAACAGACGTAGCCGAAGCCATCTCCCGAGGTAATGGGTTGCTGGCATTTACTGCAAACGACCCCCGTTCTTGTTTCCACGGGTTACCTCCCTTCGCTTTCTGGTCCCTACTTGAGATATCGGAAATGAAATGGAAAAGACGACAGCGGAGAGAGAAACACCGGGGGTAATGGGGAGACTATTGTGTAAGCAGGTCGGCTTAGCGGTTTAGAAGTTGTCGATCATCCAGACGTTGAACTCTGAATGCGAGTCCAAAATGGCCAGGTGGCGCCCGTCAGGAGAAGGAAAACCCCATGTGTGGGTTGACTGAGGCCGATGCCAGATGGGCAGCGTCTCTCCGCCAAGCGAAACGTGCAACAAGATTGCGCCACCCGGTGCGACCGTTGAGACAAACATGCTCTGAGAGTCAATCGCCCAAAAGAATTCCAGGAGGTCAGAATAACCATTTATCGTAATAGTTCTCGCCGGTCCTCCCGCGAGCGGAACCAGCCTAATTTGATTTCCGTGCTTTCTTACGATTCCGATCTGCCTACCGTCCGGAGAGAGTTGCCACCAATAGTCGAATCCAATGTCAGCGTTGCTGCCAATCTCAAGCGGAATCCGCAGCAGTTCCTTGCAAGGACCGCCGAGCGGGTCAAATGCATCGACGACCAGTTCGTTCTTGCCCGTGGTCGGCCGCCCAAACACACAAAGATTGGCGGTTTTGTCGGAACAAGAGAACAGTACAAACCCTCCCGTATTAAATAACAACCGACGAGCGCCGTCCTGCGGGTCAACTCGATACAGACCCATCTTGCGGGAATCAAGGGTTTCACCTTCAAGAAGGATTCCGGTTCTGTCAGGGCTGAGCCCGGCCAAATAGAAATTTGCGTTCTCAGAGGGCGTGACAACTCGAGCGGCACTGCCCGGATCTATCGCCTGCCGATACATCACGCGGTTCGAGGGACGTTCCGATGAAAAAAGGACTTCGCGAGAGTCTGGCATCCATGCAGAAGGAAGATTGTAGTTATCGTCGAGCGTCACCCGCCGGGTGTTTACAAGGCGGCTTTCTTTGCCCGCAAGATCTCCAACAAAAACGGAAGCGTGACTATTGCCCCTTCGAAAAGCCAGTCGTTTGCCGTCTGCTGTTGTGCTGAAGCTATGAACGGCAAATCCCGACCAATCTGTCAACCGGCGTGCCTTGCCTTGCGCAGTTCCGTTCTTCGCGTTGACTTGCAGTTCCCACAAATTATCGGATTCGGAGGAGCCGCGTTCCTCATTCCTTGAATAAATGAAGCGCCCCGAAGCCGTCCACGTGATCGCTCTTATATGGCTATCCTGGAGGATAGTCGTTGTAGCCGCGCCACTTTGGTCACAGCTTTCAACCATAATCTGCGTATGATCACCCGTAACACGTCTGTAGAGGTATGCAATCCGATTCCCCGTCGGCGACCATACGATGCTGTAGATCGTGGCCCGGTTTTCGGCTGTATAAATTTTGTGAGGGGACTCTCCACTGGCGCCCATTATCCAAATTTCCCGCGCCGCATCAGATGCTAGGAGTCTTTCATAGGCGACTTTGAGACCATCGGGTGAGACGATCCCCCCGCCAAACATATCCTCAACTTCACCAAGCTTTTGCGGCCCTTTGCTTTCTACGACTGGAATCGACCAGATTGTGGACGTTGTTCCTCGAACAAGAACTGACGCTACGAAGCGTTCGGAATCCGGGTACCAGCTTCCGAAGGTCCAAGAAGCCTCCTCCCCATAGGTGCCGGGGGGCAATGCCAAAGTCCTCACTCCGCCCGTCGCGACAACCTGCAGATGAATGCCTTGCGGGTCGGTGTATCCCAAATATTTCCCATCCGGAGAGATCGCAGCGCTGGATATGGGCGATTCTTCAGCGTTTGCCGTAAGTTTCCGCTGATTGAACTGCGGCAGAGGTTCCGGCCGACGAGGAAGGAACCTGGAAACAATGATGGTACCGATCAACGACAGAGCTAGCAGCAAGGCCGCCGCTACACTACTTCTGTGACGTTGGACGAACTTGCGAGCGCGATAGCCTATCGCATCCGGCCGAGCAGTGATCGGCTCGTATCGCAGGTATCGTTGCAGGTCTTCTGCAAAGGCTCTTATGGAAGCGTAGCGTTCTTGCGGATTCTTCTTCAGTGCCTTCGCGATGATCGTGTCGAGATCACCGCGCAAGGACTGTGCCAGCTTGTCCGGTGTCGTCGCGCGTCGCGCGGCATTCGCGACCGCATTGTCTTCGTTCGTCTGCGCCGGCGATACGATCTGCGAAGGACGAGTCGGCTCGGTATCCAAGATCGCTTTGAGCAGGCCCGCCGGCGTACGCATAGCGGTTCCTGTCGGGTGATGTCCAGTAAGCAATACATAAAGTAAAACCGCGGAAGAATAGACATCCGTTGCCCCCGTCACAGTTTCGCCTTTCAACTGTTCCGGAGCCGCGTATTCGGGTGTCAGCGCCTTCGCACCTTCGAGCGTGAGCGGCGATTCTTCGGGCTGCCCGTCGTCTTTCAACAGTTTGGCGATTCCAAAGTCGAGGAGCTTTACCTGGCCATCGGCTCGCACCAGTATGTTGGAAGGCTTCAGGTCACGATGGACGATAAGTTTGTCGTGCGCCTCCGCCACGGCAAGCAATGCGTCGAGGAACAACCGAGTCCGCCCTCGCACATCGAGCCCGCGCTCGTCGCAAAAACGATCAATGTGGTCGCCTTCAACGTATTCGAGTACAAGAAAAGGCTGGCCGGTTGGCGATACTCCTGCGTCAATCAGTTCCGCTATGTGAGGATGGGTCAAGCTACCCAGAATGCGGCCTTCGCGCTTGAACCGCTCTTCGCCGCCCTTGCCCATCAGCGCGATATTGAGAACCTTTACGGCTACGCGTCGCTCGAATCGACCGTCGTTTCGTTCGGCAAGCCAGACGGTGCCCATTCCCCCATGGCCAATCTGCGAAACCAGAGTGTAGGCACCGAATGATTGGCCCGCCAGGCCGGGCCCTCCCGGCAATTCCAAACCACTCGCTTCGAGAAACCCCTCCGCGGATAGCACATGATGCTCTTGAAGAAGTATTTCCAGCTGAGAGGCAAGAGACGGATCTGTGGTACGCAAGGAGGACAGCCAAGTCGAGAGATCTTCCTCTGTCATCTCCAACGCTTGGTCTAGATGAGGGCTGAGGGCCCGCCATTGATCTGGGCTGAGCTTCGACATTGATTCCTTAGAGTGGCAAATCTGCTCGAAGGTTTCTATGCAGGTAAATACGCGCTTTCTCCCACCTTCTTTGTACGGTCCGTTCTGAAAGGTTCTCCAAGGCAGCGATCTCGGCGAACGAAAACCCGCAAAAAAACTTCAAATCGACCAGTTCCGCCAGCTTGGGCTCAACCTTCGATAGCTCATCCAGCGCATCGCTGATCATCGAGAGCTCCTTCACGTCTACGGGATTCTCGGCCGGTTCGGTCCCCAACGACGTAATTTTGAATTCGCCTCCGCGCTTGATCGCGTTTCGACTCCGGGCATGGTCAATGATCAACCCACGCATGACGCGCGCGGCATAACCCATGAACCGCGGCCGGTCGGGGAAGCGACTACCTTCGCGAGCGGCGATGTCGAGATAGGCTTCGTGCAGGAGCGTTGTAACGCTTAGACTTGGCGGGGACCCTTGGCGTGCCAATTCCCGTTTTGCCATTCGGTGTAATTCAGTGTAAAGGGTGCTGAAAAGCGTATCGGCGGCGGTACTATCTCCATTTTCAGCCGCACCGATGAGAGAAGAAATTGTCGAACCCACGCGGCACTCTCCTGCCGGCGAACCGCCCTGAAGTGCTTTGAGTGTCGCACACTTAGAAGCAACAACCAATGTAGCTTAGCGCATCGTCGATAGTGGACCGCAGCGCTCAAGCTCAATTGTCTTTGGATCACGGAAGCGCTTTGCCGCTGTGGATGAGGTTGCAGCGATCGCAACCTACTTGGCCGGAGAGCTTTCTTTAGCGACGAATGGGGCAGCGTAGCGCGTAGACGGCGGGCGGAATTGTCAGGGCAATAGTCTAAGGACCAGGGGGTTTTCCAAACCGCCGCTGAGCCGAGGGTCGTCCAAGGATGAATTGAGACACAACAGGCCAATGGATCCGGAAGTGATGGTTAACATCATCCTCGAAGGGACACTGAAGCCGCGGTTCGGGACCGCAAGCCCCCAATACCTGTTAATCCTACGCTCGGATTTTTGCAGTCTTTCTTAGCCTGTAGGAAGTGCTTCTTCCACCGGCCTCTTCTTGTTCCATGACACCTGCAGCGATCAGCCCTTCGATATCTCGAAGAGCTGTCCGCGAGGAAGCCTTCGTTATTTTCATCCACTTGTCTCTGGTTAGTTTTCCCTCGAACCCACTGAACAGTTTATTCAAGACTTTTTTCTGCCGGTCATTGAGGGAGAGGTTCCTTCTCTTCAAGTCCTGCCAGAACAATTCCTTTCTGAGAGCACTGTCTGAGATTCGACTCGATTGTTCGATCGCTCGGTCCAGACACCCAAGAAACCAAGCTAGCCATTCCGTGATATCCAACGATCCAGCCTGCGTCTTCTCAAGAACATCGTAATAGCCTTTTCGTTCTTCAAGAATTTGCGACGACATGCTGTAGAAACGCTGCGCGCTGCCGTCCGATCTGGCCAAGCACATCTCGGCAATGGCTCTTCCAATTCTCCCATTGCCGTCTTCAAAGGGATGGATCGTAACGAACCACAGGTGTGCGATTGCAGCCTTTAAAACTGGATCTTGCTGTTCGTTGCCGACCAACCACTTGAGAAACTTTCGCATCTCGCTCTCGATGCGGGCCGCCGCTGGTGCCTCGTAGTGAACTTTGCGGTGACCGATTGGCCCTGACACAACCTGCATCGGGCCCGCACTGTCATCCCTCCAACTGCCCACCCGAAATTTATCGCCGGTCCTGCGGACTTCGGGAAACAGATGCGCATGCCAGTCGAACAGGCGTTCCTTGGTCAGCGGCTCGTTGAATTTCTGCGTTGCGTCCAACATCATCTCAACGACACCATCGACATATCGGTCCTTGTGGGCCTTGAGTCCTCTGACCTCCAGTCCGAGCCTGCGAGCGAGAGACGAGCGGACGTTCTCCCGCTCGAGAACTACTCCTTCGATCGCGCTCGATTTGATCGTTTCTTCCGTGAGAACTTTTAGCGTTGCCATCCACTGTGAAGCAAAGCCGTAGTCCCGCATTTTGCCGAGTAATAGTCCCTGGTGCAGCCTGACTCCAGAGAGTAACGGAGCAAGAGTTTTTGAATCCCAGATGAATTCAGGCCAACCGACAAGATCGTGGATATATTTTCTCGCCATATTCTCGCCGCAATCTCGCCATATTCTCGCCATTAATCTCGCCGTCGTCAAGCACCAGGATCCAGCACCATAATAAAGATGAACAGCTCTTCCGGCTTCCCGAGTTCGCCGTTGCGCTGCGGCAGTGTCCCAACCCGTCACCGGCCATTTCAAACAGTGCCGAAAGCACTTTTTCCCGCCATTTTGTTGTTCGATAGGCGGAGAAGTACGTCAGGGCATCCGAGAATCCGAATAAACAGGGAAGTGTCGCATTATGTACAGCTTTACGGGCCGCTTTAACTAACTATAGGTCAGTTAGCATAACGGGTAACTAATCGTCAATATATTGTAGAGTAGTAACATATACCAATCTTCGAAATCGGGGAACCGGAACGACATCGGGAGACATAATGAACGAATCTGAAAAGTTTGTGCACGGCCAAAGAGAACGCGGGGATCCTGCCACCGTGGAGAGTGTGGCGGACATTCTCGAACGTGAACTGCATCCCATGATTGCCGATTGGCTTGCTCGCGTCGAGCTAGAGCCGGATTTAAATTGTGTTCCGCTGAGCTTTGAAGAACGTACTGGCCATCTTCCTCATCTTCTACATGATGTGATTGCACGGTTGCGTCTGGGTGCACTCGCGAAGGCTCCGCTTTCAAAGGCTGCAGGCGAGCACGGGGATTTGCGGCGCAAACAAAAGTACTCGGTAGCGATGGCGGTAGAGGAATCCCGCCTCCTGCAGGTGACTATTTTCTCGACGCTGCACAAGTACGTCAGGAATTTGGAATTCAGCACGTTGCTTCCTGAGATTGTGTTGATCGCGGACGAGGTGGACGCGCAGTTGAAAGAGCAGATGCTGCGGTTCATGGCGGCGGATGCAGTGTATTTTGCCAAGGCCGAGGCCAAGGCCAAGGCCGAGGCCAGTTAACCCGCTTTTTGGAGATTAAGTTGCATGCCAACCCAGGGGACGAAAACTGTCAAACCGGCCACCGCGAAAGAGAGCGAAGAGCGCGTTCTGCTAGTGGGAGAGGAAGCAGGCGAAGCGGCTAGATTCTTGGCAGGCTCAGGTTTTGTAACCGACAAGCCAGTCCGCGTAGAGTGCGTCACCGATCTCCCCAGCGGCATCGAGCGGTTGCGTAGCGGCGGGGTTGGGGCTGTCGTGCTTGACCTGACATTGCCCGGGAGTGGTGGAATGGAGACGTTCGACAAGCTTTTCCAGGCAGCGCCCGGCGTACCCATTTTGATAGTCAGCGGTGCCGAAGGAGAAGAAACGGCCAGGCAAGCGGTTCGGCGCGGGGCCCGGGATTATGTCATCAACAATCCCTCCGACGGCTACCGGTTGAGGCGCACGGTGCGCGCAATGCTGGATACCCGTGCCGCGGAAAAGAAGCTTTCGGAAAACGAAGTTGCCAACATGACGCTGGATTCGATCGGAGAAGCGGTCCTGCGCTCGAATTTAGCGGGTAACGTCACGTATCTAAATCGGATCGCGGAAAAGATGACCGGTTGGTCCCGCGAGGAGGCACAGGGGCGCCCTGTGGCGGACGTGCTGAGGATCGTCGATGGCAGTAGTCGTAGGCCAGTTCCAACTGTCTTCGGACCAGCAAAAGCGGACGACAAAGCTGCGAGTTCCATGGCCAGTTGTACAAACTGCATTCTGGTTCGACGCGACGGTTTCGAGGTTGGCATCGAAAGTTCAACCACTTTAATCCACGAACTCGATGAGCGCGTAGCTGGCGCAATTGTGGTTTTTCGAGACGTGAGTGCAGCCCAAGCCAAAACGCTCGAAATGTCCCACCTCGCGCAACACGACTCCCTGACCGATTTGCCGAACCGCGTGCTGTTCAACGACCGGCTCTCGCAAGCGATTTCACTCGCGGAGCGTCAGGGCAAGCAGCTCGCGGTGATGTTTGTCGATTTAGATGATTTCAAAAAGATCAACGACTCGCTGGGCCACGATGTTGGCGACAAACTTTTGCTGTCGGTAGCCGGGCGATTGAAGGCGTGTGTCCGGCGGTCGGACACGATAGGCCGGCTAGGCGGGGACGAATTCGTGGTACTCCTCTCCCAAGTCGAGCATGCGGAAGACGCGGCCATTAGCGCTCGAAAAACTCTTAGGGCGTTAACGGCGGCACATATTATCGATGGCAAGAGTCTCGAAATCAGTGTGAGCATAGGGGGCAGCACTTATCCGGATGACGGGCAAGACGCGGAAAGCTTGGTCAATAGAGCGGATAACGCAATGTACGAAGTCAAGCAAGCCGGCGGGAATAGCTTTCAGTTTTTCCGCCGCGAGATGCACGCGCGGTTGGCAGAACGGCAATCGCTCGAAGCGGATTTGCGTTGCGCGCTTGGGCGGAAGGAGTTTGTACTGCACTACCAGCCGAAACTGAATCTTCAGACAGGGCAGATCACCGGCGTGGAAGCGCTGATCAGGTGGGTACACCCGCGTCGGGGATTGGTGTATCCGGGACAATTTGTGCCCGTCGCGGAAGAGTGCGGGTTGATTTTGAGTATCGGACAGTGGGTGCTGCTGGAAGCTTGCAAACAGTCTCGGGCGTGGCGCGATGCCGGTCTTGGGATTGTGCCTGTATCGGTTAATGTGTCCGCGACCGAATTTGTCGCCAAGGATTTTCTGTCAGGGGTTCGGGCCGTGTTAATTGCAACGGAAGTGGAGCCTCAGAATCTTGAGCTGGAGCTGACCGAGAGCGTGCTGATGCATGACGCGGAAACTGCTGTGGCGACGCTAGCCAAGCTGAAAGTCATGGGCGTGAAGGTAGCCATCGACGACTTTGGCACCGGGTATTCGAGCTTTACCTATTTGCGGCGTTTTCGCACGGATGCGTTGAAATTGCATCAGTCTTTCGTGCAAGAAATCGCCGAGGACTCACGAGATGCCTCCATTGTGAGCGCCATGATCAATATCGGCAGGAGCCTGGGGCAGCGCATCATTGCGGAGGGCGTCGAAACCAGCACGCAGCTCGAGTTCCTGCGCCACCATGGGTGCGGGGAGGGACAGGGCTTTTATTTCAGCCGTCCGGTTGTGGCCGAGCGCATTGCGAACCTGTTCAAGGTTGGCATTCTGGGCGGAGTGGTCCATTAGCGATGAGCGGAGGTTGCTGTCAATGAATGGCGATTGGTAGATTGTTTTTGGCCTTCGTCCAACGCGAAAGACCCTTCCGAAATCATCAATTGATGGCCCGCTCCCCTTCTGGGTCAACAAGTTGCCGTAGCCTGGGAAATGAATGAACAAGAAATCGATCAACGTACTGCTCCTGGTCGAAGTTAAGCAATATCCGCTTAACCTTCGCTGAACGCGATATTGGCCCATGACTATCAAGCCACCAACAAAACGCGCGGTTTCTGTATCCACGCGCAAACGACCGCCGCTTCGCACGCGAAGCAACAAGGTTGGAAATATGCAGTACCGCGCGCTGCTCGAAGCGGCTCCCGATGCCATGGTAATCGTGAACCAGACGGGAGAAATCGTGCTTCTGAATCTCCAAGCGGAAAAACAATTTGGATACCTCCCTGATGAACTTGTGGGGCAGAAGGTGAAGAACATCATCCCGAAAGGTTTCGCCGAACGGCTCCTTGCTGATGGTCTACGCTCCGGGGCAGACGCCTTGACCCAGCAGATCGGCACGGGTATTGAACTCACCGGACGTCGAAAAGATGGAAGCGCTTTCCCAATCGAGATCATGCTGAGCCCCCTCGATGTCGTGGACGGAGTTCTGGTCACCGCGGCGATCCGTGATATTACTGAACGCAAAGAACGTGAATACGACCTGTCCCGCCTGGCTGCCGTCGTCGAGTCATCACACGATGCCATCGTCGGGCTGACTCCCGAAGGGGTCATTCTCACCTGGAACTACGGCGCCGAGCGAACCTATGGGTACTCGGCCGCGGAAGCTGAAGGTCGATCGTTCATGTTCCTTTCTCCCGCTGACCGCGTAGTGGAGTGCCCAAAGCTCCTCGAAAGGGTACAACGCGGCGGGACCCTGCAGCCTTTTGAGACAGTTCATGTGAAAAAGGACGGGACGCGCATTCATATTTCCCTGACTCTCTCACCCATCAAAAACGCTGATGGCCGGGTGGTTGGTATTTCAAGCGTCGCCCGAGACGTCAGTGAAGGGATAAACCTACAGGAGATGCTTCGGCAGACGCAAAAAATGGAAGCAGCGGGACAATTGGCAGGGGGCGTGGCTCACGATTTTAACAATATAATCGGGGTCATCCTGGGTTTTACGGGGCTCTTGCTCGAGCGTCTAAATCCGGATGATCCCCTCTACAAAGACATTTCACAAATTCAAAAGGCAGGCGATCGTGCCGCGCTCTTGACGAGGCAGCTTCTAGCCTTCAGCCGCAAGCAGGTCCTGCAAACCAAAGTCCTCGACCTCAACACGGTCGTCGGAGGCGCGAAAGAGTTGCTTGAGCGGCTCATCGGAGAGGACATTGAGTTGCTGGTCGTTTTGGATCCCGCTCTCGGACTGATAGAAGCGGATGCAGGACAGCTTGAACAAATTATGATGAATTTGGCCGTGAATGCGCGCGACGCCATGCCCCGAGGGGGTAAGCTCACTATTGAAACTTCAAATGTGGAAATCGATGAAGAATACTCCGCAAGGCACCCCGCCCTGCTGCCCGGGTCGCACGCGATGCTTTCGGTAACCGATGCCGGCTGTGGCATGGACGCGAACACGAAAGCCCGGATATTTGAGCCTTTCTTTACGACCAAGGAGGTCGGCAAAGGCACAGGTCTCGGCTTGAGTACAGTCTACGGAATCGTGCAGCAGAGCAGGGGGTCGGTCTGGGTTTACAGCGAGGTTGGGATCGGTACGACTTTCAAAATCTATTTTCCCTGCGTGAGTCCAGTCCTTGAAAATGCAGCGCCGAGCGATAAGCCGGTGAAAGTAGAAGGGGGATCACAGACGATTCTGCTCGTCGAAGATGAGACAGCTCTGCTCGAAGTCACCCATCGGTCCTTAGAGACATTGGGCTATGCGATCCTCGCGGCTCAGAGCCCAGCGGAGGCCATACGAATTTCTGAAGGTCACCCTGGCCCGATTCATCTGATGGTGACCGATGTCATCATGCCGGGTATGAGTGGAGCTCAGTTGGCCTCCCGCCTCTCCGTTCTGCGCCCGGAAATGAAGGTACTCTATGTTTCCGGATACACCGATGGCAGTATCGTCCGTCATGGAGTTCTGAAAGCAGGTCTCGCATTTTTGCAAAAGCCTTTTCCTCCCAAAACGCTGGCCCAGAAAGTGAGTGAACTACTCACTCCCACTTTGGTCTGACGGGTTCCCGCTTCCGTATATCGCCGGATGGCGCAGCCTTCGGTTTGAAGACTGAGATCGCGAAGTTGCCGCTAGCGCCTCAGATGAACTTCACCCTGAATAAAGAGGGCAGGTATGACAAACTCCGTGAAAGGGCCACGTTGGACCGGAGTCAGGTACTGACAACATCCTCCGTCGGGCGATTCATAGCGAATCGACGAAAAGTGACCCTTGATTTGCACCTGAACGGGTTCGGCTTCCAAAGCGTAGTTCACCAGGTTCACGATCGTTTCGCCGTTGGAGTCTTGCAGGTCCGCAACAGCCACGCTCGTCAAAGAATTCCACAAACCAAGGGTCATCCGCTGAAAGCCCATCAGTCTGCGAAGATCCCGCGAAAATGCTTCCGGATCGATGACAGGTTCCGCGAGTTCGACCACTTGGCCGGCGCCCACGTCGTAGGCGGTCGCCTGCTTGTTTTTGTGTGCCGGTTCCAGAGAGTGCCAAGGGAATTGTCCGCGCAGATTCACAAGTACGACGATTCCGCCGCGCATCGCAAAGTCACCCAATGCGGTAACCGCAGCACTGCTGGGCGCGCTGAAGATAACCAGAGCGTCGAATGATTCGAGGAGTTTTGGCTTTAAATCGCCGGGCCGCAGCACCACAAACGGAATATTGTGCCGCGCCATCAGATTCAATCCTTCATAACTCGGAGCCATCGTGTCCATGACGACCCCTGTATTCGCCAAGGGTCGCAGCTTGCCCGCGGCGCTCTCCGAGTGCTCGAAAGCAATATAGCGCTTTACGTTGTTCCAGACTGCCCAAGCCGAAGATTCCTTGCCGAGCAAACCCTGCTGCAGTTTTTCGTGTAGATCAACAATCACATCGGCGTGGAATGCGTTGGCTTCGGAGATAGCGAGGCAATAATCTTCGGCGGCCGGCCCCAGCTTGTTGCGCAACGCGTCGGATAAGTCCCAGTGAAAACTGTAGAGCGGGGTCACATCTGGACGAAAGGCGCGCGCAAGCTTCACTAGGGCGAGGTTCGTATCCACCCAGGGTTGGGAAGTCGGACTGGAAACCTGCAAGATTCCGTTCCGCTCAACGACCAACCGCCCCCTCATTTGAGGCTCTTTCCCGCCGGGATTTAGTAGCAGAAATGAGAGTCGAGGATGAGCCGATGTCACGCGCCGGAATAATTCATTGTCGCCGGGGCCGTCCACATTCTCCATCGCAAGAATGACTCCAGTGATGTTCATCTTTTCCGCAGTTTCGGCGGCCGCTGAAAGATCGCCGGGCGGCGCCTCGAAAAATACTTGATAACCTTGCGCTTGAACCTTACCGACCGCCGAAACGTCTGGGATTGGCCAGCCAAAAACCAAATTCTTCACGCCCATGTCCTGAACGGCGCTTAATTCGCTTCCCGAAATCCGCAGGAAAAGCGTGGCTGAAGCGAGTTGCGGCAAGAGCAAACCGCCAAAGATCAATGACCAAAGAAGGTTTCTCGGTTTCATCCGATTCATTTCTGGTTTGGACTGCCGGGAATGTTCGTTCCAGCGCTGTTAGAATCCGTTTGCACACCAGTACGATTTTCCCGAAAGGTTTGTACCCCGTTGTCAGCGACTGTTCTCTCGCCGTCCTTGGAAATCCACATTGCGGCCACGTCTTTCCGCCCTTTGATCACGACTGCGCCCTTCTCCGGCCCAACCAGCAACAACGTCGTCGAAAGCGCGTCCGACTCCGTCGCCGACCTTGCGACAACGTTCACCGCATATTGGGTCTGCAAAGGCTTGCCGGTTGTTGGTAGAACGATGTGTCCGGGCGACACCCCTCCAAGCGCGCTGCCAGCTGTTTGCTCCGACGTGGACAAGCTGTTGTCCGTCAACATCACTTCGGGATTCAGGCTGCCCGAAGGATCCCGAAGATGCACGGCCCAGCCCTTTTTCCCCGGCGGCGTCCCGATTCCATACATGGTGCTGCCCCCTGCGTTGATGTACGCGCTCCGGACGCCTTGGGCTCGCAAAATTTCGGCCATGCCGTCGACCGCATAGCCTTTTCCGATAGAACCCAAGTCGAGGCGCATGCAAGCCGAATGAAATTCGATCCGGTTCGGAGGGATCAATTTGATTTTCTGATAGCCGACACAATCCCGGGCCCTCGCTTCCTGTTCTGCAGTCGGCATCAGTCCTCCTTGCATGGCCGCTTTCCATAAGTCCACCAGCGGGCCGACGCTAATATCGAAGCGCCCGTCAGAAAGCCGCGAATATGGCAAGGATTCCTCGATTACTCTGTATAAATCGGGAGGAATTTCCGTGCTCTGAAAATGTGCGGTGCGGTTCATCCGACTCAAGTCACTGTCGTCTTTGTAATTGCTCATCACATGATCGAGTCGCACGGCTTCGCCGAGGGCTTTGTCAATCGCCGCGGAAGCGCGATCCGCCGGGAGTCCGTAGACGACGACCTCAAATACCGTTCCCATGATGTAGCGCTTCTTGTAGACAGGTGGCTCTGTCTGCGCACACAAGATCGGAGAAGATACGCTGGCGATGAGGAAAACAACGATTGGATAAGTTCTACGCCAGTGCATAAATGTCGCCCTGCATGCTGGCAAGGTAGACTCCGTCTTCGGTGACTACCGGCGCCGACTGCACGCCGTCCCCAAGCCCGGCGCGCCAAAGAATTTTTCCGTCCGTCGTGGTTAAGGCGTGAACAATTCCTGCCTGGATCCAGATTGTCGAACCGCTAACGACGGGCGGCGCGGTGATTGGCTGCCCGACAGCGGTTTTCCAGACAAGTTTTCCTGTTTGAAGGTCCAACGCCTGCAAGATACCGTCCTTGCTTCCGAAAAAAACGAGATTGCCGGATACAGCCGGGGCGGAACTAATGCCTAGTCCGGCTTCGTACTTCCACTGAATGGATCCGTCGCCGACGTTGAGTGCGTAGAAAAAGAAATCATTCGAGCCAATCAAAACTGCTTTGCCGACGACAGCAGGAGAAGAATCGATTCCATTTCCCGTCCCCGTTTTCCAGGCGGTTTTTCCGGTCTTTGCATCCAGGCTGTAGACATAGCCGTCGCCGCAACCTGTGAACACGTGCTGCTCCGTCGCATATGCGGTCGAATAAATTCGCCCGCCGAGCGATTGTTTCCACTTCAGGGCGCCTGTTTCGATCTCGACAGCATGCATCATCCCATCGGCGCTGCCGAAGTACACGGCATCGTTCCGCACGACCGGCGACGCCCAAACTTCGTCTGCGGCGGTGAAATTCCAAAGTTTTGTGCCGGCTTCGCCATCCACGGCGTATACGTTGCCGTCTCCGCACCCAAATAGTACGCGCCTGCCACTCAGCGATGGCGTCGAATAAATCGCCGCTCCCACTTTGTACTTCCATCGGAGGCGTCCTGTCGCAACATCGATCGCATGTAAGTAGCCTGAGAGCGACGTCACGTACAAAAGACGGTCCCGCAATATGGGGGCGGTGCGCACGTTCCCATCGACTTTTGCTTGCCATCGCGCCCCTGCCGGTTTCTTGAACGCTTGCGAATTCTGCCCGCCGGTGCGCGAACTGTCGCGCAGTAATGCCGGCCAATCTTTTTCGGACAGCGTCGAATCTCTATTGGAAGAATCCTTAACCATATTTATCCGCGAATACGGAGCAGGCGATGGTCAATTTGCTTCAAGTCGGCAATACCCAATCCCAGCTTTCCTGCTGCCGCGATGTGGTGAGGCTGCCGATAAAACAAGTTCTTCGTTGCGTCCTGGTAAAACTCCATCCCATTTTGCGTCAGGCTATTCGGATCGCGCGACCAGACGGAAGGCGCTCCTTCCGCGCTTCTCTTGGCTTCAATCTTCTCCAACTCGATGGTATCCATCGCGACGGGATCGGTCCCTACCAGCATGGCGCCTGCCTGATGGATAAAGTCCTGATTCTGCGTCAACGGCCCTCCGTGCCAGACCATTCGTGTTCCGTCCATAATATGAAGCACCGCCTTCGAGCGGAGCGGTTCCACCGAGCACATCACGCCAATCAGCGGGTCCGTGAAGGAAAACGGCGTCCGATGCGATCGGTGCACGTTGTTGAAGGTGCCGTATCCGAGATTCTTCAAGCAGCCCGTCACGCCCGAAGCCGAATGATCTTTCATCGTGGGCACATTGATGATTTTCGTCACGCCAGTTGCGACAATACTGGCCATATACGAACGCGTTTCCCACTCGCCAAAAAAATTCGCTTCGCAATAGATGTCTGGGTCGTAACCCGAGGCGTCCAGCTTGTCCTGCTGAACGCCGACGACGCGCACTCCTGCCGGAACCAATACCTGGTAGCTGCCGATGTCCATTTCATTCGCATAGCGGTCGTAAACAACGATATTTCGCAGAGGAACTCCGACAGATTGCACCGCCCTAACGATTTCCCGCACAATCTCCGGCGAAGAACAACACGCTGGCGCGCCGGATGGATTTATTTTTATTCCGACGACGTCCTGCGGAGAAACGAATTTAGCCCAGGACTCGGGCACGGACTTTTCGCCTGTCAGCTCTCGCATCGCTTGATCGAGCATTTGGCGAATCGTCGGTTGAGAGACACGGTTCCCGACAATCGAGCGTTCGTCCGCAATTTCGATCACGCGGCCCGGATATAGCCCCGGCATTCGAAGCGGAGAGACGGAAGTTGACTGGGGCTCATTGACGTGAATCGGTGGTGCCTGCGGAATCAAGTCTTCGCTATAGGACGGCGAAGTGCCAAAGTGATCCAGAAAGAGCGCCACGCTCCCGAGGCAACTGCGCTTGACGAATGATCTCCGGTCCACTGTCTTACTCCCGCTAAAGGAGCCTTCGCGTCCGTCAGGTCTTCCCTCGAACCTATCGCAAGCCCGATTATAAAGGGAACTCCCCGCAGCTCGCAGGCAATCTGCGGCACCAAGAAGCTCGTTAGAGATTTTCGCCAGATGAAAGATCTGGTTTCGGCAGAATTAGTACAAATGTCCCATCTTTTCTCGATCAACCGAGATGACAAGCGTCATCCGTGCGGTTAGACTGGCCGCGGTCCGTGCAGCGTCGAGCGAAATTCTGCGCTTGATGCGCAAATATCCTGGACCGGAAAAGAAACCAACGTGGATACATTGTTGAAGTTTGCGTTGAAAATTTCACTGGTGTCGGTGGGAGTTCTCGCGATCGCTTCGAGTGGAGCGGCGCAAGCACCGCCGTACGATCTCTTGCTAAAGGGTGGTCACGTCATTGACCCTGCCAACGACGTAGACGCGGTCAGGGACGTGGCGATCACTGCTCGGAAAATTGCCGCCGTCGCCAAGGACATACCCGCTTCCGAAGCGAAAAAAGTTGTGGACGTAACGGGCCTCTATGTGACCCCTGGCTTGATCGACATT
>Ga0247669_1000286_pt1 | contig 23070 bp, 21 predicted proteins | sample CNK10_metaG_FD_182734 | JGI IMG/M metagenome (GOLD analysis project Ga0247669, IMG submission 182734) | Soil microbial communities from Purdue University Martell Research Forest, Indiana, United States - CNK10 | ecosystem: Environmental > Terrestrial > Soil > Temperate forest > Bulk soil...
TCTTCTGGGCATTGTGCTTGGCAGCGCGATTTTTGAACGATTCTTTTCGCGGCCGCGATTTATCACGCTGCCGAGTTTTGCCTGGACCCAATCCTGCGTTGCCCTTCTGGCTCTCTGCTTCCTCTTCTTCTATCGCGAATTGCCGGCAATGATTCCCGCGATTGTCCGCGCGACAAACAATTCCTTTGCCGGAATTTTATTCGCGCAATTTGTAGCTTGCGCCGTGGCGATTTTGCCGGTTGCGATCTTGTTTGGGGCCGGGTTTCCACTCGTTGTTTCGCTCGTCTCCGGAAACGCCGGTGCGGAACAAACCGGCGTAGTGGTGGGCCAAGCGTATGCGGCGAACACGGGTGGAGCAATCGCGGGAGCTCTCCTATCGGGATTCGTGTTGCTTCCGGCGGTCGGAAGCTTTCGGTTGATTCTGCTGCTTGCTGCCGGCAACGCCCTGCTTGCGATTGGCCTGTGGGTGAGAGAGGCAGGGAGAAGTTGGGCGGTCTTTGCGCCGAGCGCAGCGATTCTGCTCGTGCTCGGGTGCGTTGGCTGGTCCAATGCGTTTTACAGTCAGACGATTGCCGGATTTGGCGCGTTGCTCTACGGAAATTTTCACGAGCAGCGGCTGACCGTTCAGGAGATTGCGGATACCGAAGACGTCGTCTTTTTTGAGGATGGAGTGAACACGACCATCTCTGTCACACGGTCGGATGACTACGTGGCGCTGAAAACCAATGGAAAAGTCGACGCCAGCAATCTGGATAGTTCCACGCAATTGTTGCTTGGCGATTTGGGAACGGTGTTTCACCCGCATCCGAAGCGCGTTTTGATTGTCGGATTGGGCGGCGGCATGACCGCGTCCGCTGTGTCGCGCTTTCCGGACGTTGAGCGGATTGACTGCGTAGAAATCGAGCCAGCTGTCTTGCGCGCTCAGCCTTTCCTGACTCGGCTCAATCGCGGTGTGTTGGCCGATCCACGTTTCCACCTGATTTTCGACGACGCGCGAACTTTCCTACAGACTGCGAAACAACCTTACGACCTGATTATTTCCGAGCCCTCAAACCCCTGGATTGCCGGGATTTCGGCTCTATATACGACGGAGTTTTATGCGGCGCTCCGACAGAAGTTGGCGCCCGGCGGAACGTTTGTGCAGTGGATACAAGCCTATGGGCTGGCGCCGGAAGATTTTCGGATGATCGTGGCGTCGGCAGCGCCCAACTTTGCAGACCTTTCTCTTTGGCGCAGCGGCGGTCGGGATTATTTGCTTCTGGCGCGTACGGAAAAGGCGGCATTCAACTTCAAACGCGCTCGCAAGCTATGGGGTGAGCCCGAGTTGTATCAAGACTTTCAGACTTTGCATCTGACGGCTCCCGAATCCTGGCCCGTCTATTTTCGCTTGAACGACACCGGGCTGCGGGCGATGGCGGCTGGTGCGCAGCTCAACACGGATGATCGAACGCGCCTTGAATACAACGCACCGAAGCGGCTTTTGGCCGAGTCCCTGACTGGCGACCTTGCTCGGTACATCGCGTCGTTCCGAGATGGCGCGGCGCCGGATAACATAGAACCCGCCGATCTACCCTCCGTTCGGCTGGCCGCAGCGGAGTCCGCACTCGACCAGGACGATCCGTACGCGGCGGAATGGATAACGCAAGTCGGAGACGCGGCTCCGCCAGGGCGGATTCCCTATTTGAAAGGAAGACTCGCACTGCAGCAGAACCATCTAGGAGAAGCGATCGATCTGTTGAAGGAGGCGGTTCAACAGAATACTAACCAATTAGAAGTAATGTATTGGTTAGCTAAGGCCCAGGCGCAAAGCGGGATGGTGGATGCCGCATCTGACGTGCTAGAAGGCATTCTCAAGCATTCTCCACATGACAAGAATGCGTTGCGTGCGTCGGCCCGCTTGGCCGAACGGCGCGGCGAATGGGACCGCGCGATATTTTTTCAGCTTCGACTCCGTGATGCCGAACTCGGAGTGGATGCTGCTTCATGCTGTGCGCTGGGAGATCTTTATCTTCGTAAGGGAGACCGCGCGAGTGCGGAACAACCGCTGCGCGATGGTCTCGGGCGGGATGGCTATGCTTATTTATGCCACCGGGACCTCGGAGAGTTGTTGCGCGCAAATGGAAGACTGCCTGAAGCGGAAGCCGAGTTGAATTTCGTCGTAACGCACTTTCCCGAAGCAGATCCGAAAACATACGCGTCCCTGGCGTTGCTATATCAAGCCCAAGGCAAACGCGGCGAAGAGGAGAAAGTGCTCGCCAAAGGGCGGAGAATATTTCCGGATGACGGATTACTTCGAAAAATGAGCGAAGGCGTAAAGCGTCGGACTACGCCTTAAGCCTAGGCTTGACTCATTGCGCGAATCGGAATCGTGACGCTTGTGGAGGCGTCTGAAGAGCCGAGCATGTGGCAACGGCCATCGAAAATACCGCCTGGATCAATAACCAGACAGGGCGAGTGAACTTCGCCGGTGACGACGCCTTTAGCCTGAATCTCAACGCGCCCCTTGGCGAAAATCACGCCGTCATAACGGCCGGCGATCACGACGCGATTGCCCTCGATCTGACCTTCGACTTTCGCGTTCTCGCCGAGAATCAAAGTTTGCTCGGAGATGACATTTCCCTTCACGTTTCCGTCAATGCGGAACGTGCCAGTCACCGTCAGCGTCCCTTCCATCGTTACGCCTTGATCGATGAATCCTGTCCACTCTTCGGTGCTACCGCTGCTCCCGGAACCGGGCCACTTCCAAGCCATGAAATCCCTCACAGTATGACTCTTCCACTTTAACCGCGCGAGAAAACAAGTCAACGATTCCGACAAAGCAGAGTGTCGAATGCGACGACTGAACCTATGGACAGTTTCTTGTTTGCGCTTCGCTGCTACTTCATCAAGCGATCGTAAAGACCCATTAGTTGTGCCTCGTCGTAATACTCGAGGATCAGCTGGCCAGGGCGCACTTTTGTTTTCTGGTGAAGAACGATCTTCGTGCCGAGATGACGCTGCAGGTCTTCGAGGGCTGCTTTTATGTTTGCGTCCACGTTCACTTCGGCAGCCGCCCGTTGACCACGCGCTCGCCGCGAAGCCAGGCGTTCGATTTGCCGTACGGTCAGGCCGCCACGGGCTGCGCGTTGTGCATAGCGCATACGAAGCTGAGGGTCAGTGACTGCAAGCAAGGCGCGACCGTGGCCTGCGCTAAGCTTCCCTTCTTCAATCCACTCTTGAATCGTTGATTCGAGCTTTAACAAGCGGACTGCATTCGCTACGGTCGTGCGGTCCTTTCCCGTACGTTCCGCTACGAGGTCTTGCGTTAGATCGAACTCTTCCATCAATCGCTGGAAGGCTCGCGCTGTTTCGATTGGGTTGAGATCTTCGCGCTGGATGTTTTCGACGAGCGTCATTTCGAGCGCGAGCTCGTCGGGAACTTGACGCACGATTGCAGAGACTTTGCCCAATCCCGCGCGTTGAGCAGCGCGCCAGCGGCGCTCGCCGGCGATCAGTTGAAAACGGTTGCCGATGGGGCGGAGAACCAAGGGTTGAATGATTCCGCTCGATTTGATGGAACGGGCGAGCTCATCCAAAGCTTCCTCGCGAAAGCGAGTGCGAGGCTGATAAGGGCTCGGCTCGATCAAATCGATATCGATTTGTTGAGGGCCGGACGGAACGGACTCGCGCGCAGGAGCTGCTGCGGCGCCCTGAGCGGCGCTTGAGACTGCCGGCTGCTGTGCAGGAGCTTGGGGAGCTTCAGGCTCCCGAATGAGCGCTCCGAGCCCCCGCCCCAACGCGTTTCTCGGCATTGTTGATGACCTCCTGGGCGAGTTGGGTATAGCCCTCTGCGCCCTTACTGTGGATATCATAGAAAATAATAGGCTTACCGAAACTGGGTGCTTCGGCTAGGCGGACATTACGCGGAATTACAGCCTGAAAAACTTGGGCGCCAAAGAAACTACGCAGATCGGTAGCAACTTGGCGGGAGAGAGTCGTACGTTCATCATACATCGTCAGGAGAATGCCTTCGATTTCGAGTGTCGGATTGAGGGTCCGGCGAATTCGCATCAGCGTGTCTAGAAGTTCGGAAACACCTTCTAAAGCAAGATATTCGCATTGGATGGGAACCAGTACCGAATCGGCCGCGACCAAGCCATTTAGCGTTAAGAGATCAAGTGCAGGTGGGCAATCGAGGATGATGAACTTATAGCGGTCTTGAATTTCCTTAAGGAAAGCTTTGAGGCGATATTCGCGATTCTCCGAATTCACTAGCTCTACGGCCGCACCAGCTAGGTTCTTGTCGGCGGGGACGACATCCAGAGCCTCGACTTGGGACTTTTGCACAATTTTTTCAAAGGGTTCGTTCAGAATCAGGGCGTGGTAGAGAGTTCGGCGGGAGGGGTCCTTTGGGAAGCCGATAGCAGCCGTGGCGTTGGCTTGGGAGTCGCAATCGACTAAAAGAGTGGGTTGGCCAGCAGCGCCAAGACAGGCAGCGAGGTTTACGGCCGAGGTCGTCTTGCCAACCCCGCCTTTTTGATTAGCCACCGCGATGATGCGAGACAAGGGAAACCTCCGAACGGCGAAAATTTAACAAAGGTCATAGAAGTAAGCAAGATGTTTCACGTGGAACGTTTGGTGAGCTGTGGCCAGCGGGGACGTACGGAGTGTTTCACGTGGAACAATTCGATTGGACAATTGGGCCGACTGACAAGAGAACCTTGGCAATTCAGTTCCCCTGTTCCACGTGGAACAACTGGGCCGGCAAAAAATGAAATCGATTGGGTGGCAATCGTTCCACGTGGAACGTCCATCGGCACGACCATAAAACGCCCTCTGTCTTTCGAGATTACCTTTTTTAAGACTCAGGTGTGCTGCTACTAGCTACGAGCGCTGTGTTCCACGTGGAACCATACGCGCCTCTATTCGGAAAATTTCTTGCGCTCACCGACCAAGATGTATCTTCGACGAGACTGCGGAATTGGATGCGGATCACGCCATTCCCAGCCGCCAAGGCGACGAACCGCTTCAGAGTCTTGGGCGCCGATCCAAAGTGCCACTTTTTGAACTGAAATTCCGGGCGATCCAGCCCATTCCAGGAAAGGGCCGTACTCGCCGACGGCCCGCGAACAGACGACATCGAGCGGCGCGACTTCCTCTAAAAGCTCTTCGTAGCGGCTGACAAGGACTCGAACGCCTGTAAGTCCAAGTTCACGAACGACTTCCGTCAAGAAAGTAGCCTTTTTAATGTTCGATTCGATGAGGTAAAGATCCAATTCGGGGCGCAAAATCTTCATGGGAAGGCCCGGAAAACCACCTCCCGAGCCTACGTCGGCCAGCCGACACTTTTCTGCGGGAATAACGAGGGCGCCGAGCATGGATTCGCAAAAATGACGATATAGTATCTCTAGCGGGTCGTTGATCGCGGTCAGATTTGTTTTTGCATTCCAGCGCAATAAAATTGCTGTATATTGTTGAATTTGCTCCATTTGCCTGGAGTCGAGGGCGATTTGAAACTCCGACATTGCGCGCTCGATCGCTTTAGCGGAGGGGGCTGGTGGCCTTTCTGTTTGCATAGTAGTAAACTAAATCGCCCGTTTTATCTCGCTTCGGTTAAAATAATAATTCATTTATTTTCAATAAGATAGCGGCGTCCGGCTACTCCAGCGACGACGTCCACCGTAACATGCCAGACCGCCACCGGGACAAGGCTATCGTACAGGATTCGCGTCAATCCGAATATAGCTCCAAGGAGCAAAGTTCCGAGCACTCCTCCGCGGCCCTGGTACGCATGAGCGAGACCAAAGAGAACCGACGAAACGAGCAATACCGCCCAAACCGGTGCATGGACATGAAAAAGGGTCCCGCACACGTAACCGCGATAAATAAACTCTTCGCAGATTCCTGCGGTCATCGAGAGCAAGACAAAGAAGGCCAGCTCGTAATTGTTGTGCGGAAAAATCTTTGTGCCCAATGATCGAATTCGCTCCACGGCAGGATTTGTGGATTTTCCGACTCTGCGTAGATTGAACCAATGGGCCGTGCCGAACAAAGCGGCGCCGCCCAATCCGATCAATAAAAATCCGACTGTCGGCGTAAACTTCAGGCCCATTTCAGCGGAACTTAGGCCGCGCGCGAAAGCCCTCCACGCGATAACAATTGTGATCACCCATTGCGTTGCGATGGACGTCAGATACAGGAGGATGCGATCGCGACTCGTGACCGATGGTAATTGGGTGAGGCGCTGCATACGCGCCCAGCCGCGCCACGGCACAACGACCGTCAGCAAAAAAAAGATCAGCAAGAAATCCCATGGCATGGTGGGATAAGACCACGAGGCGGTGACGAAGAGCAAGTTGGCGCCGCAAGGATGTTTCGAAGCAAAAGTTTCGTACATCCATATAATAGGAGTCGCGAGGTAATCCGTTGACCGAAACACTCAAGCTTACGGCAATGGCAAAGGCCGCCGGGTGCGCAGCAAAATTGAATCCCGCGACGCTCGAAGCCGTATTACAGAAGCTCCCGCGTCAGACAGATCCGAATGTACTGGTCGGATTTGACACCAACGACGATGCCGGCGTTTACCGCATCAGCGACGAGCTCGCTCTGGTACAAACGGTCGATTTTTTCACGCCGATTGTCGATGAACCGGAACTTTTCGGAGCGATTGCCGCAGCCAATTCACTGAGTGACATCTATGCGATGGGAGGGAAGCCGATCTCGGCGCTTTCGCTGGTGGGCTTTCCGGAGAAATCAGATCCGGAGATTCTGGAGAGAATTCTTCGCGGCGGCCTGGCGAAGATGCAGGAAGCCAGTTGCAGCATTTTGGGCGGGCATTCGATTCGAACCGACGACATGCTTTTTGGATACGCCGTTACCGGCACAATTCATCCAGCTAAGATTTGGAGAAATGTCGGCGCGCGAGCCGGTGATGTGCTGTTGTTTACGAAGCCGCTGGGGACGGGAGTGATCACAACGGCGCTGAAGAAAGAACGCGCGTCGGAGCAATCGCTTGCCGCGGCGGTCAAAGCGATGACGACTCTGAATGTAGCAGCGGCCGAAGCGCTGCATGAGGTGGAAACAAAATCCGGTGTGCAAAATGCGATTCATGCGGTGACCGACGTGACGGGTTTCAGTTTCCTTGGTCACGCGCGCGAAATGGCGCTCGGCAATCCCTCGGCCGGCGTCGCGCCAGTTTCCTTTGAAATCGAGCACAGCGCGTTTTCGTATCTAACTGGAGCTCTCGACGCTGCCCGCGAAGGTCATTTGTCGGGCGGCTTGAAAAACAACCGCGCGTTCATTGGAGATTGCGTGGAATTCGCTCCGAACGTCGCGCCGGACTATCAATCGCTTCTGTTCGATCCACAAACATCCGGCGGCTTGTTGGCCGCGATCGATCGGCGGGCAGCGGAACTTGCGCTTCAACTGCTGCAACAACATGGCGCATTGGCGTCGTCAGTCGGAATTGTGACGCAAAAGAAATCTCCCTTGATTCTTGTCAAATGAGCAGGCGTTTGCCCGCCCGAAGACCCTGACTTCATGGATACGATCACACATGGCATCGCCGGCGCGCTGATAGGCAAAGCGTTGTTTCGTGGCGATGACCTGTTTTCGCGACGGGCAATGAATCGCGCGCGAATCGTAACGTGGGCATTGATGCTCGGCGCGATCTTTCCTGATTCAGACACGATCCGGGACATCCTTTCAAACAACGACATGCTGATGATTACCTGGCATCGCAGCATCACGCATTCGCTGCTTTGCCTGCCCGTCTTTGCAGTCGTTTTGGCGTATGCTTCTCAGCAATTTGCGCGCTGGCGCAAGTGGGAAGTGCCCTCGCTGGCCGTGCTCACCGGAATTTACGCCGCGGGGATTTTGAGTCACATACTCCTAGATCTCGTCACGACCTTCGGCACCATGGTTTGGTCGCCGGTCGAATGGTCGCGACCGGCGTGGGACCTGCTCTTTATTGTGGATTTTTCATTCGCCGGAATTCTGTTGATACCGCAGTTGCTGGAGTGGGTGAATCGCGATGCGCCCCACGCGAAGCGGCGCGCCCTGGTGATGTGGGTCATTTTTGTGCCGTCACCATTTTTGATCTCGGCAATTGCGCGAAGGGTTGGTGCGCCCATTTCCGATGGCGCGGTTCTGTCCGCTTGCCTGGTCTTCTCGCTGCTTTTTCTACTTCCGGCTTATCGAGGCTGGGGAGCGCGAATCAAACCGGTAGATTGGACCCGGGCAGGGTTTGCCGCCGCGTGCATTTACATTGGTCTGGCGCTTTATGCCCACCATATGGCCCTTGAACGAGTGAAGAGCTTCGTGGCTTTTGAAAAAATCCAGCCGGAAGTGTTTGGCGCTCTGCCGTATCCACCGTCACTTTTGAATTGGGATGGCCTGGTGCGAACTTCGCGCGGCGTCTACGAATTTCAAATCGATCTCAGCAAAAAGAACTCATTCGCGGTGCAGACGGAATTGTCGGTTATCGATCGGTCGGCTCCTGTGATCGAATACAGGTACTTGCCAGATGCGCCCGCCAATTTCTGGATCGCACGCGCAAAGCAGTTGCCGGAGGTGCAAAAGGTTTTCTGGTTTGCGCGATTTCCGGTCACGCGCTTTCATATGGAGAGCGGGCTGGCAGTGGTCGAGATTTCCGACGCGCGCTTTCCGAGAATGCGGCCGGACCGGCCGGGTGGATTCACCTATCGCGTGCGGTTTGACGCAGCGGGAAACGTGAGTACGAAAGGCTGGGCCAACCGCTAGGCGCCGGCTTTAGGTGGAACGGTCACCGGGTAAATGACTACCTGCCGCCGTTCGCCCGAGCCGATGCTTTCGGTTCGAATTCCAGCAAGTTCTTTCAACGCCAGATGAACGATGCGGCGCTCGCGAGACGACATCGGGTTAAGTTCGAACGGTTGGCGGGTTGCCAACACGCGCTCCGCAGCGACTCGGGCGGTCATTCTTAATTCCTCAAATCGCAGCGCCCGGTAGCCCGCGCAATCGATCTGAATTTTTTCGTGCCATTGCGGATCGAGATGCAAAACCGAGTGCGCCAGATGCTCGAGCGACTTCAGCACTTCGGCGCCGCGCTCGAGGAGCAGTTCCTTGTCCGGACCATCCAAGTCGGCCAAAACTTCCGCTTCTCCTTCGGCGGCAGACGCATTCTCCGGCAAGGCAGACACCTTCAGCGTGAGCCGGAAGCCACCCGCGCGAATCGTGTCGGCGAGAAAAGTTTGTAGCGCTTCGGCCGCGGCAGCGCGGTCGAGCTTGCCCTCGCGGATAGGCGGATTCTTCATGTGTGGCTCGGACGCGGTATCGTATGCCAAGCGCGCGGGATTCGCTTACGCTTTTTTCGCTTTGGCTGGCTTACCGACGGGTGCGATCGGATGCGTGCGGTTCAAATAATACTGTTGCACGATACCGACCAGGCTGCTCGTGAGGATGTAGACCGCGAGTCCTGAAGAGATCGGGAAAATAATGAACATACCGGCGAAGGAAAGCGGCATGAACTTCATCATTGCCTGTTGCTGCGGGTCGGTCGTGGTCATTGGAGTCATCTTGGTGGCGAGATACATGGACGCCGCCATGACGACCGGCAAAATGTAATAGGGATCCTTGGCAGAAAGGTCCGTGATCCAACTGAACCACGGTGCATGGCGCAGCTCGATGGCGTTGCGCAGCGCGGTGTTCAAGCCGATCCAGATCGGCATCTGGACGAGCATCTGGAAGCAGCCACCGACGGGATTAATGCCTTCGCGCGCATAAACCGCCATCACTTCCTTGTTCATTTCCGCTTTGCGCGGATCACGCATGGAATACTTCTTGTAGCGCTCGTTGATGGCTTTGATTTCCGGCGCCACGCGCTGCATTTTCAGCGTGGTCTTGTAGCTGGAAATGCGCAGCGGGAAGAGCAGCATGTTGATGACGAGCGTCATGGCGACGATCGCCCAACCCCAATTCGGGATGTATTTCTGCAGCCATTTCATGCCGTGGAAGAGCGGGTCGGAGATGAATTCCAGCCAGCCGAAATTCACGAGCGAATGCAGCGGCGGACTCATCTTTTTGAGTACGTCGTAATCCTTTGGGCCAACGTAAACGCGCAGCGCGGTCGGCGGTGCAGTGGCAGTCGCAATTTGAGGAACCGGCTCGGCTTCGGCTTTGCCGTCAATCTGTATGGGATGCCAGACCTTCCAATACCGCGCTTCCAGTTTCCCCTGTGCCGGGTTCGATTCGGGCAAAAAGACGGCCGCAAAGTAACGGTCTTCGATGCCCGTCCAGTCTTTTCCGCCCAACCAGAGGCCGCGTGCCACTTTGTCCGAATCGTCGACTTTCTTGTAAGGCAGCGCGTTGAGCTTTCCGCCGTCGCTATAAACGACGTTGACCGTTTCAATCGGACGCGGATTCGTAACGGTAAGGTCGCCGAAGCCACCGAGCCAGGCGAGTCCTGCTGTCAGCGGCTTGCCGTCGAGCCGCGCGCTGACCTCTGCCTTCGACACGTAGTCGTTTTCAAAATGAAAGTGCTTGGTGATCTCGAGGTGGCCGTCGCTCCACGTAAAATTGACGTCAGCCGGGGCCGTCAATTTGCCGGACGCCGACGAAACGTACAACGCAGAATTCGCCGCGGTCTCCAGGTTTTGATCGTCGAGAGTGAGCGAAAACGGCCAACCGTCTACTTCCTGAGCGGTCTTTGCATGTACCACGTCGAGCACCTGGCGCGGCTTCGAGTCATCCAGGTACTTCTTCAACTGCCAACTCTTCACCACGGCGCCGCGATTTGAAAATTCGACGCGATACAAATCGCTCTCAACGACGATCGAACGTTCGTTCTTGTCGCCGACCACAACGGTTGGCGGCGCGGCCTTAACGACGGCCGGCGCGGCACTGGCGGCGGCATTGTTCTGTGTTCCCGGCGTCGAAGGGGCTGCGGCAGCCGGCGGATTTGTTTGTGGCGTTTGTACGGGCGGCTTCGGTGCGAAGAATTTGGCCCAAAACAGGATCACGATGATGGAGAGGGCCGAGGCAATGAAGATGCGTAGCTCGGGCTTTAAATCTTTCTTCTGACGAGCTTCGCTCACGAATGTACCTCGGTCTTTTCGTCGACTGGATTCGGATGCACTTCATCCCACGTTTCGGGAACGGGGTCATAGCCAAATTTTCTGGAAAGCGGATGGCAGCGCAGCAAACGCTTCGTTCCGAGCCACACGCCGCGCAGCACGCCAAATCGCTCGATCGCTTCGTACGCGTACATCGAACAAGTAGGCTCAAACCGACAGCTTCCCAAAAAAAGCACGGAGAAATACGCTTTATAGCAACGAAGAGCAAACAACGCTGCGCGAACTGTTGCGCGCCGCGTTTTCACGGGCTTTTCAGAAGTCGAAGGAAATCCGCTTCCAACGCCCGAAACGGCGCTTTCGCTACAGAATTCTTCGGATGAATGACGATGTCCCATCCCGCGGGTAACTCCTCCCGGTTGAGCCGCGCGATCTCTCGCAGGCGCCGCCGGATTCGATTGCGCACAACCGCGCCACCAAGAGCCTTCTTGATGCTGAAGCCGAAGCGGCTCTGCGGCAAGCTGTTCGCCTTTAGAAAAGCAGTGAAATGGGAACTCGAGCGGCGCTTCCCGGCTCGATACACGGCGTCAAACTGCGCCTTTTGCACCAGCCGCGCTTCGCGCGGATACTCCAGCCCGGCTTTACTCGGGCGTAAGGCGATGGCGTCCCTTCTTACGGCGAGCCGCGAGGACCTTGCGGCCACCTACGGTCTTCATGCGCGAGCGAAATCCGTGCGTTTTGGCGCGGCGGCGCTTGCGCGGTTGATATGTGCGCTTTGGCAAAGCAATCCCCCTCTTGAGTTACGCATCGCGCCGGGCAAATCTTTCGGTGCAAAACCCAAACGCCAGCTTCCTGGCCGCTTTTCGCGGCTGTTTGCGAAACTACAAGTGTACTTGCCCCACGCTCGCACGGTCAAGAAAACTGCGGGGTAGGCTATGGAGAGGGGAAAAGTGATACACCCCTGAACCTGGCATGAGATCCATTCTATTTTGCTTTTTTGGATAACTTGTTTTTTCGCCATTCCGCCAATTTTTCTTCGATCATCAGAAGTCTAGTTGCCTGCTTGGCAGATAGTGGCGCTCGCCTGCACCGTCGAAGAATATCTTTGAACATGTAGCCCGAACGAAAGAAGTAGGGCCGGCATTCCAAAAAGCAGATTGCCGCCTCCATTGTATTTGGGTCGCCCGAGGTTATTCGCCGAAGTGCACCCTTGTAGCCGCCCGGAAAAGCGAGGCTAGAATATCTTGCGTGGAACTCCGCGCATGCCTTCTCCCATTCAAGCCGCTTCTTGGGATTCTCTCCCCGGCGCCGCACAGTCTCGTGAATACGTGAATGCAGTCGCACAATCTCCGCCGCGTTTTCGCGGATTTTTTCCCTTATGCGATCTGAGTCCATGTCACGCAGTCTTGCCAATTAGGATTTCTGAATCGACGCCATTTTCGCGCGAACTGCAGCTTTTGTTGTGTCCAAACCATTGAAAATGCGCGGTTTGTTGGATTATTTTTGATACTGCGTTTCGATACGATCCATTCTCACGAAAGAAGATTGGTTTTCACGGATTCGCGCGAAAAAGCCCTCGATTTAATCACTCCGAGTCGATATTTCTTCCGTTTTCCCAGGAGCCACCAAAGAATCGCATGGATTTGCTGGTCGCATCCGGTCCCTAGTTTTTGTCCTTTTGCGAGAAATAAGGTTGAAAATCAGACCAAACGCGATCAATTGCTTTTTCATCGAGCGTTTTTCTAATCGGCTTATCGGGTTCTTTTTCAGAATACAATTCCAGTACAACCCCGCCACACGATGGCTGAATCGCGTCCGCTGGGTACGAATAAATCCCAACGTAAGTGGCATCCGTGACATTCACAAACGCATTGTGAGCGTTCGCAACGGTCGCGGCTTTGCCCGGGTGTATCGGTTCTACTTCCTTCCCGCCACAAAGAAGCCTCATTCGATAGAAATCAGTTTTGTACTTTAAATGTGCGGGGCCTCCGTATCCTCCGTTAGAGGATGCCATCCCTCGAACTAAGGCCGAACCGAACGTTTCACGGAGTTGTGGAGTGGCTTGTATAAGGAGCACAGCCTGATATTCTCCTGCATATTCAGCCCATCCTCGTAAATCTCGCAGCGGCTCAAACGTGTTCTGTATTGCCTCGTTCTTTCTTGAACGTTTGCCTTTTTCTTTAGCGGCCGCCAATTGAACTTCTTCCTCAAGGCGATACTTCAAAACGGGTGTGACCATAGCTACATCGAAACCGGATTCTGAAAAAAGATAGGGATGTCGATTGAATTTCTCGGCGCTGATGGTCTCTTTGAGGGAATCCAGCGGGTAGGCGCGAGTTGGCTCAACCGGAAGGTATCTCGCGGTAGGAAGTGCGGTATCTGCCATTTTCTTGCGAGCTTGTTCTAAAAGTGGAAATGCTTGGTCGATCTTAACTATTCCTGCCACACCTGGGCCTGATGATTCACGAAAAGTTGTAATGCCCACTACCTCTCCAACTGAATTGAAAAGTGGCCCGCCAGAATTTCCGTGATTTATATTGATATCGGAAATGATGGCACGCGCTTCGATTTTACTAATGATTCCGCTAGTCAAAATTTTCCTCTGGGTCAGCGGGCTGCCTATTGTAAGTACACGCTCGCCTTCAATTACAGCTTCTTTGCCTCCTTCGGTTTTAGCTAAGGGAGCGACAATCATCTCCGGAAAAGCCGCTGGGTTTGCCCACAGCACAGCGACATCTTTTTCGGGATCAAATGCCAAAACCACAGCTGACACTTTTCTTTTCGAATCGAATTGAACTGAGTTAATGCTAGATGGACCAATTACATGCTGATTCGTGATAAATAGCCCAGATTTGTCCACGCAAAATCCTGTGCCACTGCCAACTTCACTCCATACAGTGACAACGGCATTCTGGTATTTCTGAAACAGGGTGGTGAGTTCATCCACTTTTCTCGTGGGGGCGGCTTGTGCCATTTTGGCGTTGTCGTTGCTAAGGTCAACTGTTAACTCTGGTGCAGAAACTACAAAATCCAGCTCCCAAGAATATGTCTTCCCTTGAAATTCCACGGGTTCAGGAGTCGACAAATGATATTTTCCGGGAGCGACTCGCACCTCTGCGCTACCGTCAAATCCTGTCTTGACTGAAACACTTTGTCCCACAGGGCCTTCAAAAGGAACCACTAGAAATGTGAGTTTGGGGACGGGCTTTTGGTTGAGATCTTTGTCGATAAGCACAGCGTGGATCTTGAGTTTGGCAGTCTCTGTCTGAGACGAAATAGAGGACGCGAGAATGAGAGTGCCAAGAAGAATTGCATAAAAATGCTTTCTCATTGTGTGAGCCTCATAACACGAGCGAAAGGGGACAAGCAATTTGGACGAGCATCTACCCGTTTATCCTTGAAGTCAATTAAGCTATGCAGTAACTGTGTAGATCTTCTAACTAGGCGTGCGGCTGTCGGAATCCAAACGAAGGACACTAGTTCTGAATAGGGCCATTGTTTGACGCCGAACGCTTCTGCCGAGGAGAATGGAATAGACAGCTTTCTGAGTTAGATTAGTAGTGCGCATGAGCTTTCGTATTCCGATTTTCGCCCATTCTTTTCTTTCATCTTCGTCAGCCATGCTTTAGGATTGCGAGCGTATTAAGGCATCGAGCAAGTGTCAAGCTTAGATACCGCTCCACGCTTCCAAAGTTCGTCCATGTTTGTTCCCTCAATTGTGGTAATTGCGCGGCGGAATTATGACGGGAAGCAATCAAAACGAGGATTATTTCGTGCGAATCTGTGAGAACGAATCTCGTTTCGTGCAAAGGGTTGAAATGCAAATGAGCTCTAACGCAATCACGCAAGTCATTCATGTTCAATAGCTTGGGCGCAACAAGAAAGCGAGTCTGACATGAAACTAGAACGATCCGATGTTGAGTTTGCCGTCTGGCGGAAGAAAGTTGATAAATCCCTCTTCGAGCACAATGGCACCACAATTCCCGAGTGGGCCTGCCGAATGTGGGCGCTTCCCGAAATCTACGGGGAGTCACAAGCAGAAAAGATTCTCAAGCCAGCGCCGCAGTCCGATATAACGGCAAACAATATGACGCTTGGGTCACTACAGCACCACACGGACGCAAGAGTCCTGCATTCAGACTTTGGTACGACCGCGTTCTATCTCTTGAACTGAAGCGAACATTTTTGATGAGCTATATGCGCTCGCTCGAAGGAGCTCTGCAAGCGAACGCTGATGTCGAGCAGAAAATTCCGTTTTGGGAATTCTTGGATATTGAATTCGACAAACCGCGAAGAATGTTTCGGTTCGTTGCGTACTACAAACAGGAGCCAAGTTTTCCGCATTTGTTCCACCGCCTCATCGGCACTCAGGAGAGTTGCCGACGAAATTGAAGGTAAGAAACAGGGGCGAATTCACAAACAGGACTGGACTCCCCGCTCTGATCTTGAGTTCCAACTCGGCGCGTCGAATGTCATCTACATGCTGCTCGACACAAAGGGGAAACGATTCTATGTGGGCGAAGCCGTTGATCTAGTTAAGCGGCTACTCCAACCACATTCATCTATTCCGGACTGGGATCTCTTTCGCTATGACGTGCTGCCTCCCGAACTTACGCCCTATCGAGTTGCTCTCGAACGAATGTTGATCAGGGACTTCGCGGCAGTGCTCAAAAACAAGAAACAAGTCCCATCACAAGAGATTGCCGGTTGCGAACTCGCAAACGACAAGGTTGACGCGTGAAGTGTTGGTTTGGCGGGGGTGTATCACTTTTCCCCTCTCCATAGCCTACCCCGTCAAGAAAACTGGGGAGTAGGCTATAAGGCGGGGAAAAGTGATACACCCATTGTGCTAGCCAAACTTCCATGCCGACACTCCGACACTGGAGAATCCCCGTATTATTTCTTGCGCAAAGATGTGGACCGCTACCTTGCTGCCTTCGATGAGCACAAGAAACACGCGTAGATGTGTGAAGTGGAAAGCCTATAGGGAATACCCAAGCCCAGAGAAAATTGTCTTGGCGGAGCCGTTATGCACGCTGACGACCTCAAACCAGTGGTCCTCATAAGCGTCTCCCTCCAGAATGACATCCAACTGGCCACTACCGCGCGTGTCGGCAATATCTATGAGGGTCCAATCCGTAACGTTAGGAACATCGATGTCCGTTTTCTTCAATGGCAATTTTCGAAGAACCATTACTCGACTATTCTTGTCAACGACCGCGACTACCTCGCAAAGCTCAAGGTCAGTTCCGGTGCGATGCGAATAATCGACCTGGGTCACCAGCCAATCTGCCTGGTTTGGTTGCCAGACTTTGAAATAGATTTCTCCGGGGGCTTTAGCTGGCACTCCCAATTCCTCTAGCTGCCGAACTAAGCTAGCGCGGAGTTCCGGATTCACTTGCCCGTTCTGCTTGCACTCCGACTCATTCTTGCTTTCATTCCATTCGCAATGGTAGTCAGCAATCACCGCAATATCCTCATTGCGTCTTTTGTTTTCGCGGAGGTCGCAGCTATCATCAGAACCCTCACCAAATGGGGATTCTCCACAATAATTTTTCTTCAGATAAGCTTCGATTTTCTTGCACGAAGCGCTGGTGCAAGGAGGTCTGTGCGGATCCGGGACATTCTGGGCCACTAGCTTCTGAATATTCTCGGCACTTAAGTTTTCGCGCTGCATCTTAGCAAATGCATCCGCGTCGCTCTTTGGCACAGGCATTGTCGAATAGTCCAAGACGGGATTAATGTCTGTTGTGCACTTTGTGTATCGAGTCCGATTCTGTCCACCCCCTATCTCTATCGTCGTAGGATTCAGCACACGATATTGTGCATCCCCGAATATCGGTGTGTTCGGCTTCCACCCTCCCGGAGCAAAGCACCCTCCCGGTCCACAAAATGACACCGAGTACAGATTGCCTGGCTGCTTCTTGATTTGAACGCCGAACGCATCCGTACAATTCACCTTCCAAAAGCCAGTGAAATCGGTGGGTTTCTTACACGCGGTAAGTAGAAGAAGAGATAAAGCCCAGAGGGCGAATATTGCAGACCCATTTTTCATATTGAATATCCCGCGCAGACCCGCAATTGTTTGTCCGTTGGTTAAGTCGCTTGCTCATTAAATTGTGCCAGGCTTGGTTTGGGGTCACAGCTGACCTAAAGGACAGATTTGTTCGAACTGGCACCTCACCAGTCATACTTCAACGGCCCGCGGTCGAATCGTGGTTTCCCAATGGTCGCTAATTCCCTATAAGCAAGATGCCGGGGACTATTGTTATTCCCGCGGGGAAAAATGAAATTTCTCGCATTATGAAGTGTTTGGACATCATCGTTAGTTTCTGGGTTCATTTGCACTTCCGAAGTCGTTCATTGGCGACAGCAAGTTTCAAGTGAGCTTGGAAGGGTGCGTTATGCGCGAGCGCGACGCGAAGACAAGACAGCGACACACTATCGCGATATCGCCCGGAGACACAATGCGCGACGTTGCGGAATATTTCACTACTTTGGATGAGACCTGGGCGATTGCTTTCGCGCGCTTGGGCAGGTGTATCACTTTTCCCCGCTCTGTAAGCTACCCCGTCAAGAAAACTGCTTCCGTGCTTGAACGCCGCTCGCCCTTCCACTGCTCCCATCGGATGGTCTTACTTCCTTGAGCAAAACGGTCACGTCGCAATGTTTCCAATAGCTTGCATGAGTTGAGGAACGTAAACTAGAGACGCGGTGATCGAGCAGAAAATCAATGCATTCTTTGGCGATGCCGACTCTACCGGCTTCGGAACGGGCTGGTGGAGTGGGATATTGTCCGTTTTTTGCGGATTTCTCGCGTTCGGTGGCGTTCTGTGCCTGCATTTTCCCGAGTTCCTGACCTCCGCCGAATTCCGTTCGTTATATTCACTACAAGCAATACGGCTCTTGATCCAATTCCTCATCGTGGCGGCGGTTGCATTTGGATTGATCTCTTCTTTGCTGCGCAAGAAAAAGACTCTGGCGCTAACCGGAATGTTGCTTGCCATTGCGGCAACGGCGTGGGGCGGCTCAAGCGTGAAAGTCAATGGGAGCCGGCTTAATAGCATCACTATCGGCATGGACTGGTTTTTGCTCGATTTGTTGCTGATGGCGCTTATCTACGTGCCGCTGGAAAGAATCTGGCCGCAGTACCCGGAACAAGGAACGTTCAGAAAAGGGTGGGTCCAGGACGTGGTTTATTTCATGTCCACTCATCTGCCGATTCAGATTTTATCGTTTCTGGTTTTGCTGCCGGCCACGCAAGCCACCAAATATTTGGGCGTTCCGGCCCTTCAAGCACTCATCGCCCGGATGCCCTGGCTTTTGCAGTTTTTCCTGGCCGTCGTTGTTGCGGACGTTGCTGAATATTTCATTCATCTGGCTTTGCATAAAGTGCCTTTTCTCTGGCGTTTCCATGCCGTTCACCATTCTTCGAAGGCACTCGACTGGATCGCGGGTTCACGCTCCCATTTTGTGGACGACACGCTTGTGCGCGGATTTATCCTCGCCCCTCTCATGCTTGGATTTTCTCAGACGATCATCCTGTGGTACTTGGTTTTCGTCACCCTTCACGCCACCTGGACCCATTGCAATTTCGGTCCCAATGCGAAATGGCTCGAAAAGTTTCTGGTTATGCCTAGATTTCATCATTGGCACCACACCTCTCAAAAAGAATCGATCGACAAGAATTTTGCAATTCATTTTCCGTGGATCGACAAGATTTTTGGGACTTACTACTTTCCTGAGGAATGGCCGGAAAATTACGGCCTAGCCGGCGAAGAAATTTCGCCCACCTTTTTTGGGCAAACGATCGAACCCTTTATGGGGAAGATAAAGACAGAAAAGAAAACAACGCCCTAAAAATCCAGCGCGCCCAAGGGAACGTCTTTGGGTATCTGCGCTCCCGTTCTCGTTGCCTGCACCAGGCCCAGATATTTCATCGCTTTGACCGTTATGAATCCGAAGTCGTATTCGGATTTGTCGTGGCTCAGTCGCAAAAGGCCCTCATAGTGGTGATGATTGTTCTGCAGGCACGCGCTAAACGTCGCCGTTACCGGCAGCCACTCGCCGATGTTCATGGCGTTGTCTTCTTCATCGTGATAGCGCCGGTATCCAAACTTTCGCGTATGGGTCCAATAGTTTTGAATCATATTTACCCAAAGCGAAAAAATTCGAATTCCAAGCCACATCACCAGCGCAAACTTCAAACTTCCAACCAGCTTCCATAACAGAAAAAAACTGAGGCCTTGCACAACGATCGCGAAAACCGGATTTGCAGCGACCTGGAAAGTCCGGGACTTCAAAATGTTGTCGCCAGCCACATTTTCTTTGCAATCGTAGGGCATTAGACAGAGATAAAGGGTTCGCCAAAAACCATCTTCGGAAAGTTTGTTGGGATCCCCATCGTGGTCGGAATGTTTATGATGCAATCGATGCCGATTCACCCAGGCGACGGGATCTACATAAATTGCGAAGGTGTTGTTTACGATCGTGACGGCCTTCATGAACCATTCTTTGTAGTCAAGCGAACGGTGCGCGATTCCCAAATGAAGAACGTCGGCTAGGTATAGCCCGCCCATAAACCAGCAAAAGACAAAATACGCTCCGCCGATCAGCATCCCCATCCACGGCCCCAAATGAGCCGGCGCGGAATACACACAAGCCAGCATGTAGGCCAAAATAATCAAATAGCCGTAGAGGTTGTAGATTTTCATTATGACTCCCCGCGGACTTGTTGCGGATCATTCAAACAGAAACCGGAGCTTGTTTCAAATAACAGGCCAGAGCAGGCAAAGTCTACAGCCCGTACTTCCCGCGCCTGCTTCATTCGGTTCGCACGGACTTGTCTTTGAAGTTTGGCAAGCTGGAACGCTTCCCCGTCGCATCATTTTCGTGTGGGGCGGCAGGCGGAGTGACAAAGCAATACGGTCCCGCGCCTGCTGCCTAACGTGACTGCCCGGCATCCGCGGTGGTCGACGGCATTAGAAACTTCGCATCGTCGACCGGGGTATTGAACTTCACGTCTTCGATTTTGATCTCAAGGCTGACATTGGGTGCATGGATCCGAATCCGGTACGGAACTTGCACATCGCCGACTGCGCGGTAATCATCGAAGAATAAATTTGTCTTCACTACGGTCCCGTTCTCGTCTGGCCCTTCCGTGTCTTCGCCGATGCGCAATCCAGTTTGCTCGTCAAGATACATCGTGAGGGTCTTTCCGCCCGGTTCGGTGGCCGTCGCGGTATAGGCGGCGCGATCCCCTATTTTGGTGCGGCTCGTGACTTTCAGGTCCGGATAGACCTCTTTTAACCGTATATCAGTGTCAAAAATTGCCTCGACCTTTGCTTGCTCCAACCGGGCCCCGGTAACTGCTTTCAGGCCCTGTTGCGGGTCGGACTCCCAACCAGTCTGTCCGTCAAAAGCCTCTTTCCGGACAAATTGCCCGTCCGCCACGTTCGTAATGCGAAGGATCTTGTTCGGCCGCTTGGCGAAGACCTCGACCTTTCCCGAGACGCCGAACGTAGGAATGTCCACGGTTCCGGTGAGGACCATGGTCTGAAGCTTCGCCCACGCCTCTTTGCCGCCGCTCCCTTTTGCGCATTTTTCGGAGAGCTCGTCTGCACTCGGCAGCTTGGCTTCTGTAACCGGAGGGTCCTTTGGCGGCGGAGCCGTTTGGCAATCGGCCGGTGAAACACCAATTAGAAAGAGAGAGGTAATCCCGAAATGGGCAAGTCTGCGATTCATGGCGATCCTCCGCGCTGTGGAAACGATTCGAAGTGCTGGTTTCTCTATATACGCAACTGGACCGTCTCAAATATCAACCGAGGTTTCGCCGGGCTTCCAGCCCGGTGGAGGACCTTACCTGCTGCTAGAGTTATCTCCATCCAGAAGTTAGGTTGCCGGATGCGCCCGCCGGTATTCGTCAAAGCTGGAAAGAAACCGGTCTACATCCCTGCGAAGCAAATAATACGGCGTAGATAGGCGGATTTTGTGCGGCGCTGCTCCTCGAATGCGAATCTTTCTCTCTTTCCATAGAGCCTTTTCGAGATCAGGCATCTTCACCGGGTCAACGTTGACGGTTGCAATTGCGCAGCGCAGCGCAGGGTCGGGCGAAGTCCACGATTGCGCCCCTCGCTTCATCATTTCGCTTAAAATGTAATCGGCCATCGCGCGGTGGCGTTTTTCGATGCGGTCCATGCCGATTTGATTTGCAAGTTCGACTGCGGCGCGCATCCCTGCGAGCGCCGGAACGTTTGAGCTGCCAATGCGCTGAAATCGCTCCGCGCGCAACTTCGTGTCGTCCCAGCCTTCGGTCGCGATCGTGCACCAGAGGCGATCCATCACTTCATCCCGCACGTATAAAAAGCCGCTGCCCTTTGGTGCCTGCAGCCACTTGTGAGGGCTCGAGGTGTACATGTCGCAGCCGAGATCGTGAACGTTTACCTTCATCATGCCGGTAACGTGTGCGCCGTCGACCGCGCTCAAAATTCCCTTCGAACGCGCCAGCGCGCACAATTCCTTCGCCGGCAGCACAACGCCCGTCACCGTCGTGATATGGCTGAAGAAAATTACACGCGTCTTCGGCGTGATTGCGTCGCTAAAAAGATTCAGCACTGCCGCGGCGTTTGGTACGGGTTTCGGCAGCGTCACTTTCTTCAAAACGATTCCGTAGCGTTTCGCGCGCAAATCCCAGGGATGTTCGCCGCCCGGATGCTCCTGATCCGTGATCAAAACTTCGTCGCCGGCCTTTAAATCGATGCCATTCGCTATGTAGCTGTTCGCCTCGGTCGCGTTTCTCAACAATGCAATTTCATCGCGCTTGCATCCGATAAACGCCGCGAGCGGATCACGGAATTCGTTCCATGGGCCGTATCCCCAGATCGGATAATCTTCGGGATCTTCCTGCGCCATACGCTCCGTGTCGGTGTAGGCGTCGAACACGGCCTTCAGCACTGGCCGTGGTGAAGAACCGACCGTTCCGTTGTTTAGATATATCTCGTCGGCTGGGATCAGGAATTGCTTGCGTAGTTCGGTCCAGTAAGCTTCTTCATCCCTGGTGTAAACAGAGGAGTCTGGCAAGACGGCTGGCGCCTGATTCAGCAGCGCTTTGAAATTTGGCGAAATTCCCAGCGCGCCTGCTATCCCTGCTGCCGAAGACAAAAATCCGCGACGATCCACCATGGTTTGCCTCCCACTCGCGATGTGTGCGGATTCTACGCGCTCTTGCGGCGGGCAACAACGGTTCTCGGAAACAATCGCGCTTGCGGTGCGGCGCAGGCCGCACTATCGTACGAGGGTTTCAGATCTCTGTTCGGAGAACTCATGCCCGCTCGTTCCGCCATTTTCCTTCTTGCTGCAATATCCATCCTCGCGCCCCAACTGGCCGCGCAGAAGTCTCAGCCTGCCGCCCGCAAGGGATCGCTGCGCGCGAAGACAGTGGGCGAAAACAAGCCGCTGACCCCTGTTGAAACAGCGATCGCTACTCTCACCGCAGCGCGAACTTTCGAACAAGTTGCCATTTCACGCGATGCGAAAAGCGCGGCGTGGGTAGAAGCCATCCCGGGAAGGGACGGGCTCGAGACCGGCAAATCTGCAATTTACCTTTTTCCTGCCGACGGCAAGACTTCTCCACGCCTTATCACGGCCAGCCCTGGCGTCCCGCGCACGGAGAGTGGCATTGCATGGTCACCCGACGGCAAGCAACTCGCATTTCTGTCTGATGCCGCAAAAGCCGGTCAATCACAGCTCTACGTTACTAATCTTTCTGGCGCTGCGAAGAAGCTGACTAGCGTCAAAGGCTTTCTCGACGCTCCGCGCTGGTCGCCCGACGGAAAGACTATCGCGGCACTCTTCATCGAAAATGCTCCGCGCGCATCGGGGCCGCTCGTCGCGGAAGCCGCGGAAACTGGTGAAATCAAAGATAGCTTCTACGAGCAGCGCCTCGCGGTCGTCGACGTGGCAACCGGCAAGCTTCGTCAAGTTACGCCCGCCGATATGTATATCTACGAATACGACTGGGCTCCGGATAGTCAGCATCTCGTCG
>Ga0247669_1000290_pt1 | contig 22890 bp, 13 predicted proteins | sample CNK10_metaG_FD_182734 | JGI IMG/M metagenome (GOLD analysis project Ga0247669, IMG submission 182734) | Soil microbial communities from Purdue University Martell Research Forest, Indiana, United States - CNK10 | ecosystem: Environmental > Terrestrial > Soil > Temperate forest > Bulk soil...
GGTTCTGGCTCGCTCGGTCAACCGTCGATCAGCAAATCCGTACCCGAAGAGCCGGATGCGGTAGTCCCGCACGTCCGGATCTGTGGGGGGCCGAGGAGGGCAACCTCCTCGGTCTACCCGATCCCCCCCCCAAGAAACCGCGGAGGGAGAAGGGCTCTCGACCGATGAGCCGGCGTTGCGGGAGGACACCGAAGGGAGTGGCAATGCTCTCGAGGGAACAATTCAAGTGAGCATGTGAGAAATGCAGGTTAAGCCGACTTCGCCGGCTCAGATCGGTCAACCGCCGACCGGACGCTCTCTTCCGGGGCGCTGTACTAAGGACGTCGGGCTCAGTTGCTGCTAGAATACCAAACGGTCCGTCCCTTGGATTTCCTTAGATCCGCTGCAATCCGTGTCGCGCTTGCCTCGGCGCTCGTTACCCTTCCCGCCGCCGCGGCGCCGGGTGCATTCACGCTCACCGGTACACCCTCGTGTTCCTCGGTCCCGTACCCGCCGTCGATTGTCTTCCAGTGGACGCCGTCAAGCGGTGCGACGTCCTACGAGCTCATTCGCGACGACGGGCAGCATACGGACATGTCGGATTCGCCGCTCTCCATATACAACTACTTCTACTACTCTTCGGACCTCGTTGTCGGCGGCCCGGCGCGCTCCTATTTCGCGCGGGCCAGCGACGGCACGGCGACGATCGACTCGAACACCATAACAGTCGCGCCGCCCACGGCGACCTGTGTGCCGGTGCCTGATCCGATCACGATCACTGGCAAGGCGTTCTGCTTCCCCGGCAATCCGCAACGCGTCATGAGCCCCGGGGTGGAATTGGATTGGCATGCCGCCCGAATGGCCACCAGCTACGACGTTTATAGAGATGGTGCGTTTTTCTCGTCTGTCCGCGGCGGCGGGGATCTCTATACCTACTATGCGGCTTTGGACTCCGGTGGATTCACGACGACGTACTACGTCATCGCAAAGAATTCCGTGGGCACCTCGACGTCGAACACCATGGGAATCATCATTCCGGCCGATATCTGCGTCACCGAGCCGCCCGTGCCTGTGCTCTCGGGGAGCGCCACCTGCAATACCATTTCGCATGTGCCAAACGTGGCGCTCACCTGGACGCCGGTAGGTATTCCAATCGGGTGGCAGCTCTTCAGGGATGGAGCTCCGTATACGGTTCCGCAGGGCATCGCCTATTCGGACACGAACGTTGAACCCGGTCACACCTATGCATACAACATCGCCACGGCCGCCCTCTCGGCGCCGCTATCCAATACGGTCAAAGTCACGGTACCGGACACGATTTGCGCTCCCGGAGTGCACGCGCCCGATCTGACCGCGCTGGCCGTCAAGCCTTCCGCGATGAGCGGGCGGGTCGGCGACACTATTGCCGTAAACGTTGAGCTGGCGAACCTCGGAAACGCTACGGCGATGGCGGCTACGGCGCGCGTTCGCCTCGGCCGAGGACCGGCGATGTCGTCCGCGGATCTGGTGCTGGGCACGATCCCGCTGCCGGCAATCGGCTCGGGTGAGGACATCAGCCGGATGATGAACGTGAAGCTGCCGGCTGTCTCGGCGGGGACGTATTACCTCTTCCTCTCGCTGGACGAGGAGCATGTTTCCGGCGAAGTGCATTTCGGCGACGACGTGAAGGCCAGCGGCGCATTCAGCCTCACCGACATGATTCCTCCGAAGCGGCGCGCGGCGGCGCACTGAATCATGATTTGGGGGTCGTATAGGCCGGACCTTTACCCTCGTTAAAGATCGCGACTTACGCTGCCATCCTCACCTTTACCGCAACGCCGGCTTTGGAACAAAGTCCGACGAGGTAATCGAGCGACAGCTTGTCCACTTTATTTCGCGAGATTTCGGAGATGCGCGGTTGCGCCACGCCCAGACGCTCGGCAGCCTCGGCTTGTGTGATCCCTTCTCGATCGATCCATTTGCGCAGAGCCTCCGCCAGTTCGCATCGCAGAAGCATGACCGCCGCTTCGTGAGGCGGAAAGCCGAGATCGATGAAGATGTTGCCGCTGCTTTCCGTGTCGGACTTGCGCGTTGTTTTCTTCATGACTTGACTCCGATCAACCTGTACCGCCGCCTCGCTACTTCGATGTCGAGGCATAGACCGCCTCGTCGAATCTGGCCACGTAGATCGTAGCAAAAGGCCATCCGCAGATGGCGCAGATGTTCGCAGATGAGACGGTTCTCCATCTGCGTTCATCTGTGTCATCTGCGGATGGCCTTTGTTCTTTCGTGTCGCCGATCGACGTCGCCCCGATCGCTGGGTGATCCTGTGTACAATCCCTGCAAGACCTTGATCCCGATACCTGTGGCCCCGCGGAAGGCCACGTCGTTGCTGGCCTTCCTCATTCTCCTCATCGCTCTGCCGGCTCTTGCGGGGCCGGGATCATTCGGCGTGGCCGCCTACCCGGTCTGCCATGCCGGTGTGCATCTGTCGTGGTCGTCATCCTCCGGTGCCTCGTCCTACAGGGTCTTTCGCGCCGGGCAGGCCATCGGCGGCGTCCTGCCGGCATCGACGCTTGCGTTCGACGACAGCACCTCCGGCAGCTCCTACACCGTCGTCGCCACCGACAGCCACGGCTTCACCTTCACCTCCAACAGCCTCACGCCTCCGGCCCCGAATTCGTCGATCTGTCTCAGCGGCGATCTGCAGGTCGGCGAAGCTGCCTATTGCGCCGCGAGTGGACCGGCCGTTCATCTGGCCTGGACCGCCCGGTCCGCCTCCGGCTACTTCATTACCGACTCCTCGGATAATCTCGTGGCCGTCGTCGATGACACGATCAGCAGCTTCGACGTCACCGGCCTCAACGCCGGCACTTCCTACCGCTTCTCGGTCAACGACACCCAGGCCAACAACGGACAATTCCTGACCACGCCGTCGTGTCCCGGCCTGCCGGGAAGCCTGACGCTCTTCGGAATCACGTCGTGTTCGAACGGCTCCGTGACCGTCCTATTGAGCTGGACGGCTTCCTCTGGAGCGGCGCAGTATCGCGTCGGCCGCGACGGAGTCACGATCGGCACTACGACCGATCGTACATTTGCGGATACCGCGGTCACCGCAGGGCACGCCTACAGCTACACCATTTCCGCCCTGAACGGCTCCGGATCGACCGAGTCGAACACGCTGCCGGTCACGGCGCCGGCCTGTGTCTCTCCTCCCGGCGCGTTTGCCGTATCCGCCAGCGCATTTTGTACGAACGGCGCAGCGCCATCGCCGGCGGTCCACGTCACCTGGACAGCCTCCTCGAACGCGTCCACGTACGTCGTCAATCGCAACGGTGCCGCCTACAGCGGGACGTTTGCCTCGACGAAGCTGGCCTTTGACGACCTCACCGTCAGCGTGGGACAGACGTACACCTATACGGTCACGGCCACGAACAGCGGCGGCAGCACCTCGTCGAGCGGGCAGTCGGTCACCATCGCCAGCTCCACGTGCGCGGTGGTGACTCCTCCTTCGTCCCCGGTGTTGTCGGTGAACACGATCTGCAATGACACCAGTCCGGTCAACCGCCTGTCGTGGACGGCGACCGCCGGTTCCGCCAACTACACGGTGTTTCGCGATCTCACCGCCTTGTCGGCAGCCTTGCCGGCGACGACGCTGGCCTATGACGACGCCTCAGTCGCCCCGGGCCAGACACACGCGTACTTCGTTCGCGCTGCGAACGCTGGAGGGAGCTCCGACTCGAATTCGATCAATCTCGCGCTCCCGACGACCATCTGTCAGCCGCCGCCGGGTTCTTTCATCTTGTCCGCCAATGCCTTCTGCGACATCTCCTCGTCGCCCTCTGCCAGGGTCAATCTCACCTGGACGGCATCGGCGAATGCGACCGGCTATGACGTCTTGCGCGACGACAGGCCGATCGGCACTGTGACCGGTACCGCCTTTTCCGACAGCGCGGTCGTGGCGGGGCAGAGCTACACCTACGTGATTCGCGCCTCCGGCCCCGGCGGCACGACCGATTCGAACAGCGTGGCGGTACATGTCGATCCGCTCGTCTGCACGGGCCCGTGCAGCCTCTCCTGTGCCGCGAACGTCGCCACCTCCGCTCCGGCGACGACCGCCGTTCTCTTCCTCCTCCAGCAACCCTCATCCTGCGATACCGCCGGCGTCACCTGGACCTTCGGAGATGGGGCCGTGTCGAACAGCGAGTCAACCTTCCACCTCTACGAACGCGCCGGAACGTTCCGCTGGACCGTCATGGTCGGCAACGCCACGGCGGGCGTCTGTCAGAACAGCGGAACGATCATCATCACCGCACCGCCCGCGACGGTGAAGCGCCGCTCCGTCCATCCCTGATTTTCGGTGCTATTCTCCGCCCCCGAGGTCTCTGACCAATGTGGCAATACACCCCTCGTGTGGCCGTCGTTCGCGGACTCCGCACGCCTTTCGCAAAATCGGGCACGCACTATGCGCATCTCTCCGCGCTCGACCTCGGCAAGCTCGTCGTGGCCGAGCTCGTGCAGCGGTCGGGCATCGATCCCAACACCATCCAGGAAGTCGTCTTCGGCAACGTCATCCCGTCGGTCAAGGCGCCGAACATCGCCCGGGAGATCGTCCTCGGCACCGGCCTGCCGCGCAAGGTGCCCGGCTACACGGTGAGCAAGGCCTGTGCGTCGTCGAACCAGGCCATCACCTCGGCCGCCGACATGATCTTCCGCGGCTATGCCGATATCGTCGTCGCCGGCGGCAGCGAGTCGCTTTCCGACATCCCCATCCTCTTCTCGAAGAACTTCGCCGACGCGCTGGTCAGCTCCAGCAAGCAGAAGAGCGTCGGCGGGAAGCTCGGATCGTTTCGCAAGATCCGGCCGAAGGATCTCGCGCCCGACGCTCCCGCCATCGCCGAGTCGACCACCGGCCTGACGATGGGGGAGTCAGCCGAGAAGATGGCCAAGGAGAACGGCATCACCCGCGAGGCGCAGGACAAATTCGCGCTGCAGAGCCATCATCGCGCCGCCGAGGCCACGGCCAGCGGGCGGTTCAAAGAGGAAGTGATGACCGTGCTCGTCCCGCCGGGATACGACGACGTCGTCGAGACCGACAACCTCATTCGCGGCGATTCGACGCTCGAGGCGATGGCCAAACTGCGGCCGGTCTTCGACCGCAAGTACGGAACGATCACCGCCGCCAACGCCTCCCCGCTGACCGACGGCGCCGCGGCGGTGATCCTGATGTCAGAGGACAAAGCGAAAGCCCTCGGCATCAAACCGATCGGTTTCATCAAGAGCTACGCCTACGCCGCCACCGATCCCTTCGATCAGTTGCTGCAAGGTCCCGTCTTCGCCCTTCCGGTAGCGCTGGAGCGCGCCAAGATCGCGCTCAAAGACATCGGCGTCATCGAGATGCACGAGGCATTTGCCGCGCAGGTGCTGTCGAACATCCAGTGGATCGGATCGAAGAAGATCGCCCAGGAACGGCTGGGCCGCAGCGAGCCGGTCGGCGACATCGATCCCGAGAAGATCAACCTCACCGGCGGTTCGATCGCCCTGGGACACCCCTTCGGCGCTACCGGCTCACGAATCGTGACGACGGTCTGCAACGAGCTGCAGCGCACCGGACAGCAATACGGCCTCGTCACCGTCTGTGCCGCGGGCGGCATAGGCGTGGCGATGGTGCTGGAGCGGGAGTAGAGTCAAAAGCGTTTAACCACAGAGGCACAGAGATCACAGAGAAAGGATGAATTTTGAAGGCCGTCAGCCTTTCTCTGTGATCTCTGTGTCTCTGTGGTTAAACGCTTTTTCAGCGTTTCCAGATGCTTTTCGGCATCTTCACATGAACCCCCATGTTCGGCTTGTCGACCAACTGCGTGACGACGACGTGACCGGCCATGCTGACGAGCTGATAGGCCTGATGCTTGGTGAGGTTTTTCGTCGCGGCGAGAAAGTCGACCATCTCCTGAATCGCGCTCTTGGTGGCGACCATCAGATCGGGGTCGGTGGCCATGCTGATGTAATCGGTCGGCGTCTCGGCGCGCGGCCAGGTCAGCTTCATATCCTTGCGCACGATGAGCTGCAGCCGGCCGCGCAGTGACGTTTCGATCGCCGTCTGATCGACTTCTCCGTCGCCCTGCGCACCGTGTCCGTCGCCGACTTCAAACAAGGCGCCGGGCGCAAAGACGGGGATGAACAGCGTCGTACCGGCCACGAGCTCGCGGTTGTCCATGTTGCCCGCGTGCCTGCCGGGAGGGTTGCTGCTGACGCGCCCCAGCTCCGGTGCCGGCGCCACGCCCATGCTGCCGTAGAACGGCTTGAGCGGAATGACGATCCCCGGCGCGTATTGCGAGGTCATCGTCTTCTTGTCGATGGGGAGGATTTTCAATCCGGCACTGCGGTCGCAATTCTCCGGCACGATGCCGCTGCAGCCGTTGTAGCCGTAGTCGATGGCGAAATCGATCGACAGAATCCTGACCTCGAGTACGTCGCCCGGCTCCGCCCCTTCGACATACACAGGCCCGGTCAGGATGTGACCGCCGGGGCCTTTGCGGTCGCCGGTGACCTCGGCCACGATCGTCTTCAGCGACTGCTGGATCTTTTCATCCGGCACGCCCGCCTTCGCCAGACCTGCCGGCGTATTCGTCAGCAGCGTGTCGACGTCGATGATGTCCCCCGAGGCGATGCGCAACGCCGGCTTCGCCTCGGACCAGTAGTAGCCATAGGCCACCGTGTCGGGCGTCGCCAGAAGTCGATGGGTGGTGGGGGCGTGGGTCTGCGCGGTGAGGGCGGAGGAAACGCCGCAGGCGAGGGTCAGCGCGAGGAGGAGGAGCGATTTCTTCATATTCCGGTCACGCTACCACGGAGCGTCAACGGAGCGCTGGCGTCTCGCCGGCTGGCCCGGAGGCGTCTCGCCTCCGGTCTGGCAAGATCCTGGAACGCAGCGGCGAGACGCCGCTGCGCCAGCCGGCGAGACGCCAGCGCTCGGTTCGCTAGGTCAACTCCCTCCACCTCTCCTCCGCCGATACACTCTTGCCTCGCCGCAGTATCCGCATAAGGCCGGTCACGGCCGATCCAATCCGCCAGCTTCGTGATGCGAACACCTCTCCGAGGAGCTGATCGAGAATCGTGACCCGCTCCCGGGTCGAACGCAGCGACTCTTCCAGTTGCTCCATCTCGCCCAGGACCGCGAGCACCTCGAACGTCCGATCGGAGGAGGGGGCAACGCGCTCGTGAAGGACCGAGCGCGTTCGCAAGCCGTCGAGTAGCGTCCGTTGATCCGGATCGAGAAGGGTGTTGTCACGGTTCGTCCCGCTGCGGTTGAAGTCGGGATTGACGATCTGGCGGATGTGCTGCTCCGAGGGGAGCGTCAAACCTTCGACGCCGAAGCGTGTCAGCGCATCGTGAAGGTCGCGGACCACGCGGACCGGATCGGCCAGCAGCTCCTCGTACGACACGAGCAGGCGCGGGAGTCCCTCGGTGTCGCGGAGGAGCGTGCGGTTGTAGTGCTCCCACAGTGCGAGCGATCCGATCAGCGGCAGCCGGTCGCGATTGGCCAGCGAACGCGCGACGGCCATCGGGTCACGCCAGGGGATGACGATGATCGCGTCCGGCAGCGCGTCGCGCCAGATCGGAAAGAGGAGCGAGATGCGCGGATCCTTGATCAGAAACGGCCCGCGCCCTTGCAGCGATTGCACGACATCGTCGACATGCGCGCCCGATCGTTTCGAGAGGTCAATGGGTACGACGTTCTTCCAGCTTGCGCCGAACGCGGCCAGAGTGTCGCGATTGATCTCCGCTGCCACGCGATGCTCCCAGTAACCGGTGGGATTGAAGATGTCCGGCGGCGCGAGATCGCCCGGCTCACCGGCATAGATTCCGATGGCATTGAGAAGCTCCGCCACCAGCGACGTGCCGGAGCGATGCATCCCCGCGACGACGATAGGGCGCGACTTCCGCCCCCGCGGCTCGTTCGATTCCGGCGCGAATCCCTCGGCGCGCATGCGGTCGTGAAAGGCCTCGATGCGTGCCTGCGCCGGTGGGTAGATACACGGCAGCAGGAATCCGTCCTCCGAGGCCAGGTGGTGATAGTGAATGATGACCGGATCGATCGCGGCGAACCCGGGAGGGTGGGGGAGGTGCTGGGTGTTGATCTGATAGTTCATCGCCTCCGGCAGTTCCACGCAGGGAATTCCGGTCTCGACCAGCGCCAGAGCAAGACTGGCCTGATGCATGTGCCGCTGACACGGCGCGGAGAGTTGCGGCTGCTCGGCCAGCGCCAGGTTGTACCTGCGCCAGACCGGGGCGAGGATTCGCGCCATCGACGTCGGAATGGCGATGACGCCGGCGTTGAAGTAGGGAATGGTCGGCGTGCCGCTCATCCCGGTGACGTTGGAGCGGGGAGGCTTGGTCAGCGAGAAGTGCGCGAACAGGCGCTCGAACACCTCATCGCTGACGGTCGGCGTCGGAGCGATCTTCGCCTGAAAGACATCCTCCTTCAGGAACGGCAGCGGATCGCGGACGATGATCGTGTCGCAGTCGAGGACCAAGAGAATCTTCTGTGGGGCGTCGAGCAACTCCGCGAAGAGTTGATTGCGGTTGCCGGTCGGATTGGCGGGATGAAATCGCGAGACGGTACGGACCTCGGCACCGAGCGCTTCCAGCATTCCGCGCGCACTCGACTCCAGAGTCCCGACGCCGCAAACGACGACGCGTGCGTCCGCAAGCTCGCCGCCGAACCAACGGATCGAGCGAAGGAGGCGGATGGCCTGGGTGAGCATCCGAGGAGAGTTTTCGGCGAGGAAGCCAACGACGACGTCGTCGGCGCGGATGGGGCCGGGCATACGGCCGCAGCATAGCGAAGATGGAGCATGCGCGCGCGCTGACGACGAGTGACGTCAAGAAGGCGTTCACCACAGAGACACAGAGATCACAGAGAACGTCTCTGTGTTCTCTGTGTCTCTGTGGTGAACGCTCTTAGCGCCATCTCCACACACAGTAGAAAACTTGCATTTCTCCGCGCACCGAGGGAGCCTCGGTGGCAGGAGAAATGTGGTTATGGACAAGGAAAACGCGAGACTGAACGAGGTGCTGGCACGGCATTGGGGCTTTGCGACCCTGCGGCCGCTCCAGCGCGAGGCGATGGATGCGGCGCTTGCAGGTCACGACACGTTGGTGGTCATGCCCACCGGCGGCGGAAAGTCGCTCTGCTATCAGGTCCCGGCGATCGTCCGCGGCTCGCTGACGGTCGTCGTCTCGCCACTCATTTCATTGATGAAAGACCAGGTCGACGGCCTGATTGCATGCGGCGTCCCCGCGGCACAGCTCAACAGCTCGCAATCGGGGACGCAGCAACGTGACGTGGAGCGGGCCCTCACCGGCGGCGCGCTCCGGCTGCTCTTCGTCTCTCCGGAGCGACTGGCGCTTTCGAGCTTTCGGCAACTGATCGGGCGCGCCGGCGTCACCTCGTTCGCCATCGATGAGGCTCATTGCATCAGCCAATGGGGGCATGACTTTCGTCCTGAATACCGCCAGCTTCGCGAATTGCGTCACCTCTTCCCGAAGGCGTCGCTTCACGCCTACACGGCCACGGCCACCGAGCGCGTGCGCCGCGACATCGTCCAGCAACTCGCCCTCCGCGATCCGGTCGAACTGGTCGGGAGCTTCGACCGGCCCAACCTCACCTACCGTATCGCTCCCAGGCGCGACGAAATCACCCAGGTCGAGGATGTGATTCGGCGGCATCGCGGAGAGGCGGGGATCATCTACTGCATCCGGCGGCGCGACGTCGACGGGCTTGCGGCGATCCTCCGAGGGCGCGGTCACCGCGTGGCGCCGTACCATGCCGGGCTCGCTCCCGAGCTCCGGCGCGCCGCGCAGGAGGCGTTCTCGAAGGAAGCGTGCGACATCATCGTAGCCACGGTCGCCTTCGGGATGGGCATCGACCGTTCCAACGTCCGCTTCGTCCTCCACACCGGAATGCCGAAGTCGATCGAACACTACCAGCAGGAGAGTGGGCGCGCCGGGCGCGACGGGCTCGAGGCCGAGTGCACGATGTTGTACTCGCCGACGGACGCCTCCTCATGGAATGCCATCCTTTCCGGCGGCGCGGAGGATCCTGACGCCGAACATCTTCGCGCGGCCCTGGAGAACGTCGAGCGGATGCAGCAGTACGCCGAGGCACTCGTCTGCCGGCACAAGGCGCTGGTCGAATACTTCGGGCAGACGGACGACAACGACAGTTGCGGCGCCTGCGACGTCTGTCTCGAACATCACGAGCTGGTGCCGGACTCGCTGGTGATCGCGCAGAAGATCGTCTCCTGCGTGGTGCGGGCCGGAGAGTCGTTTGGCATTGGGCACATCGTTTCGATCCTGCGCGGCGCGAGCAGCGGAAAGATCCTCCAGCGACGGCACGACAAGCTCTCGACGTTCGGAATCCTCGGCAGCTATTCGAAGGAGGAGCTGAGCGACTGGATTTCCCAGCTTGTTGCGCAGCGGTTCCTCGAACGGACGAGCGGCCCGTATCCCGTTCTCCGGCTGACCCCCACCTCGCGCTCGTTGCTGCGCGGCCTCTGCACGGTGAGCCTCATGCGCTCCGCCGCTCACGAAGACTCGCGGGACGATCGCGCATGGATCGGCGTCGATAACGCTCTCTTCGATGAGCTGCGCGAATGGCGGCGGCGCGAAGCGGAGTCTCGCGGTGTGCCGCCGTTCGTCATCCTCGGCGATTCCACTCTGCGGCACCTGGCGGCGGTGCGGCCATCGTCACTGGATCGCATACGCCTGATCTCCGGCATCGGCGACAGCCGGCTGTCCACGCTCGGCCCGGCGCTGCTTGCCATCATCCTCGACTACTGCACGAAATCGGGCGTCACCTTCGACGCTCCGGCACCGCCACCATTACCGGCGAGACAGCCGAAGATCGTGACCGCCAGCCGCAGCCAGGCATATGCCGCCTTCCGCCGCGGCGCGTTGATCGACGACGTCGTCAATCTCACCGGCCGCGCCCGAAGCACCATCACCGGCTACCTGGCAGACTTCATCGTCACCGAGCGTCCCCGCACCATCGAACGGTGGGTCGACCGCGAGCACTACGATGCCATCACCCCCGTCGCCGCCCGCCTCGGCACGGAACGTCTCAAGCCGATCTACGACGAATTCGGAGGCCGCCTGCCCTACGACACGATCCGGATGGTGGTGGCGCACGTCGTCGCTTCACAATCGCCGTGAACGAACGAATGGCGGCGAGTTGCCCGCCGCCATTCGCATTGCCTCTTCCCGCTACCCGTTCGGATCGACACCGAGCCCCTTGTCGCCGCTGACCGCCGACGCGGTCTGCGGCGCACCGATCGGATCGAGAATGGATCTGCCGTAGGTGACAGCAATGAACGAGGTGAAGAGCGCAAGAACGAGGACTAGTCTCAAGTGCAGCATAACTACCTCCTATGGAGGCTTACGTGTCCGCAGTCCTGTGGTTAGGCCCGTTTCCGTTCCGCCACGCGAACGGCACGGGATGGCGCTACGGCGACAGGACCTCGACACGATCGCGGGCAGTGACTGTCGCGATCAGACGTTGATCGAGCGTGAGCAGAGTCGCACCATTCGCCTCAGCCACTGCCACGAGATACGCATCTGTGACTTGCTGATGGCCAAGCAGGCGTCGAAAAACGTGCTCCGTGCTCACGAGTGGAGGAAGGAGGTCGAGATATCTGTGATGCTCGTCCGCGGTGAGCCGGCTGAGAAGATCGAGAGCCTGACCCGGAGTTGTGCGGAGATCCACAATCGCAGGGTTCGATGACAGACGGACGAACCCGAGTTGTGTCAGAAGACAGGTCGCCCATACCGGGACTGGACGCCGGTCGAGTCGACTCACGACAGCACGATGAAACTGATGGGTAGGCCACGCCAGTGCCAGGAGGGTATTCACGTCCAGCAGGAGTGGCCGGTCTTTAGATGATGCCATCTTCATCCAGAGCGTTCTGGATCCTCGAAGCGGGAATCACCCGGCTGCCTTCCGGGACATCGAATGTGGCAAAGCGCGCCCGCTTCTTACGGGAAGGAGGCGCCGGTTGCGGCTGGAGGGCCGCGCGTGCCATGTCCGAGAGCACTCGCCCGAGACGCCGCCCCGTGGCCCGGGCGTTCGCCAAAGCGGCTTCATAAACATCATCGTCGATGGTAACGGTTGTACGCATGATGCGATGATACGGTGATGTAGTGACATCGGCAAGCTGGTGCGATCAGAACACAGACCGTGCCGAGGTTCCCCGGAATTTGGTGTCCAGGAGCGTTGCGCCTTTCTGCCACAAGCTCACGCGGAGACGCGGAGCACGCGGAGATTCCTCGTCTTCTCCTCCGCGTCTCCGCGTGAGAATAAGCTGTCCCTTCCTTACGATGGTAGAGTGCGTCTTGCACCAACGTCCATTCGGATCCCAACGGCCCTTCCCTATGCGGAGCACTCTCCTTCTTCTGATCCTCGTCACGTTTCCAGCCGCTGCGCAGACGCCGTATCTCGTCAAAGACATCAACACCACCTATTCGAACGGCACCGTCTCCACCTTGCCTTCGGACTTCGCGGCATTCGGCGGGAGAACGTTCTTCAGCGCCACCACGGCCGAGGCGGGAACGGAGCTGTGGAGCACGGACGGAACGAGCGCGGGGACATCGATGGTGGCGGACATCATTCCGGGCACGGGAAGCTCGAGTCCCGGCTCGCTGATGGTCGTCAACGGCGTTCTTCTCTTCAACGCGCACGACGTCAATCACGGCATTGAGCTATGGGCGTCGGATGGAACCACCGCCGGGACGCACCTGCTGCTCGACATCAATCCCGGGCCGAGCTCGTCGCAGCCTTCGTCGCGAATCCTCTACAAGAACCGCATGCTCTTCAGTGCCGATGATGGAACCAACGGCCGGGAACTGTGGATCACGGATGGAACCGCCGCCGGCACGCACCTGGTCAAAGACATCAATCCCGGCGCCGCGGCCTCGAATCCCGGCTATTTCGTTGCCTTCGGCGACAGCGTTTACTTCTCCGCGCTTGGAGGCCTCTGGAAGACCGACGGCACCGAGGCGGGCACTGTGAAGATCGCCGCGGTTCCCGCCCGCAATCTCGCCGTGGCCGGCTCGCAGCTCTTTTTCGAAGGGATTACGGCAGCCACGGGCTGGGAGCTTTGGGTCAGCGACGGCTCCGACACCGGCACGCACATTGTGATCGACCTTCTTCCCGGAACGAAAGGGGGGGTTGACAGCATCTACTCTGCGCTCGGACCGGCGCCGCTCGGCAACCAAGTGCTGTTTGCCGCGAATGACGGAGAGCATGGACGGGAGATGTGGATCAGCGACGGCACGCCGTCAGGCACACGGATGGTGCGGGACTTCGTCCCTGGCACCAAAGGGATGTGGGACACGGGCTTTGCGTTCATCACCGCGCTCGGCAATCGTGCCTACTTTTCCGCCAGCGACGCCGAGCACGGGCAGGAGCTGTGGGTCACGGATGGAACGGATGCCGGAACCGCGCTCTTCGCCGATGCCACTCCCGGGCCGGCATCGACAAGTCCGTTCGTCTTCACGGTCACGGGAGGGAAGCTCTATTTCCTTGGGGGCGGTACACCCCTGGTGTCGCCGTGGTTGTGGGTGACCGACGGCACCGCCGGCGGAACGCACGTCGTCAGCAAAGCGTTCGGAGTCGCTTCGAACTTCAATAGCACCACCGCCCTGTGGCCGGTCAACGGGAAAGTGTACTTCGCCGGACAGACCCCGCTGACCGGCAGCGAGCCGTGGGTGAGCGACGGGACAGATGCCGGAACGCGAATGATCGCCAACCTGGCCCCGGACCGGGCGCCATCGTCCAATCCATTCATGCTCACGGCCGCCGGCAATCTGCTGTTCTTCATCGCCACCGAGGGGACGCTGTCGTCGTCGACGAATATCGCCGAGTCATCGCTCTGGAGAACGGACGGCACCGCGGCGGGAACGTTCAAGCTGCTGGAGACGGGACAGGCTCCCGGCACGTTGACGCCGGCAGCAGGGCCGCTGGTCTTTTTCCCGTCCCAGGTCAACAGCCCGACGCTGATGATGAGCGACGGGACGGTCGCGGGAACGAAACCAGCCGACGATTTCATGCGCCGCTTCGGGCAGTGGAAATTCACGAGGCTCTTTCCGTTCGGGGAGACCCTTTTCGCGTCTGTGACCGATCTCGGCGTCTATGAGGACTCCTTGTGGAAGACCACGGCGGCGCCGGATGGCGTGGCTTCCCAACTCGGCGCGCGCAATCCGTTCGGCATGATCGATTTCGCCGGGCATTACGCGTTCTATGCCGAGGGACCGCACGGCCTTTACGACTACGGTTTGTGGGTTACGGACGGGACGCGTGCCGGCACGTATGCGATCGTACCGGATTTCGGCGACACCTGCTGTGAAGCCCCCAGCCGCCTTGTCAATGTCGCCGGCACGCTCTTTTTTATGAAAGTGCTGCGCGGCGGCAAACTGACGTTGTGGAAGAGCGACGGCACGACCGACGGCACGACCGCGGTCAAGGAACTGTCGGCCACGAGCACGTTCCGCTCGCAGATCAAGGCCGCGGGGCGCAACGTGTTCTTCTTCACGGATGGTTCGCTATGGAGCAGTGATGGCACCGATTCGGGAACGACGGAGCTGGCCAAGGTCACGCTCTACTCTTCGTATGACAACGATGATTTCAGGCCAGCCGGCAATCGGATCGCCTATATCAACAATCCCAGCGCGAACCTGTTCGAGCTCTGGGGCAGCGACGGTACGAAAGCCGGCACCCGCCTTCTCAAGAGCCTCGGCGCGAATTACACCACGCTGACGAGTATCGATGGCATCATCTATTTCGCCGGCTCAGACGCCGAGCACGGCACGGAGATCTGGACGACGGACGGTACCGTCGAGGGAACGAAGCTGCTGATCGATCTGAATCCCGGCCCGGCCAGCTCCAATCCATCGCAGTTTACGAAGGTCGGCAATCTCGTGTACTTCAATGCCTACACCGATGCCACGGGCGCCGAGCTCTGGGCTCTGCCGCCGACGACTCCGGGCCTGTCGATCGCGTCCGCCCGCGGCGCGGAGGGCGACGCGGCAACCACACCGATGCACTTCAACGTTTCCCTCACTCCGGCGGCAACGCAGACCGTGACGGTCGACTACGCCACCTCCGACGGCACCGCGCACGCCGGCGATGACTACGATGCCGCCTCGGGAACGATTACCTTCGCGCCCGGCGAAACGGTCAAGACCATCGACGTCTCCGTGCGGGGCGACGTCACCCCGGAGAACAACGAGACGTTCTTTGTCACGCTGCGAAACGCCAGGGGCGCTCTCCTGATCAATGCCGAAGGGGCCGGCATCATCGAGGACGATGACCAGTTCGCCGACGTCGGCGTGGTGGCGCAATTTCTTGACGGCGGCCGCGGCCTCAGCGACGTCGTGAGCGTCTCGAATGCCGGCCCGCGCGCGGCCACGGACGTGGTCGTGAAACTGGCCGTTACCCCCGCCTATCCAAACACGCGTTGCTTCAACTGTTCGATTCTTCAGCTCGACGCCGGCGCATCCACCACCACCACCTCGGGCGACTATGTCGATCCGTCACAACAGGAGTACGTGAGTGCAACGGCCTCGGCGCGGCAACGCGATCCGCGCTCTTCGAACAACGTCACCGCGTGGACGGTGAACGCATCTCGAACGATGGCCATGAACGCGGTGGTCCTCACTCCGGGGGCGACGGCGACGGTCACCGCAAGCATCAACACCGCGAACCCGGTGGCCACGTCGTCCGATCCGTCCGTGGTCTCGGTTCCATCCACCGTGACCAAGGTGACCTCGACGCTGGCTACCTTCACCGTCACCGGGCTGAAGCCTGGAACGTCTTCGATCGCCATCGAGGGCTATCAATACCCGCTCGCCGTCACCGTCATCGCCGCCGGAGCGCAGCCGCGATGGCCCGGCGCACTCGCCATGGTGTCGGACTTCACAGGCGGGACGTTCGATAAACCGATGATGGTGACGATTACACCGTCAGGAACCGCGCCGATCACGGCGGCCAAAGCGACAGGAACGGTGGTCGTGACCGCGGGAGGCAAGGAGCTGGCGCGGTCGGCCGTCAGCAGTGTCACCCCGGTGACGTTCCCCGTCTATCTGCCGGCGCTGGGCTCGATTTCGTATGTCATCACCTACGGCGGCGACGCCAATTTCCTGCCCCAAACGGTAAACGGGACGATCTATATTAGCGGCGGGCGCGTGACGATGACGGGCGGGCTCGTACGGACGCCCGGCGCCGCGGGAACCTACACGCTGACGGTTTACGCTGCCGGATCACCCGTCGCCGCGCCGACCGGAATGCTCTCGATCGTCAACGGCGGATCGGAGATCGCCAAGGTCTCGCTCGTCCCATCGGGCGCCGGAACATCGGCGGCGCATGCCACGCTCACGAATCTCTCGTCGTCTCCGACGCTGACCATCAACTATCCGGGCGATGCGCTCTATCAATCGGGCTCGCAACAGGTGCGCGTGGTCGAAACCCGCAAGCGCTCCGCCGGACACTGACATGAGAACCCTCGCGCTTTCGATGCTCCTCACGCTCGCCGCGCCGCTTGCTCTGCGCGCGCAATCGCCGTATCTGGTCAAAGACATCAACGCCGTCACGGCTGCCAATCCGGCGTCGTCCCAGCCGGGCAACTTCTTCCGTTTCGGCTCGCGCATCTTCTTTAACGCCAGCACCTCCGGCAACGGCGTGGAGCTATGGTCGACCGATGGTACGGCAGCGGGGACCGCGCAGGTTGCCGACATCAACCCCGGCTCAGCCTCGTCGTTTCCTTCCGGCTTCACGGTCGTGAACGGAAAGCTGCTTTTCAACGCCCGCGACGTGCGCAATGGCGATGAGCTGTGGACGACCGATGGCACGGCGGCGGGCACGCGCCTGGTGGCGGACATCAGAACGGGCTCATTGTCGTCGGCTCCCAGTGCCCGCATCGTCTATGGCGACAAGATGATCTTCGCCGCCGACGACGGCATCGACGGGTATGAGCTCTGGATCACGGATGGGACGCCGGCGGGCACGAGATTTTTCAAGGATCTCGCGCCGGGTCCGCTCAACTCGAATCCGTCTGGGTTCGTTCTGTTCCATGGCCTCATCTACTTCGCGGCCGGCAGCGGCCTCTGGAAAAGTGACGGCACCGAGGCCGGCACCGTCCAGGTGACGGCAGCCGCGTACGTGAATGACCTGGTCGTGGCCGGATCGCGTTTGTTTTTCACGGGGTACACCCAGGCCACGGGTGATGAGCTGTGGGTGAGTGACGGGACCGAGGCCGGGACGCGGATGGTCACCGACATCAATTCCGGACCGGCCAATTCGGTCAGTTACGGCAATACCGCATTCGGTGACGGGGTCCTTTTTCTCGGAACCGATCCCCAGCATGGAACGGAATTGTGGATCAGCGACGGAACCGCTTCCGGAACGCGAGTGCTCCGCGACATCGTTCCGGGCTCGGACAGTAGCTATCCGTCCCGGCCCGTGGTCACGGACGGCGGCGTGGCCTTTTTCACAGCGGCCACCTCCCTGGAAGGGCGGGAGCTCTGGAGGACCGACGGAACCGAGAGCGGTACGACGCTCGTGCGCGACATCGTCCCTGGCCCCAACAGCAGCGCTCCGGGCGGCCTCGTTGCTTCCGGAAACAACATCTATTTGGTGGCCTCGAACGGGACGTATGCGACCTTGTGGGTCTCGGACGGCACATCCTCGGGAACACGACAAGTCCACACCAAGGATCGGCTTGAGATTTCGTCAAGCGCGCTCACGATGATCGACGGCGTTCTCTACTTCGCCGGCGCGAATGGTGTGAACGGCTTCGAGCCGTGGAAAAGCGACGGGACGGATGCCGGGACGTCGATGATCGGCAATCTGGCGCGCGATGCCGCGCCCTCCTCCGATCCGCGCGATCTGGTCGCTGCCGGCGACTGGGTCTATTTCGATGCATGGGATGGCTCCGGGCCGTTGTCGTCGGGCAACGGCGGTCCGCGCTCGATGTGGCGCAGTGACGGCACTCCCGAGGGGACGCTGAGAATCGGGGATGAATTCATAAGTAATCCCATCTCCGACGGCCACACGCTTTATTTCACGTCGTCGAACGCGCTCTGGACGAGCGACGGCACACCGGAAGGCACGACAGCCGCCGCGTTCCCGAATAATTTTCCGAAGATCGTGTCAGTCATTTTCGTAAACGGTGACACCCTCTTTGTCTCCGCCTCGGTCGGTTCCAGTTACCAGTTGTTTGGAATCAAGAAGACGGCGAATGCCGTGCCGGAGCAGCTCGGCGTTCAAAGCGTCTCCCGGTTTATCGATCAGGCTGGCCGGACGTTTTTCTTCGCCGACAGTGGTTTGTGGAGCAGCGACGGCACCCGCGCCGGAACCTACGCGGTCGTGCCCACCATCGCCGACAACCTGACTGCAACCGGCGGTATGGGCGGCAGCATCTATTACGCGACTCAGGGCACGGGCGGCGCAAAGCTCTGGAGGAGCGAGGGGACCCTCGAGGGCACCTACGTGATCAAGGTCCTCCCGGCCTCGGCTACCCTCTTCACGGTGGCGGAGCGGAATCTGTTCTTCCTCTCCGGGAACCAGCTTTGGGTTACCGACGGTACCGAGGCCGGTACGCAAGCGTTGACGGCCGGCCAGAACATCTTCACTCTGGCGGCCGCGGGAAGCCGTGTGGTTTTCTCCGCCAACGATGCGGCGAACGGGACCGAGCTCTGGGCGAGCGACGGCACGGTGGCCGGTACGCATCTTCTGCGGGACATCTTCCCTGGGACATTCAGCTCCTCTCCACAGGCGCTCACGAGCGTCCGCGGTGCGGTTTACTTCTCGGCGTTAGACGACCTGCATGGCAACGAGGTGTGGGTGACGGATGGAACAGCGGAGGGGACGAAGCTCGCCGCGGAGGTCGAGCCGGGATTTGGAGGCAGCTCTCCGCAGCAATACGTCCAGGCAGGAGACCGGCTCTTCTTCAGCGTCACGACGACGGCAACGGGCAACGAGTTGTGGGCACTGCCGCTTCCGTCCACGGCGCGCCTCACCGTGAACGACATTCGGGTCACCGAAGGTAATTCGGGCACGACGACCGCGCGGTTCACGGTCACGCTGTCGGCGCCGTCCAGTCAAACGGTGACCGCCGACTACGCGACGTCAGACGGCACGGCCGTCGCCGGCAGCGATTACGACGCCGTGTCCGGAACGCTGACCTTCGCGCCGGGGGAGACCTCGAAGAACGTCGACGTTCCGGTCCGAGGCGATGTCAATGCCGAGTACAACGAGACCTTCTTCCTCACCCTTCGCAACCCTTCCGGCGCGACGCTGCAAAAGGCCTCGGGGTTCGCAATCATCGACGATGACGACCAGGTGGCGGATCTTGGCCTGTCGCTCGATTTCTCGTCATTGAGTTCTTTGGACGTCGTGGTCAACGCCACAAACAACGGCCCGCGTGCAGCGACCAACATCAGGATTACACACACGGCCACGCCTGCCGACGGTTCGAGCTCATGCGCGTTTGTCTGTTCCGGCGCGCTGCCGCAGTTGGCGTCGGGAGAAACGACGAAGGCATTCGGCTATGGCTGGCCCGGTTTCCAGCAGTACCTCACCGCGACGGTCACTCTTCACGAGCGCGATCCGCAACCGGCGAACAACAGCGTTGGGTGGGTCACGAATGCTTTCATGGCCATGGACGCGCTGTTCCTCACTCCCGCCTCTCAGGCGAACGTCTGGTTTGGCAGCAGCAACATCTCCAGCGTCAGCATCACATCATCCGATCCGGCCGTGATCTCGGTCCCGGCCACGCTCACGTTCACCGCGGGCCATCCGGCGACCTTCATCGCGCGCGGGCTCAGCGCCGGAACGGCGACCATTCGCGTCTTCACGCCCACCTTTACCGTTGGCACCATCGCCATCGACGTCGTCCCCGCCGGAACGAAACCGCGCTGGCCCGCGGGAGTCCTCGCCTTCGCCGACAACGGCGGAACCATTTCCTTCGACAGCCCGATCGGATTCTCGATCTCCGTAAACGGGACGGCACCGTACACCGGGGAGAGACCGACCGGCATCGTAACGGTCTCAACGAACGGGCATGACCTCGGGCACGTGGTCCTCAAGCAGGATGGCAGCCAGCAGAAAGTGATCAACTACCTTCCCAACCTCGGCGCGAATGCCATCCGCGTCGACTACTCCGGCGACGCGAATTTCCTCCCGACGTCGCTTACCTCGTCCGTCACCACCACCATCGGCCGGGCCACCATCCTCGGCGGCGCCGAACGAATCGGCCCATCGGCCCGCGTCCACGTCCGCGTCACCGGCTCCCCCTCCGCCGCTCCCACCGGGACGATCACCATCTCCGAGCCCGGCGTCATTTCTCCAGTCGTCGCGGCCCTCACCGCCGGCGCACCTGGCGAAGCGCAGGCCGACATCATCCTGCCCAACGTCTCCGCCGCTCCGCACACGCTCGTGCTGACCTACTCCGGCGATCCGCACTACGCCCCATCGACCCAGAACACACGGATGACCGACCCGCGCACGCGGTCCGTCAGGCACTGATCGAATTTCAGAAACAACCACAGAGACACAGAGATCACAGAGGGTTTCTCTGTGTTCTCTGTACCACTAGGTTTTGGTTTCTGCGCGTGACGCACGGCTACGCCGCTGGCACAGACAAGAGTGTCTGTGCCATGCCACATTCTGTCCCGCAAGACTCCGCGCTCCTGCTAATACCGAGGGTCCAATGTGGCACAGACACTCTTGTCTGTGCTCGGCGGCGCAGCCGCGCATTTGGTTTCGGCTACGCCGCTCTGTACTACTAGTCTTTGGTTTCTGGGCGCGACACGAAGATTTCCTCCGAAACCGTGCGGCCCCGAAACTAATCGAGGATGTCGTCTCCGCGTACTCCGCGCCTCCGCGTGAGCACTTCTGGTGGAAGGCGCATGCGCCGCCTGTGAAAGAGCCACCCGGATGCGATACTCAACGTAGCAATGAGATCCCGCTCCGCGCTTCTCGTTCTGGCAGTGGCGATGGTGTGCTGCGTCGCGACGATCGCATGCCGCCGGCGGGGAGGGGAGTCTTCTACCGGAGCGCCCGGTGATGTACGACTCCCGGCGATGAGCTTTGTCCGGATACCCGCCGGAAGTTTCGAGATGGGATCGGATTCGCCAAGGTCGTTCGACCAGAGCCCGGTTCATCATGTCACCATCAGCCGCTCCCTCGAGATGCAGACCACGGAAGTGACGCAGGCACAGTGGACGGCGGTGATGGGCAACAACCCCTCGCACTTCAAGGGCGGTCAGCGTCCGGTGGAACAGGTCTCCTGGAACGATGCCCAGGAGTTCATCGGCAAGCTGAACGAGCGTGACCCCGGGAAGAACTACCGGTTGCCGACCGAGGCGGAATGGGAGTACGCCTGCCGGGCGGGAGCGAAGGAGTCGCGGTACGGTGACCCGAACGCCGTGGCCTGGTGGTACGCGAATTCCGATCAACAGACCCACGAGGTGGGCCAGAAGCAACCCAATGATTGGGGCCTCTACGACATGCTGGGCAATGTGTGGGAGCTCTGCGCCGACTGGAAGAGCCCGTATCCATCGGGGACGGTCACCGATCCGGCCGGGCCATCATCGGGCTACTTCCGCGTGAGCCGCGGCGGAAGCTGGTTCGATGCCGCCCCCGCGCTCAACGCCACCTTTCGGAGCAGCCCCGACCCCAACTACCGAGGCAACTCCCTCGGATTCCGCCTGGCCCGAGGCCCGGCACGGTAGCCTGCATTTCTCACACGCTCACTTGAATTGTTCCCTCGAGTGCATTGCCACTCCCTTCGTCGAGAGCCCTTCTCCCCCCGCGGTTTCTTTGCGGGGGGAGAAGAGCCTGCCCTGAGCGAGCGGAGCGAGTCGAAGGGTGGCGAAGCCGGATGAGGGGGGCGCTTTACGAGATATGCGCGATTTACCGACGCTGGTCCGAGGGCGCTCGAAGGCGCGCGAATGACGTCCTCGTGAAACGCCCCCTCATCCGCCTTCGGCACCTTCTCCCCCAGCAAGAAACCGCTGGGGGAGAAGGACTCTCGATTGAAGGTACTGCCGAGAACGAACCGCTCGCACAACTCCACATCGTCCCTAGTTTCGCCACCAACGGGGGCCGGCAATTCCACTCAGCGTGTGAGAAATGCCGGCTAGCCGGCACGGCCGCCGGCGTTGGTTGCCCAAGGCTCGGCCACAATGACCTTTAACCCTGACACGCCGTCCCTAACTCGTCGCATGGTTCGCGGAGCCCGCGTTAACTTCATGTCGTCGTGAACCGTTGTAGTTCGCATGAGGCGCGGAGTACGCGGAGAACCCAAACGTAGGTCGGACTCTCCAGTCCGACCGGTGCTCGCGCCGCCTGTGATCGAGCCACCAGCTTGCAAGAGAACCACGATAGATCTACGCTAGTTATTTCCAGCAGGAGCCGACGATGCTTCACGTCACGAGAAGGCTTACCGGATCGGTCGTTGCAGTTTTCCTGATCATTCTGTGGGTGCCGGTTGCCATCGCCGGCAGCGGACGCCAACGAGCATTCCGCGGGGGTCCGGCGCTGGTCGTAGGGACGGAATACCGAATCCCGTCGAAGCCGGACAATCCCTGGCTGGAGAGCGTCGCGGTGGCCAGTGGTTCCTCGGGCGGCCTCGTGGTGTGGACCGAGAGCGGGCCGAGGGATCGGGAATCGACCGTCAGGTTTGCCCGTCTCGCCGCGGACGGTCATCCGATCGATGCCACGGGACAGCCGCTGTTTGAAAATGGACACGACCAGCGGCATGTAGCGATCGACGCGCTCAACGATCAATTCGTCGTGACCTGGTGCGATATCACCCCCGAGAAGAATCAGATCGTCGCGCTCCGGTTGGACGCCGCGGGACGGGCACTCGACTCCGT
>Ga0247669_1000292_pt1 | contig 22652 bp, 18 predicted proteins | sample CNK10_metaG_FD_182734 | JGI IMG/M metagenome (GOLD analysis project Ga0247669, IMG submission 182734) | Soil microbial communities from Purdue University Martell Research Forest, Indiana, United States - CNK10 | ecosystem: Environmental > Terrestrial > Soil > Temperate forest > Bulk soil...
GGAGGTCGCCCAGCGGACGAGGTCGGGTGTGAGGCGCCTTCTGCCGTTTTCGAGAAAGTTCAAATATGCCTGAGTTATCCCCATGTGCGCTGCGGCCTGCGTTTGGGTCCACCCCCTTGTGAGGCGCGCGGATTTGAATTCGGACGGCTTCATGGTCCACATTATAACAATGATGTTATAAACCGTCAAGATGGGGACAGCACTGGGATCTTCCCGACTTCGTACGGTTGACAGAGTATCTTACTCGGTGTAAGATCAACGTATGATGCCACGTCATACGAAGGCCAAGAACGTAGCAAGTGCGATAAGGCCGGAACGCAAAGAAAGGGTCACGATCACTCTTTCCAGGGACTCTGTGGAATACGTGAGGACGATCAGCGCCAAAGAGCGATCTCACGTGAGCACCGTCATGGAACGCCTGATTGAGTCTGCCCGTCGCGCTGAGGAACTGAAGCAGCTTAACTCCGGCATTTCGGCCTATTACGACGCACTGCCCGACGCGGGTGTGGCAGAAGATGCGGCTTGGGGGCAACTCGGTGCGGCAGGGCTCGCCGCATTTGTCGAGTCCGAGGGAGACGAAACCATCTCCGATGCTGCGCCAGAAGTTGGCGCACGATAGATGGCGTCCACCGTAATTCCGACTCTTCCAAAACCCAGTCAGGGCGAAATCTGGGTGATTAAATTGCCGACGGAGCCCCCCGATAAGGGCCTGCGGTACGTTGTCGTAGTTTCTTCAAACGCTCAAAACCATCACCCACGTGCTTCTACCGTTGCTGTCGTTCCAATCGGGACGACGCTCCGCCAGAACTCGTGTTTGCAATTGACGCCCGGACAAACCGGATTGGCCGAAACATCCGAAGTCTGGGCAAACGCCATTACAACGGTTTCCAAGAAAGATCTCAGACAACCGCGAAATCCTCTTCGCACGCTCAGTCGCGGGATTGTAGTCAAAATCCTGCGGTGTGTCGTACGAGCAATGGGCGTGCTTCCTTCCGAGATCGCAGAATGATCATCTCGGCAAATTCATCGAATGTAATCTAGGGTGGAAAAGTGCCTGCTGGGTGTGATTGCTACTTGGTCCACCGTCGCGCAAGCACCGCAAAAGTAAGCTCGCGATTCTACGTGACGAATAAAGAAAAGCACCACAAAGGCGCCGGTTCTTGACGCTTCTGCTCATATAATGCATCCATAGTTGGCAGATGGCGCGTACTTACCCTGCCTCCGTTCAATGTTTTCTGAATGGCACTCCTGCCTCGGAGTGTTTTTGAATATTTGTCATGCGGCGAACTCTTTGGAATTAAACGATTTTGCGAATTGAGCCCTCCAGTCTGGCGGAATTCCACAGGCGAGTTTTGAGTGAAGAGAGCTTTCAATAAGCTAAAGAAAACAGGCGAGATGTTTTGGTCGGGGCGCCCGGATTTGAACCGGGGGCCTCCTGCGCCCAAGGCAGGCGCGCTACCAGGCTGCGCTACGCCCCGACATCTGTTGCGCTATCAATTCTAAAGCACTTTCCGCGTTTGCTCCAATCCAATACGAATCTTCTTCAAGTCTTTGGGTAATTTGATTTTTTTGACTGTACCTCGCACCCGCCTTTTCCCAGACTTGCTCATGGCAACTGCGCACTGGTTCCCAGACTTACTCTAGAAATCGCGTTCCAATAGGGATACGATTTGGCCGGCGTTTGATTCAGCGAAGTTTGCAAGACATTGAGGCACACAAGGGCTCCGCGCTGTCCGAAGTCGGAGTTTGGGGATACTGACCTCGATACGCAGCGCGCTGGATGCTACGTCGCCCGAAGATTGGTGTGTCTCCAAAAAATTTACGTTGTCCTAATCCGAGGAGGAGAGATGAAGTCCTTGCGACGTCTTTTCGCTGTGGTAGCGCCACTGTTATTGGTTGGTTTCATCACGGGGTGCAGCGGTCCAGTCAAGACACCGACTAAGACTCTTACTTCGATTGCGGTCACACCCGCAGCGCCAGCGCACTTGAAAGTTGGAGCCACGCAGCAATTTACGGCTACAGGCACCTACAGCGATAGCTCGACCGCCGATATCACTGCCACAGTGGTATGGGCTTCCGGCACGACTGCGACGGCCACCATCACAGCTTCCGGTGGACTCGCGACGGGCGTTGCGCAAGGCACCACGCAGATTACCGCGTCAATGGGAACGGTTACTTCGCCCGGCGTCACGCTGACCGTCATTTCGCTCACGTCGATTACGATTACGCCGAATCCGGCAACCATAGCGACCGTCGGGGGGACGCTTCAGTTCACGGCGACCGGCACCTACAGCGACACAACTACTGCGGATGTTACGACGTCGGCGACATGGGCGTCCGCTACGATTTCGGTTGCTACGATCGGTGCCGGTGCTTCTTCAGGACTCGCCACCGCCGTTAGCGCTGGCGGGAGCAACATCACTGCGACGTTAGGCACAGTCGTTTCACCGGGCGTTGTCCTCGTTGTGGGTGGAGCCGCCGTTCCCGTTTCCTTGAAAATTAGTCCGGCGAATCCGACGATCATCGTCGGTGGCACTGCGGACTTCACAGCAGTCGAGCTTTTGAGCGATGGTTCTACGCAAGCCGTGCCAGGGGCAATTTCGTGGAGCTCTGGAACTCCTTTGACGGCGTCGATCCTTGGGACCGTCGGAATTGCGACCGGCCTCGCCAACGGAACGTCCACTATTACCGCAACTTTCGGCACGCTTGCGGGCACCACGCAGCTTACGGTAAGCCCAGCAGTGCCACGGTTCGTCTATACGATTGGGCCAAACGACGGCGTAACGTCCGGGTATGCCATAAATGCGTCGGCGAACTCCCTCGTCCCAATTCCCTCCACGGTTGACCCGGGCACATCGCTGCAACTGGTATTCGATCCTAGCGGTCAATTTGCCTATGCCCCTGGTGCGCTGGGCTTCATCGGCATCTACTCGGTTAATCCAGTCACCGGCGTACTATCACCTTCGGGTCTGCCCGCCGCGGCGATTACATCCTTCAGCGGAAGTTCGATTATCAATCAGAGCGTCATCGATCCGAGTGGCCGTTATCTGTACGTCGTGGACGATGGAACCAACTTCGTAAATGCGTACTCCATCGATACCAGTAATACGGCTACGCGAGGTTCGCTTACTCCGATCGCTTCGTCGCCAAGCATTGCTACCGGCCCGGCGCCGTTTGGTGTCGCTATCAATCCTGCTGGCACATTTTTATATGTCACTAATAGTGGAGACAACACCATTAGCGGGTACTCGATCGGCTCCGATGGCGGACTCACCTCGCTTGGTCTCGCCGGTCCCTTCGCCACTTTAAACGTACCAGTGCTTGCTGCGATCGACCCAACTGGCCAGTTTTATTACGTTCCCAACAACGGCAACAGCACCGTGTCTGCCTTTTCGATCGATTCGGTTACGGGAGCTTTGACATTGATCGGCTCCTCCGCGATCGCCAAAAACCTAAATGCGCCGTTCCAGGCTGTAACTGACCCGGCGGGCAAGTTCCTTTTCGTCACCAATTTGGCCGACGGAACGGTCGCCGCATTTTCTATCGGTGGCACAGGCGCCCTGGCCGGAACCGCCACGTTCAACTCAGGTCTGAGCTCGGCGAGCATTCCAGAAGGAATCGCCGTTGACCCAACAGGCAGCTTCGTTTCCGTCTGCAACAACGGCGAGAATTCGGTCACTCTCTTTGGCCTTGCCTCGGGAACCTTGACGCCGAGATTCACTGCCCAATCTCGCGTGATTCCACAATTCACGGCCTTTTACGCAGGAACGGCTAGCCCCGTGATCGGTCCATCAAACGTGTTCGCTGCGAACAGCGGCTCCGCCAACATTTCCGGATTCACGGCATCAAGCAGCACGGGTGTGCTCACCGTTGGCGCGGGCTCTCCTACGGCTGGTTTGACTGGAAATACGTTTCTGACAGCGGACATTACCGGCACCTTCGTGTTGCCGAGCAGCCCGACTACGGACGTATTCGGCGGCTTCTCGGCGACGCCTTCCTCCGCCGCGTTGGCTGCCTTAACCGGGAACCCGTTCAGTCTCACCACGAACACCGATGCTCCGGCCGAGATCGCCGTCGAACCGACTTCGCGATTTGTCTTCGTCGCGGATGCGACTGGGGCCAAAGTGGAAGGATTCACCACCGGAAGCACGCTTACCTCGACCACTGTCACTCCTTCGCTGACCAGTGTGAAGACAGCAGTTACAGATCCTCAAGGCACACTGCTATACGCTCTGGGAACAAACCTGATTACGCCGGTCTTCGTAAGTGGCTTCAACGGAAACATCGGTGCAAGCAGTGATGTTCTCAGCCAGTCCGGCACTTGGACTTCCGGTGCCGTCGACCCGACTGGTCAGTGGCTCGTCGCGCTCGATTCCGCTGGAAAATTGGTTCAGTCGTTCCAGATCACGCCAATTCAAAACAACTTTAGTTCCCCAGACGGAAAATTGACGGCCGGCACGAGTCTTCCGACCGGTTTGGCAACCCCATCTGCTGTGACCTTTGATCCGCTCGGCCGTTTCGTGTTTGTTTCGGACTCGACAGCGGGGAGCGTAACTGCGTTCGCATTCAATGAGTCCAACGGCACGATTACCTCGACCGGAAAAACAACTCCGATAAGCGCAACCGGCACCGGCCGCGTTTCTATCGACGCCAGCGGCACGTATCTTTATGCTGCCGTCACTGGAAACGGGACGAGCATTGCTTCCGGCGTGGCTGCCTACAGGATTAACTCAGACGGTTCGCTAACTCCGCTTGCGGGCTCGCCTTTTGCAACCGGCGCCGGCACTACTGGTACCGCTGGAGTCGTCGTAACCAGCACCGTCAAGTAAACTCCGCAGTTTCTTCGCAACAAAATAGAAGAGGGCGGCAAGATCCGCCCTCTTTTTTTTTCGACAGAGTGATCGTTAGATCGTTTTGTCCTTAGAATTGCAGAGCGATTCCAAATTGCAGTCGAGGCATTTCGGGTTGCGGGCGTGACAGACGCGGCGGCCATGCCAGATCAGTTGGTGCGAAAAAGAAATCCACCGATCCTGGGGCAAAATCTTCATCAAATCCTGTTCGATCTTTTTGGGATCTTCATTTTGCGTGAGTTGCAGCCGATTCGAAAGACGCTGGACGTGCGTGTCCACGACCACGCCGCTTGCGATTCCGTACGCTGTCCCCAACACGACGTTGGAAGTTTTGCGCGCAGCTCCAGGAATTGTCAGCATTTCTTCCATCGTGCGCGGAACGTTTCCGCCAAATCGTTCGAGAATGGCTTTGCTCGCGCCGATTACCGATTTTGTTTTATTGCGGAAGAAGCCGGTTGGCCGGATATCTTGTTCGAGCTCGCTCGAATTCGCATGGGCGAACGCTTCCGGAGTCGGATATTTCTTGAAGAGCGTCGCCGTTACCTGATTCACGCGGACGTCAGTACACTGAGCGGAAAGAATCGTGGCGATAAGAAGCTGAAATGCGTTTTCGTGATCTAATTCGCAAACGGCGTTCGCGTAGGCTTCATCCAAACCCTTGAGGATTGCCGCGACGCGCTTCGGATCCGTTTTTACCCGAGCCGCGGCACTGTTCGGCGCCTTCCGTTTGCTTCCGGACTTCGCCGAACCCCGGCTCGGTTTTTTCTTCTTTTTTACGCGCATGATTTCGAAACTATAGCACGTCGGGTAAAACTGCCAGCAGTCGGCGGAACGCCTTCCCGCGATGGCTGTGTTGATTTTTTTCTTCGGCCGTAAGTTCCGCGAAGGATCTTTTCAGGGAAGGGAAGTAGAAGACCGGATCGTATCCAAATCCGCCGTTCCCGCGCCCGGCCAGCAATATCTCGCCATCAGCCTGCGCTGTAATTACGGCCAGTGCTCGATTCTGCCGTATGAGGGAAATCGCGCAAACAAAATGCGCTGCGCGCTCGATGCCGGTGAGAGGGTTCATCTCGCCGAGTAGCTTCTCGATTCGCTGCCCGCTTGTTGCGCCGACGCCTGCATATCGCGCCGAGAGAACGCCCGGACGCCCGCCAAGGCTCGGCACCACCAACCCGGAATCATCCGCAATTACGGCTTTGCCGGTTTGCCGCGAGTAGTAGAGCGCCTTGCCCAGCGAATTCTCCGCGAACGTTGGCGCCGACTCTTCGAAATCCGGAATTGAATCGAATCCGGGGAACAGCTCGAACTCCAGCGGGAGCGGCGACTCTTTTGCGAGGAACTGAAATTCTCTCAACTTTCCCGCGTTCGACGACGCGAGGAGAATCTTAGCGGCCACGGGCAACCGATTTTGCGGGCAAGACCAATCGCTGTGCTTCGTTCAATCGCCGGATTCCTGCCGCTGCAAGCGCCAGCAAATCCTGCATTTCGCTGCCCGTAAACGGCCGCCCCTCTGCCGTTGCCTGCAGCTCGACGAAATGGCCGCCACCGGTCATCACCACGTTCATGTCAACTTCCGCGCGCGAGTCTTCCTCATAGGCAAGGTCGAGCAGGGCACGATCGTCCACAATCCCCACACTCGTCGCCGCCACGGTATCAATCAACGGAGAACTCTTCAAAATTCCCGCCGCCACCATGCGTTCCATCGCCAAGGCCAGCGCGACGAACGCGCCGGTGATGGAGGCCGTCCGTGTACCGCCGTCGGCTTGAATCACATCGCAATCGATGTAGACGGTTCGTTCGCCCAAGGCTTCCTGGTCCGTAATCGCCCGCAGGGAGCGACCGATGAGCCGTTGAATCTCCAGTGTGCGTCCCGATTGTTTGCCGCGTGCCGCTTCGCGCGCCGTGCGTTCCTCGGTGGCGCGCGGCAACATTCCGTATTCACTCGTCACCCAGCCTTTGCCGGAGCCCTTCAGAAATCCTGGCACGCCATCATCAACCGAGGCCGTGCAAATCACGCGCGTCTTGCCAAGCTCAATCAGCACACTGCCTTCCGCCGTCGAAATAAAATCAGGGGTTATCTTTACCGGCCGCAATTGGTCCGGGCCTCGGCCATCGTTTCTCACTTTTCCTCCATACCTGCAGGAAAAAGTAACATGGATTGCCGGGCTTTGCCTGCTCGATTACTTCGTGGTGGGAGTGCCCGCCGGTGCGGATGACGGCGGAACAAGTTTCGTACTCACGGGAAATGTACCAGTCAAATCGAGATGTCCGGCCAGTGTTTCTACGGCCTGTCCGTGAATCAGGATCCTAAGCCGTCGCACTTGTGGCACGTTCGCTTCGAGCGTTCGGGTAATCGAATCCACGGCCAATTGTTCGCTCTGCACACCGGATGGAACGGAATTCGCCATTGCCTCGGAGAAATCCGCCACGGCCGTGCCGTCCGGCAGAATATAGAAGGCGAGCAAAGCCGCTTCGGGCGGCAAAGTCCGCAGTTCAGAATCCACGGGGCCTGCGAGAAGCGTATTCAATACTTGTTTTGACCTCAGCACGGGATCGTTTGAAAGCGGAAGCTCGACTGTGTTTGCGACGAGATCGGAATATTGGGCATCCGCTGCCCAAAACAATTTTGCTTTTATTTTCGGCTCATTACTTGCCGCATTCAGGCTTTGCACCAGTTCGAGCCGCGCTTGCTCTTCGCTCTTCTGCTGCACCTGCGCTTGTCTTTTAACGCGCCGCTTCAAAATCGGAAAATAGATCGCCGCCGCGAGTACGGTGACGACAAGTCCAATCGCAATTCCCAAGCGCCACTTTGGGTTCACGGTTTCGCTCCTGGCGCGGTTCCCGGCACACCCGGCGTTACGTAGGACGGACGAAACGTCACGATACCTCGCACGATGGCGTCCGCGACTCCCGGGAGCATTCGATCCAAATCGGTCTTGTCCTCCATCGCGACGCTCGATAGCTCTACAACAATCGCGGGTGCCGCAGTCGTTCGCAATTGACGCACATAGGCCGATTGCACGTTCATCGGTGAGCCCTTGAATCGCTGCGTCAGCTCGCCCTGCACGGCATCGCCCAGCTTCCGGCTCAGCGGCAAATATGAAGCCTGCGCCTGATCCCACGGGATCAACCCGCCCGTCGTCGGTGGCAGCGGCATCTCTGGCATCGTGTATACGCGCACCGTGCCGGACAGGCCGGTAGAGGAGACATGGAGCGAAACAAAAATCGCGCCAGTTTGTGAATTGGCTAGTGCCGAGCGATCGTCAAAGGAAGGATTCTCGTTGCTGCTTCGCGTCTGCAGAATCTGGAATCCCTGGGTCTCCAGGCCGTGCCGCACCTGCGCGGTCAATTCCAAAACGATGTCCGCCTCGCGAATACCCGCGCTGCCGCGCGCGCCGGGATCCGTTCCGCCGTGTGCCGGATCAAGCACGACGATATTGAGCGCTGCGCGGCCTGTGGCCGCGTTTTGCCCATTCGGAGGTGTGGTGGTTGATGCGGCCGCCGGCCCTGCCGACGGAGTTTGCGAGTGCACAGCGAGGGCGCCAAGCAACAAGCCGGCCAATGACACGGCAGCGATTCTGCGAATCAACGGATTCATTAAGTCCATCAAGTTTATTAGGGGCACGCACAGCAGGATAGCAAAACTTATGCGGGCACTGGGCCCTGCTATTTCCACAGGGGCCATGAAAAAGGGGCGGCAGCGAGCCGTCCCTCCCGTAAACGAAAATATTCTGTCCAGACTAAGCGGTTTCCGTAATTTCGGCCTCAACCACTCTTGTCGTCCTGGCGGCGCCTCGAAGTCTGCGGGTTAGTCCATACACGACAAATCCCGCCAGAATGATAACCAGCCCAAACAGCAGCCCATTTACGCCCAAGATGGCTTCCGAGTCGCTCTTCACAACCGCCATGCTTAGCAGCGCTATGGGAAATACTCCGGTGAGGATGACGCCGACCATTCCGCCCGGAACCCTGAACTCGCGCTTCAGATTCGGTTCGCGAATTCGCAACACAACCAGGGTCACGAACTCCAGCGACAAGCTCGTGCCATAGAGCATGATGTCCAGCGTGATCAACCGGCTGAACCCGAGTCCGAGGCAAAGCGCCCAGCATGCTGCGCAAACCAGAATGGCCACCCACGGCGCATTTGTGCGCTTGCTTGTTTTAGCAAATACTTTTGGCAACATGCCATCCCACGCCATTGCGAGAGGCAAGCGCGAGTAGCTCATGACCAGCGCGTTGAACATGCCGAACGCGCTCATCATGCCGCCCAGTACGACGAAGAAGCGCAGCCATTCGAAACCCATGAACTGCCCGCCAAGCGCACCTGCGACGGTGGCCCACGATCCTTCGCCACTGAAGGCCGATGCGGGGATTCCCGTCAGATAGACCGCAACGAACGGGAGGACATAGGTCGCCGCGACGAGCACAACTGCGGCAATCATCGCCTTCGGGTAGGTTCGCTGTGGCCGCTCAACCTCTTGCGCAATCGTGGACGCGTTGTCCCAGCCCATGTAATTCCACATCGCGACCAACACGCCACCAAGCACTCCGAGGCCGGCGCCAGCACCTGCCGCATGCGGTTCCGTAAAGGCTCCGGTTTTAAATGGCGTCATCAAGACAATGATGGCAAACGGCATGGACAACAAAAAGAAAAGCCAAAGCGAAGTGATGCCTACAACGCGGATTCCGGCAATATTAAGCCCAGCGCAGGTCACCACAACGAACAGGCCCGCCAAAATTCCGTGATTGCCCTGGCCAAACCATGGCGCCATCTGCTTTAAATAAATCACGAACAGCGTGGGGTAGATGGCCATATCAAAAATACTGGCCGCGAGAGACAGCCACGCTTCCTGAAAGCCCCAGAAATTTCCAAGGCCGCGCCGCACCCATGCATAGTAGCCGCCCTCATGAGGCAGCGCGCTCGAAAGCTCGCCGATCATAAATGCCGTGGGCAAGCTCCAAAGGACCGGCAAGAACAGCAGGATCAGAATTCCAAGGCCATAGCCCGCACCATGAATAATCTCTTCTGTTCCATAGGTGCCGCCGGACACCATGAAAAACGTCGCCGCAACCAACGGCCAGAGCGTCAGCTTCGCTGTTCTCTTTTTTGCTGTGGAAAATACTTGGGAAGGAATTTGGGCGGGAACCGATATGCTGCTCAATTTTTACTCTCGTCCTCCTTGGGCGAAATCTGTTCTTGCCGGGTTGTGGAACAAACTCGCAAAGGAAGAATACAAAATCTGCACTCTCACGCAACTAAAAAAGTGGCTCTCGATGAAAATATTCTTGCACAGCCCACGCCCGGCCTTGCATGCTGACCCGCTCCGGGCGCAGGTTTTCCTGTGATAGACTCAGCGCGGTTTCTTTGTCTTCTAACTTCCTCGGAGCACTCATTCATGAAGCTGTTTCACTTGATCGTCTTGGTCGTTCTCTGCTCGTGCGTCGTCGCGGTCCGCGCCGAGCAGCCTTCTTCTGTACCTCGTCCCATTACCATTGCCGACTATTTTCAGATTCGCGAGGTTCACGACCCGCAAATCAGTCCGGACGGACAGTGGATCGCGTACACGATCTCAACTCCCAACCGGGAGGAGGACAAGTCCGTGTCGCGGATTTGGATGATTGCGGTCACCGACGGCGACCCGGTCGCGTTGACTGCGGAAGGTGCCAGCTCTTCCCACCCGCGCTGGAGCCCCGATGGCAAATGGCTTGCGTTCCTTTCAGCTCGCGATGAAGGCAAAACCCAAGTCTGGCTGCTCAATCGGCTCGGCGGCGAAGCGCAAAAGCTCACGGACACGCCGCAAGACGTCAACGACTTCGTCTGGTCGCCGGATTCTACGCGCCTGGCCCTTGTGCTCCGCGATCCGTCGGACGAAGAACTCGATGCCGCGAAGACGAGTAAGGACAAGAGCCCCGATTCCTCCGAAGGCGGAAAGTCAAAGAAGCCCAAAACGCAAAAACCTTGGGTGATCGACCGCCTTCAGTTCAAGGTGGACGAGGTTGGATATCTCGATCGGCGCCGCACCCACCTGTACACGTTTACGCTCGCCGGGAAGACACTAACCCAAATCACGTCAGGCGATTACGATGACGAAGAGCCCGTGTGGTCGCCCGATGGCAAACTCATTGCGTTCACAAGCAACCGCTCGCAGCCGGACCCCGACGCCACTTATAACAAGGACATTTGGACGGTCGCTTCAGACAATGCAGAAAAGGGAGCGCATCCGACGCAAGTTACGACGAACCCGGGTGACGATTCCTCACCCGCATGGTCGCCCGACGGGAAGTGGATCGTTTACTCGAGCCAGCTCGACGCAAAGCTTTTCCAATATGCGACAAGACACATTGCCGTATCATCAGCTTCCGGTGGTGCTGCGAAAGTCCTTACGACCAGCCTCGACCGCATGGCCACCGAACCTCAATTCGCGCCTGATGGCAAGTCCGTTTACTTCATTGCGGACGATGATGGCACCCAAGTGCTTTGCCAAGCCAGTCTGGCGGACGGCAAGATCTCACGTCCCGTGTCGGGCCGGTTCATTCTTTATGCCTACTCGATTGCGAAATCGGGCGACATCGCGGCACAGATCGCAACCGCAGAACGTCCTGACGAGATTTACGTCTCGCATGCCGGCATGCTAGCGCGCGTTTCGAAAACGAACGATGCCTTGCTAGCGCAACTTAAGCTTTCCCAGCCCGAATATGTGCACTTCAAAAGCAAGGACGGCGCGGAAATTGCGGGGTACCTTTACAAGCCATTCGATTACGTCCCCGGAAAAAAGTACCCGGCCATTCTTCATCCGCACGGAGGTCCTGTTTGGGCGTATTACGCCGAATTCTCCCATCTTGCCCAACTGTTCGCGGCCAACGGCTACGCCGTGCTCCTTCCCAATCCTCGTGGTTCCTCGGGCTATGGCCAGGATTTTTGCAAAGCAATCTGGGCGGATTGGGGGAACAAGGACTATCAGGACGACATGGCAATGGTCGACTACGCGATCGAAAAGGGAATTGCGGATCCCGAGAAACTAGGGGTCGGCGGCTGGTCTTACGGCGGTATTTCCACTGACTTTATCATTGGCCAGACGGCGCGGTTCAAGGCGGCGATTTCCGGTGCCGGCGCCGCCGAATTCACCAGCCTTTACGGCCACGACCAATACCAGCGAGACTACTTCACCGAATTGGGTTACCCGTGGGAAAACAAAGCGCGCTGGGACAAGCTCGCGCCATTCTACAACGTCAAAAACATCACCACGCCCGCCCTCTTCATGGGCGGCAACATCGACTGGAACGTTCCCGTCCTCGGTGGCGAGCAGATGTACCAGGCGCTCAAAGCTCTGGGGCGCGAGACGGAACTAGTCGTCTATCCGGGCGAATATCACGGATTCGCGACGCCGTCCCATATCGCGGACCGCCTCGCCCGCTACCTGGCTTGGTACAACCACTACGTCAAGGGCGACTCGGCCCCGGCTAGCTTGCCTCAGGACACTTCGAAGCTCTACAAAACGGCCAATTGAAGAGGATAAGTTTTTAAGGCAGGCGCCGACTGCTGTTCTGGCCGAAACACTGGCTGGCCACTCGCGCTTCGCGGGTATATAACCGCTCTGTCCGCAAGTCGACCTCGCGGAGATATCAGGTCGCTTCAGGAGGTCCTCATGGTCGAATCACGCCGCCGCTTGATTGGTGTGCTCGGAGCATTGGCGGGCGTCGCCGCCACGGAGTTTGCCACCGCACTTCTCGCACAAAATCATTTCGGGCAACAACCTCGGCACCGCCCCACTCCCTACCCTCCAAAGCCCGACCGTGCTTCCGCTGATCTTGACGATCCACTGGTCAAAAAAAAACCTGCGCCGGGCGAACAAAACCGGCAACTTCAGGCCGATCTGCGCGCGGAAGTCGATAAGCTCTGCGCCTTGGCCAATGAACTTAAAGAAGATATGGTTCGCGTCAATCCGAGCGAAACGCTTTCTCTCGCATTTATCAAGAAGGCTCAGGCCATCGAAAAACTGGCGAAGCACATTAAGGATCAAGCGAAGGGCTAACAGCCGGATGGCGTTGTTCAGCAGGGAAAATCTACTTCTATCGGTTCAATCAGCGGCTTCAGCCAACTGACGAGTTTTTGGTGCGCCGGATGAGGCCCGTATCTATCGAAATTTTCTTTGGCGGCAAATTTCATTGCACCGCCCAATTCGTATCCACCGCCCTGAGGCGACTCATTTATACCGATCCAACTTTCGAGAATGTCAGGAATTTGTGCTTGCAGCGCGCGAATCTCAGTCAGCATTCGTATTCTCTGCTCTCTGGTGACTCCCGGCTTCATTCGAAACGCGAACATGTGGATGTACATTGCCGTTTCAGGGTCATTCGCCCGTAATCCGCCTATATTGCGCCGGAGTCAGCGGCACCACGGACAGTCGCCCGATTCTTACGAGCGGTGAATCGGCAAACAATTTGTCCGCTTTGATCTCTCCCAAAGAGACCGGCTTGGCGATCGCTTTGCCCGCCTTCACGGTCACTTCCGGCTTCTTCGGATCAGACACTTTCACTTTGACGACCGTCGCCGCTCCAACGGCGCTCTTCCGGTCACCCGTCTCGTAAATAATCAGCTTTGTCCCGGGTTTCATCTCGCGCAGATTTTTCACGGCCACCGGATTGGAAACGCCGTCCCATACTGTTTCTCTGTCCCCTTGCAAATCCGCGAACGAGTATTCCGAAGGCTCTGTCTTCAACAAATAATGGTCAGCCATATCCCCGCCTGTTTCAGTCGAAAATGTTCTTGCTGCAAGCAACGCAATTATAAAGTGATTTGTGCCGGAATTCCGAACGTCGCGCCCGAAATAAATTGTGATGTAAGGGCTGCCCGGCAGAAAGAGTTCCTTATTGACCTAGCTCTCAAATCCAGCATAGAGTTGCGCTTACGTGAAGTTCCGCAGCGGTAAAACAATTCTCCCATTGGTTTTTCGATTGCGCTTCATGCCGGTCTCGTTTCGTCGGGAGATTCCCACATGAGCGACCATTACGCCTACTTTGTTGGCGCTTTGATTTTCGATGCCGCCTGGCTTGCCTGCTACATTTTTTGCAGGAGTTACCGGCCCCGGATGATTTGGGGTACTGTCGTCTCCATACCGTTCGCACTCACGAGCATTTTGTTCATTCCTCAGTATTGGACTCCGCCCTCGCTCTTTAACTTGGACGCGACCATCAAGGTCGGCATAGAAGACTTTCTTTGGGCTGGGGCGGTCGGCGGGATTGCTTCCGTCATCGGCGAAGCACTTTTGAAAGAGAAATTCGCCATACGCAGGGCGGAGAAACAGCCCAAGCGCCATTTCGCGCCTTTCATAGTGATGACAATTCTGTTTGTGATTCTGGAGTGGTGGCACCCAAACAAGACCATCTACAATATGATCATCGCGCTTGCCGTCGGGGCAGTCGTGGTTCTGCTGATTCGCCGCGATCTGACCTTGCTGATGAGCGTCGGAGCAGCAAACTTCACCGCCCTGTATTTCGTTCTCTTCGTCTACTTCTTGCTGCTGTATCCCAATTTCGTTCGTGACCACTACAACCTGCCCAATCTGCTCGGGATTTATGTTTGGAAAGTCCCCATCGAGGAGCTCCTTTTCGCCGCGTCAGGTGGAGCAGTGTGGAGCGTGGCCTACGAATACGTCCAGGGATATCGCCTGGCCACGGGCAAAGGCTTCAGCCTCGTCGAAACGTAGCTGCCTTACTGCTGCTGCGCGACGGGTGGCTAGTGTGCAGTTCTTCCGTTCCAGGGCGTCGGGCGCGCCGAGTGACGCCGGAATTATCGTAAGTCTGGAGGTCTGACGACAATCAGGTGAGACCCGTCTTATCGAATCGGGTGAGTTTCTTACGCTGCAGCGGTCTTTTTTGCCCGATCCAGCTTCAACTTGACAACCGGAGGAAAACAAACTATCAACCAGGGGGCGAAAGCAATCGTATGCAAACGAAAGAAAAGACAAATGCCTCAACCGATCCCGCGCGCCGAGATACGGCTGTCCGGAGAGATATCGATTGAACAGCATCGCGAAACTCTGGCGATTTACGTTTCTCGGGATTTTCGCTTGTGTCGGTCTGCTCGGCGGCACCGCGGCACAGGAATGGCGCTATTACGGTGGCGACGCGGGTGGAACTCGCTTTTCGCCATTGACGCAGATAAGTCCTGAAAATGTAAATCATCTTGCTCGGGCCTGGACTTACCACACAGGGGAAGTCGACCGAGATGGAAACGCGACGGACCGCCACCCTATTGCCCCGTTCGAATCCACGCCGCTTGTTATCGATGGAGTGCTCTATTTATCGACGCCTTCGAGCAGAGTGATTGCGCTCGATGCGGATACCGGTGCGGAGATTTGGGAATTTGATCCTCAGGCAAACAGCGGAAGACCCAGGCAGTACTACCAACACCGGGGCGTGTCGTATTGGCGGAGTAGGGATGGTCAAGACCAAAGAATTTTGTATGGCACGTTTGACGGGAAATTGATTGCCCTCGACGCAAGGACGGGAAGGCCGTGCATTGATTTCGGCAAGGGCGGGACGGTGGATTTGCGCGCTGGCCTGGAAGGAGACCAGCCGGGGGCGTTGTATTCCGTTACATCTGCGCCGGCTATTTATAAAGACCTGGTGATCACCGGCGCAATGGTTCCGGAATTTCCGTCGAAGGGCCCGAGCGGAAGAGTGCGCGCTTTCGATGTTCGAACGGGAAGATTAGTCTGGACGTTCCACACGATCCCGCGTCCAGATGAAACGGGCCACGCAACATGGGAGGGTGATGCCTGGAAAGATCGTACCGGTGCAAACGTCTGGTCCACGATGAGCGTAGACAATGAGCGCGGCCTCATTTTTCTTCCGATCGGATCTTCGTCCTACGATTTTTATGGCGCGGATCGCGCAGGCGCCAATCTTTTTGGCAACTCACTGGTTGCGCTGCATGCAGCGACGGGAAAACTGGTTTGGTATTTTCAGATGGTTCATCACGATATCTGGGACTACGACATGCCTGCGCAGCCGGTGCTGATTACCGTGACGCGCGATGGGAAGAAGGTTCCAGCCGTCGCGCAGGTCACCAAGATGGGCTTCGTATTTGTGCTGGATCGCCTTACGGGAAAGCCACTATTTCCCGTGGAAGAACGGCCGGTTCCAAAAAGCGAAGTTCCCGGAGAAAGTGCGTGGCCAACACAGCCTTTCCCGTCGAAGCCTCCGCCACTGGTGCGACAAGCCTTTACCGAGAAAGACATCACCGACGTCACGCCAGCGTCCCACAAATATTGTGCCGACTTTTTTCATTCGATGCGTGGCGGAAGCATATTCACTCCATACAATCTGGATCTTACTTTGGTTGTTCCCGGCACCTTGGGCGGAGGGAACTGGTCCGGTGCTTCGTTTGATCCAAAGACTAGCTATCTTTTTGTGAACGCCAACGAACTGGGAGCCATCGGGGCTCTGGAGCCGCAACCCGACGGTTCACCGGAGAAATACCGGCGTAACAGCAAGCAAGGAGAATATGCGCGGTTCTGGGATGAAAACGAGTGGCCATGCCAGAAACCGCCGTGGGGCACACTTAGCGCAATCAATGTGAACACGGGAGAGATCGCGTGGCGTGTTCCGCTGGGAACTATGGAAGGCGTTTCCGAGAGAACGGGATCGCCAAACTTGGGCGGCACGATTGTCGCGAATGGATTGATTTTTATAGGTGCAACTACAGACGCGAAGTTTCGTGCGTTCAATGAAATGACGGGAGAAGAGCTGTGGTCTGCGGACCTGGAAGCCAGCGCGAACGCGACGCCCGTCACCTACTTGGGCAAGAAAACCGGGGAACAGTTCGTAGTAATTGCGGCGGGCGGGGGCGGCTTCTTTCGAGGAAAACGATCGGACACGGTTGCGGCCTACGCGCTGCGTGACAAATAGCAATCGGGAGACCAACAGCAGACTGAGGAGCTTGAAATGTCTGGATACAAATCATTTTCTCTCTCTGGGCGGCCTGTTTCCAGGCGCGGTCGTTTTGTGGCTCTATGGCTCCTCGCGTTCTTATCCGGGAATCGAGCCGTTGCGCAACGCAATGTCGTCGTCGTTCGACCTAAAGAGATCAACGATCTGCTAGTGAATCCGGGAATGGGAATCACGACTTTTCAGAGATTCAACGGCCAGGAACCGAACCCGCCATTGAAGTGGTCCGAAGTTGGCCCCGAGAAAAAACTGCCACAAGCGACTACGAAACCGGATTTTCCTGATACCTCCGTCTCTTATTGCCGTTGGTATTGGAATGTTCTGGAACCAACGCGCGGAAAATATAACTGGGCGATTGTTGACCTCGCCATTGAAGAAGCACGCGCGCACGGACAAAAACTTGCAATTCGATTGATGCCGTATTCGAACGAGGATTCTCTGCCGGAGTGGTACAAAAGTTCCGGCGCTCGCCGTGCTAACAAGGATTCCGATAAAGATGGAAAAATCTGGCAGCCTGACTTTTCGGATCCGCTTTTTATGAAGTATTGGAGTGAGCTTGTCGCTGAAGCTGGCAAACGTTATGACGGGAATCCGTTTCTCGATACCGTGGATATTTCTTCGGTCGGTTACTGGGGAGAAGGCTGGAGCCCGTACATGCCGGATTTCGCATACCAAAAGGCTTTGATTGACATTTGGCTGGAAGCCTTTAAGCGGACTCCACTGCTCATGAATTTCGACGAGCCGCAAGCCCTCGCCTATGGAACGCAACAAGGAGCGGGCTGGCGTCTCGATTGTTGGGGCGACATGCGCGTCAACTCCAACGACCCCTATTTCCCAGCGGAAATGCTGGAGATCTATCCGCAACAGATCGTGCGAACCGGAATTCAAAACGTCTGGCAGCGCAGCCCCGTTTCCCTCGAAACCTGCTACACCGTGCCGGGCTGGAAAGAACGCAATTACGACGTGGACTATATTATCGAGCAAGGCCTTCGCTGGCACGTAAGCACAGCCAATATCAAATCAGCACCTATTCCTGCGGAATGGAAAGCGAAGTTTGACGACTTTCAACGAAAGATGGGTTATCGGTTCATTCTGCGCAGGCTCGAGTATTCAAAAGTTGTCCAGCCGGGCACGATGATGCCAATTCACATGTGGTGGTTGAACGCGGGCATTGCGCCGGTGTATGCGGAATACGATTTAGCGCTGGAGATGCGCGCGGAGAAGACTTCGGTAATCAGTCGCATTCCGGTCGACGTGCGCAAATGGCTTCCCGGGGATGCGGTCTATGATGGCACGCTCTATATTCCGGAAAACCTCGTGGATGGTGACTATGAAGTGCGAGTCGCTATGCTTGATCCGCGGACAGGGAAGCCCGCAATCCGCTTTGCGAATGAAGGCAGACAGGCAGACGGTTGGTACGCGATGGGATCGCTGACGATCAAGGCAAAATGAAAGCAGACCGACAATTTCTGAAGGTGTCAGCGCTCATGGTGCTGGTTTGCGTTTGCGCCTGTGTTGCACGTGCACAAGAAATTCCGCCAGAGAGCGCGTTTCAGGTTTTGCAACAGCCTCCCTCCGGGCCGAGCATCACCGCCTATCTCCTCTATCAATTGGATCTAGCCTGGCGGCAGGATGAAGCGCGCCAGCACGCATGGGAACAAATTCACAGCGAGAATGACCTTTTGAAATTGCAGCAGAAAATGAGGAGAGAACTTTTGGAAATGATCGGTGGATTGCCGGAGAAGAAAACTGATTTGCACGTGCGGATCACCGGCAAGATTCAGATGGAAGGTTTTTCCATCGAAAAATTGATTTATGAGAGCCTGCCGGGAGTCTACGTCACCGCTCTTGTATATTCCCCCGATGATCATTCCATCAAACATCCTGCGGTGTTGGTCCCCGCGGGTCACGCGACCAATGGAAAGATTCACTATCAGGGATTGAGCCAACGTTTAGCGAGTCGGGGATACGTGGTGATTGCGTGGGACCCGGTTGGGCAGGGGGAACGCAGCCAGTTTTGGGATGCGAAGGTGGGCAAGAGCCGGTACAACCTGGTTTGCGCGGAACATGCCGTGATGGGAAACCTCGCTTATCTCGCGGGAACAAATCTCGCGCGATGGGAAGTTTGGGATGGCATGCGAGCGGTGGACTATCTCCTGGCGAGGCCGGACGTAGATGCGGAACGAATCAGCATCACCGGCACCAGCGGCGGCGGCACCCAAGCTGCGTTGATCGCGGCGCTTGATCCCCGTGTCAAAGTGGTGGTGCCATCGTGTTACATCAGCTCGCTGCCGATGCGCATGGCAAGCCGCATTTTTGTGGATCCCGACAGCGACCCCGAGCAGGATCTGGTGGGAATTGTTTCGCAAGGCATCGATCACGCGGGGCTTTTGCTGCTCATGTATCCCCGGCCGGTCATGGTCGCATCCGCTGTCCTCGACTTCTTTCCGATCGAAGGCGCCCGCAAATCATTTCGTGAAGCGCAAAAGATTTTTGAACGCATGGGCCACGGCGACCAAATCGCCATGACGGAGGGCTACCACGGGCATCAATACTCCGACGAAAATCAGGAAGCGGCTTTCGATTTCCTCGATCGATTCAATCGCATGCCGGTGCGACGCGGGCTTATTGCGCCAAAGCAGTTGCCCGACGCGGATTTGCTTTGTACTCGCACGGGCCAGGTGATGCTCGATCAGAGTGACGCCCGCTCCCTCATGGATGAAATTCGCGACTACTACGAAGAGCACAGGTCCGGGAGTCATGCCGCCCTCGGTGAGCAGCACAAGAAATATCAATCGGCTACTGCCAAGGATGCGATTGTCGCGGAGTTTCAAGGAGCGCCACCGGCGGACCGGCAAATTCTTTGGGAAATGGTTGGCAGCACGAAGGTGCGGGACGTCTCACTGGACAAATATCTTCTTCGCCACGACAAACTGCTCCAGATGCCGCTTCTGTTCATTCACAAAGACTCGACTGAGAAACGGGACGTTCTGCTCTGGCTGGGTGACCATGGCAAGGCTACTGCGCTGGATTGGCCTCAAATCCAAAAACAACTTGAAGCCGGTTACGATGTGGTGACTTTTGATTTGCGCGGTTGGGGTGAGACTCGGATGCAGTACACGGCTGTCTCGCCCGATGATCCTTCCCTCGGTAAGCTGGACCCGGAACACGCATACACAAATTCAATTTCCGGAGTACTGGCCAACTACGTTTACAACGCGCTCCTTATCGGACATCCCTATTTTTTCCAGATGATCGATGATTCGCAGATTGCGGCTCAATTTTCCAAAGTAAAATTAGGGCGGAAGCCAACAGCAATTACAGGGGAAGGTGACAATTACACCCTGGCAGCCTCCTTTGCGGAGATTTTTCCGGAGACCAAGCTCGTTCCAAATTTCAGTGCGAGAACGCCGAAGTGGTCACAGCTTGTTGAAGATAAACAAGAGCTCTGGCCAATCCAATATTTGATCCCTGGTGGAGCATACGTTCACTAGCCTTCGGTCTCTGGTTTGTCTATCTAACTAGACGCAAGATTCCGAAGTAGTTCGGCGCATGAAACGTCTTGCCTTCCGAAATCAGATTCCAGGCAAGAAATTTGCGCTTCTCGTCGCCACCCGATCCGGTTGCGCGATAGAAGTTCGCGCGCCATTCCATCCCCGCTTTCGGTTGTGAAACATTCATCGTGGATAACGGGATTCTCATTTCTGCTGTCCAAATGTGATTCTTAGGATCCACACGAGTCGCGTGGTCAAAGTTGGAGTTCCACTTGGCGTCGTGATCCGTGATGCCCTTTCCGGTGATCTCCAGGTCAATCCATTGGTTGTTTGGCGCGACTTCGAATTCGTAATAATGCCAAAGGCGTTCGGGCTGCGGATTCAGGAAGACCTCGGCGACATCCTTATTCCACAGTTCCCATCGCTCTTTCGTGGCGTCTTCCCCTGCGAAAATGTTCAGGTCTTCGTATTTGCACCAGAAAGCGAAATAGACGTACTTCTCTGTCCAAACTGCGGCGACGCGAGCCTTCTCGGATGGATGTTTTACTTTGCCGTCCAACGAATGGTCAAATTGTGCCCAATTTGCGCGCTTCCAGATCTTTTTCTGCAAGTTTGCATCGGGCGTGAAATCCGCGGTTGAATACTTGGCTGCCAGCGTGCCACCCGGCATGTAGACTGCATCCGCCGGTCTTGGCGATTGAGCTGAAACGCTAGCGGGACAGGTGAGTGGCAACAAGAAGAGAAAAGTAATCATGTTTTGTCGCATTGGCATTTGTCAGAACCCTAATTCATTTTCCGGTGCGAAAAGAGTCTTCCAGCAATGTATGCCACTTTGACAAACGAAAGTAAACGATATAAAAGAAAGTCAAACGAAATTGACACGCTGGCTCAGCCTCAAAATTCAGGGAGGGCTTCATGGGCGAAATGAATCGCAGACGGTGGCTGGAAAGCTTGGGAATTATTGCGGCCGGCAGCGCGCTGCCGAAGGCGGATTTTTCTGGACAGCTGAAATCGCCGGAGGGATCCGGCAAAATGCGGCTTGATCTTTCCGAATTTCAGCCGAAGAGCATGTTGCACGTGCCGGAGACGAAAGTCCCTCGTTCAAAATATCCGGTCATTGATATTCACACCCACCTTTCGATTCGCGCGAAGTCCGTCCATGGCGTTGGCATGGGCGAAAAGATGGAATTTCTGGCGACACCGGAAAGCGTTCTGCCCGTGATGGACCGCAAAAATATCAGGATCATGGTCAACTTGACCGGAGGTTCGGGAAAAGGGCTCGAAGAAACGGTGCAAAGATTTCAGCGGCCGCATCCGGATCGTTTTCTTACTTTTACAGAACCCTCATGGGACCACTCCAATCAGCCGGACTACGGCAAATTTCAAGCTGATGAAATCGAGCGCGCTCATAAAGCGGGCGCACGTGGGCTGAAGGTGCTGAAGACGCTCGGCCTGTATTTGCGCGAAAACATAAGCGAAGGCCGGCTCGTCAAAATCGATGATCCGCGTTTTGATTCGATGTGGGACGCTTGTGGTTCGCTTGGAATGCCGGTTGCGATTCACGTTTCCGATCCAGAAGCGTTCTTTCTGCCGACAGATCGTTTCAACGAACGCTTTGAGGAACTGAATAACCACCCGGATTGGTCGTTTCACGGCCGCGATTTTCCGAGCAACGCGGAAATCATGGAAGCGCGAAACCGCGTATTCGCGCGTCATCCTAAAACACAATTCATCGTGCTGCATGTGGGCAACGACGCCGAGAACCTGCCATACGTTAGCGAATGTATGGATCGCTTTCCGAATATGTCGGTGGAATTGGGGGCTCGCATTGGTGAACTGGGCCGGCAGCCGCGGATGTCACGGAAGTTTTTCGAAAAATATCAGGATCGAATCATTTTTGGCACAGACGCCGTGCCGAATGGAACGGATACGCCGCAGCAGGTTTTCGTAGATGAGCTTTATGAGATTTACTTTCGCTTCCTGGAGACGGAGGACGAGTATTTCGACTACGCGCCGGCCCCAGTACCTCCGCAGGGCCGCTGGCGGATTTATGGAATAGGATTGCCGGATGAACTCCTGAAGAAAGTCTACTACCAGAATGCGGCTAGGCTTTTGAAGCTATAAATGTAGCCAAGACCCACAACGCATCATCGTTCATAGTCGATTGCTGCAGATCCAACCAAAGAAACTGCTGACAGATTGGGCAGGCTTCGCACCCCCCTCATCGGACCTAAGCGCCCGAGTCCCTTCCGCAAAGAGATTGACAAAGTAAGTAGATTCTGCCAAAAAGAAAGCGAAAAAATACTAACGAAAGTAAAGGAAAGAAACGAATGGTATTGCTCCTCCTGCGGATTGC
>Ga0247669_1000293_pt1 | contig 22605 bp, 18 predicted proteins | sample CNK10_metaG_FD_182734 | JGI IMG/M metagenome (GOLD analysis project Ga0247669, IMG submission 182734) | Soil microbial communities from Purdue University Martell Research Forest, Indiana, United States - CNK10 | ecosystem: Environmental > Terrestrial > Soil > Temperate forest > Bulk soil...
AACACGCTGCGGCCCCACTCGTCGCTGGGCTACAGGCCGCCGGCGCCGGCGGCCTGTAGCCCCCTGGTGCCACCAAATGCAATTTCGCAGCCCATGGCTGTGATGTAGACTCTCTCATTGAAACTGGTACAAAAACTCGGGCTGGTCACTCCGAGTGGCGCTATCTGTAGAAGTCCCGGTTCATTTGGGAATTGCAGAGAATAAAGAGAGAAGCTCTTTTTGTGTTCGCGGCGAACAGTGATAGCATTCACAGGCAGATGGCAGCGACAGGCACAAGCCCACTTCCGGTCAAGGAAAACAACAAACTTCGCGCCGAAGACTTCTGCATTCACGACTGGTATCGCTTCGTTCTATCCTTCCCACCGCATCTCGTTCGCGACTACCTGAACCGCTTTGGTGCCGCTCCTGGCATGACTGTGTTAGACCCGTTTTGCGGTACAGGTACCACGTTGGTTGAGTGCAAGAAACTCGGCATCGGGAGCATCGGTATCGAAGCCAACCCCATGCCGTGCTTTGCGAGTCGCGTAAAAGTCGATTGGAGCGTAGACCCGAACGGCCTGCTTGGTCACGCGGAGAAAGTCGCCCAAGGCGTGGCCGAAATACTCGAAGCAGATGGCTTTGACGAGCCTGACGAGTTGCCCTTGTTCACGAAGAGCAAACCACGCCGGGCACTCCGAAAGTTGCCGCACGAAATCGAAAAACTTCTGCTCACAAATTCGATTAGTCCACTTCCACTTCACAGGACGTTAGTGCTGCTCGACGTTCTGCAAATGATGCGAGACGAGCGATTCATACGCAACGAACGCTTGGCACTCGCCAAGTCTCTCGTCTTTGGTATTAGCAATCTAGAATTCGGGCCGGAAGTCGGTGTTGGACGACCGAAAGACGATGTACCCGTCACCACTCTTTGGTTGCGCGCTGTACAAGCGATGGTCGAAGACTTGCGCGTTGTTCAAAATCTAAAAGCGACTGACGCCACTGTACATCTTGGAGATTCGCGACAAGCACTCAGCGTCTTAGAACCAGACTCCGTTGACGCGGTTATCACGTCGCCGCCGTACCCGAACGAAAAAGACTACACGCGGACGACCCGACTGGAATCTGTACTGCTTGGATTCATCACGAAGAAGCAAGACCTTCGGGCACTCAAGCAAGACATGGTGCGGTCGAATACACGCGGAGTCTACAAGAGCGACCGTGACGATTTGCTCGTCGCCGGGCACGACGAGATTGAGAGAATCGCAAAAACAATCGAGAAGCGACGCATTGCGTTGGGCAAGACTTCCGGTTTTGAACGTCTGTACGCGAGAGTGACAAAACTCTACTTCGGCGGAATGAAACGACACCTAGCCGACCTTCGGACAGTGCTTCGGCCTGGTGCCCGTCTAGCATACGTCGTGGGCGACCAAGCATCGTACCTGCGCGTGATGATTCGCACGGGCCAGATTCTAGGAGACATCGCAGACTCACTCGGCTATGAAGTCATCGGCACGGATTTGTTTAGGACGCGCTTGGCGACCGCCACGAAGGAACAGTTACGCGAAGAAGTCGTGCTGCTTCGTTGGCCTGGAACGAAAAAGGGAGCAAAGACGGACATGACTGAGAAGAACACCTACACCAAAGTCATCGAAAGAATCTTTCATTCCAAATACAAGCCGGGCACCCGTGAAGTGGACTTCGAGCGCGAAGAAATAGTGGAAGTGTGCAACGAGTTGAAGGTTGATGTTCCGAAAAATCTCGGCGACTTAGTGTACAGCTTTCGATACCGAGCCGCATTGCCGGATAGCATTCAGAAACTTGCTGGCGAAGGCGAGACGTGGATAATCCGACCTGCTGGAAGAGCTAAGTATCGCTTCGTTCTAGTTCGCAGCAAACCGATTGCGCCGAACGAGAACATGGCAACCACGAAGGTGCCTGACTCGACGCCTGGAATCGTTTCAAAGTACGCGCTCAGTGACGAACAAGCGCTGTTGGCGAGGGTCAGATACAACAGACTGTTGGACATCTTCACCGGAGTTGCGTGCTACTCGCTACAAAATCATCTTCGCACCACGGCTCCGAACATCGGACAGGTCGAAACGGACGAGATTTACATTGGAGTGGACAAGAAAGGCGCGCAGTACGTGTTCCCTGTGCAAGCCAAAGGCGGCAAGGACAAACTGAGCATCGTGCAAATCGAGCAGGATTTGGCTGTCTGTGCTCACAAGTTTCCGTCTCTGATTTGCAGGTCAATCGCTGCTCAGTTCATGGCCGAAGGGGTGATTGCCCTGTTTGAACTTGAAGAGGGAGAGAACGGGCCAGCTATTTGCGCAGAGAAGCACTACAAGCTAGTCCCGCCCGATGAAGTGACAGAAGCAGATTTGGAAAAATATCGCAAGGGCGGATGACCCGGCCCACGAGAGCAGCGAGCGGGACACCGACCCCACGCTCTAACGGCGGGTGGCAAGCAGGTCGCGAAGCCTTAGCAGTTTTGACTTGGGGGTACCGCACCCTTGTGGTTTTCAAGGGTGCGGGTTTTGAATCGGGCCTTGCCCCCAATTCTCTTGTGCGCATCGCCGTCTCACCAAACTACAAAATCCCCGCCAACTCCTTCCAATCCCTCGACTTCCGCGTCTCACGTTCGAATGATAAAATTATGGTACTATAGCTTGACAGTAATAAGATTTGCTGCTATGATTCTCTATGTTTCACCCCCGCCGCACCCTCCCGCGCTCCAAGCGATCAACCACTGCAACCCTGTTCTTCCGGATGTCTTCTTCTTACTTCAACTTTCAACTTTCGACCTTCAACTCGGTTTCCCTAACTCCTTTCCCTGCCACTCCTACGAACACCCTGCAAACCACTGAAAAAACAGCAACTTTAAGTCTCGTATCTGCCACTCTTACGCGCCACATCACTCCTAACTCCTTTGTTTGCCACTCTTACAAAAACCACCGGGGGTGGCATTATCCGCCGCTCCTAATTTACGAAAGATGAGGAATGAAAATGAACGTTCAATCCGCTAATAACAGCTCCACCGACGACTTTGCTCGTTGCCAACATCGCACTCCCTCGGGCCGCCGTTGCAAGAGCACCGCCTCGGCACCCAACGCTTCTCTCTGTTACACCCATGCCCAATCCCAGCAGAAGGCAAAGGAAGTTGGCGACTTGTCCAGCGCGCTGCTGCAAAATTATCAGAATTTTCAAACTGCCCAGGGTGTCAACTTCGCCCTCGCCAATATCTATCGCCTCCTTGCCGCCAACCGCATCTCCGCTCGCCGCGCTTCCGTTCTGGCTTACATCAATAGCTTGCTGCTAAGGACTCTTCCCGCCATTGACGCCGACTTCGAGAACGGCATCACCGATCCCACCGCTCCCAAGAAGGACGAAGCCGAGGCAGCCTCTTCCACGACGAACGTCGAAGAAGCCACGGCAACCGCCGCTAATCATGAGGGCACGCCGGCCTGGGTTCCTTCCATCCCTGAACTCGACCTCACCAAGAAACCCTCATGACCCTCGCCACCACCCAAGTTACATCACCTGTAGGGGCACGATTTATCGTGCCCCTCTTCGGGCTCCTGCCCGTCTTCGCTTCAACCAGTCACCAGTCACGAATCACCAGTCACCCTCCTTTGACTCTGCCGCCGCTCCAACATACAATCCCGCCGGTTCGCGAGATTCCGCGCGATCCAACTTTGCAATTGGGAGCGACTTAATGAAAAAGAGTTTGTGGATTTTTGCGGCAGGACTTTTCTTGTTGTTCGGCCAGACCGCGCGCCTCGCCGCGCAGACGCCAGAGCGAGCGGAAGGCCACGCGCCCGAAGCCAAAGCGCCGGACAAGTGCGACCCCGCAACAACCAAGGAAGAATCTTCCGTAACCGATCACACCATCAAGCTCGGCAGCCAAACCATTCCTTACAAAGCCACCGCCAGCTTCACGCTTCTCAAGAATGACAAGGGCGACTCCACGGGACTGATGTATTCCGTCGCCTACACGCGCACCGACGTCAAGGACCTCAGCACACGCCCCATCTCCTTCCTCTATAACGGAGGACCCGGCTCGGCCACCATGTGGCTGCACATGGGCGCTTTCGGCCCGCGCCGCGCTTGGACCGTCGACGGCACGTTCACTCCTCCTGCCCCCTATAAGCTCGTGGACAATGCCGAAAGCCTGCTCGACAAGTCCGATCTCGTCTTTATCGACGCCATGGGCACCGGGTACAGCCACATTGTCTGCAAAGCGACGGAAAAAGATTTCTACGGCATCGATGAAGACGTGGACTCCTTCGGACAATTCATCGACACCTATTTGAGCCGCAACGATCGCTGGAATTCTCCTAAGTTTCTGATTGGCGAGAGCTACGGCACCTTCCGTTCCGCCGCTCTGGGAAATTATCTGCAGAACCACTACACGATTCACTTGAACGGCATCGTCCTGATCTCCTCGGTCCTCGATCTTTCCACGATCACGTTTCCCTCCGGCGACGACCGCTCCTACATCTACTATCTCCCAAGCTACGCCGCCGTCGCGTGGTACCACAAAGTCTTGAAGGACCGGCCCGCCGACTTGCCCGGCTTCGTCGAAGAAGCGCGGAAGTACGCGCAAGGTGACTATGCCTCAGCGCTTTTCAAAGGAGCCCAACTCTCCGCTGGCGAAAAAGCCGCCGCGGCGAAAAAACTTTCCGCTTTTACTGGTCTCAGCGAGGAGTATCTAAACAAAGCCGACCTGCGCGTAAATCTCGGGCAATTCATGGCCGAGCTCCAGCGCAGCCGAGGCCTCACCACCGGACGAATTGACGCTCGCTTTACCGGCTACACTTTCAATCTGCTTGCGGAAAATGCCCAAGGCGATCCCGAAGGCCCCGCCGTTGGCGGCGCTTACACCGCGCTCATCAACTCCTACAATCACGACGAGCTGAAATTTGGAAAAGACAGGATCTATCACAACACCAGCGGTGGCGGTGGCAGCTGGAACTGGACTCGCCAAGCCAGAGGAGGACGCGGTGGCTTTTTCCCCAGCGGCCCCAACGTCCAGGGCGATCTCGCGCAAGCGATGATCACCAATCCCAAGCTGCAAGTTCAGGTAGAAAACGGTTACTACGATATGGCCACGCCGTTCTTCGCCACGGAATTTACGATGGAGCATCTCGGCTTGCCGCCCGATCTGCAGAAGAACGTAAAGCTGGATTACTACAACGCCGGCCACATGATGTACCTCCACGACGAGGATCGCGTGAGCCTGCACAACCAAATCTCCAGCTTCATCGACCGCGCCACCAAGCAGTAGTAGCACAGACTTCAGTCTGTGCTCCGATTGCCGCGCCGAACATTTGGAGGAATTAGAAAGAGAGCGCGAGAGGAAAAAAAAGAAGATATCTGAAAAGACCGGCTACGAAGCCTTCGCTTCGGCGTAGGCGACGAATTCTTCGTACGGGCCTTTGAAGTCTTCGATCTTGCCCTCGTGGAAATGCCAGATGCGCGTGGCGACTTCGTCGATCACGTCGTGATCGTGCGTGACCAGCAGCACGGTTCCATCATACCGCTGCAATGCGATGTTGAGTGCGTTGATCGATTCGAGGTCGAGGTGGTTGGTCGGCTCGTCGAGCACCAGGAAATTTGGTTTCTGCAGCATAAGCCTGCAGAAAATCAGCCGCGCCGATTCGCCGCCGGAAAGCGCGCGTGTGGGCTTCAGCGCATCTTCGCCGCTGAAAAGCATCTGGCCCATCAGCCCGCGCAACTCCTGCTGATTGGCGGACGGGTCAAACTGCCAGAGCCAGTCGATGGCGGTCATGCCCTTGGTGATGGATTCGCCGTGGTCCTGCGCGAAGTAACCGACGGCCACTTCGTGGCCCCACTTTGTTTCACCGCCGTTGATTTTGAAATGGCGGTCGTCGTCTTCGATGAAGCCGGGCGCGTTGAGGACCAGTGATTTCAGCAGCGTTGTTTTTCCGGTGCCGTTGCGCCCCATCAACGCGATTTTTTCGCCGCGGACGACCGACGCGGAAAAGCGCGGAATCACTTTCAGGTCCCCGTAGGATTTTTCGACGCTGCGTATTTCCAGCGGATGCTTCCCGGAGTTCCGCTTCATGTCGAATTTGATGTACGGCCGCTGGATGTTGGAGCGCGCCAGTTCGGTCGTTTGCAGCCGCTCGACTTCTTTTTTGCGCGAAGTGGCCTGCGCGGAACGCGTGCCCGCGGAAAAACGCGCGATGAATTCATTTAATTGCGCGATTTTCTTTTCGCGATGCGCATTTTCCGTTTCGATGCGCGAGCGAATCTGCGTTTTCGCCACGACCATGTCGTCGTAGCCGCCGACGTACATGATGATCGTTTCGTAGTCGATGTCCGCGGTGTGCGTGCAGACGCTGTTCAGAAAATGGCGGTCGTGCGAAATCACGATGAGCACGCCTTCGTAGTCGCACAAATATTTTTGCAGCCAGTGAACGGAATCGAGGTCCAGGTTGTTGGTGGGCTCGTCCAGCAACAGCGCAGTGGGATTTCCGAAAAGAGCTTGCGCGAGCAGCACGCGAACTTTCTGGCCGCCTTGCAATTCGCCCATCTTGCGCTCGTGCAGCGAACTCTCGATGCCCAGGCCATCGAGCAGCGTTCCGGCGTCGGATTCGGCGGTGTAGCCGCCTTCTTCGCCGACGATTCCCTCGAGTTCTCCGAGACGCATGCCGTCCGCGTCGGTTAGTTCTTCGTGCGGCTTGGCGTAAAGCGCGTCGCGCTCTTCGAGCGCTTTCCAAAGCGAGCCGTTTCCCATGATGACGGTATCGATCACGCGAAACGGATCGAAGGCAAACTGGTCCTGCCGCAGGACGCCCATTTTTTTCGGGCGCGAGATCGAGCCTTTGGTGGGCTCGAGTTCACCAGTGAGAATTTTCATGAACGTGGATTTGCCGGCGCCATTCGGGCCGGTGACGGCGTAGCGGCGGCCGGCCATAAAGGTACAGGTCACGTCTTCGAACAAGACGCGGGGGCCGAAGCGCATAGAGATGTTATTGACCGTGAGCATAACCCTCCCATTGTAGCGTGAAAGTGGCGCGCGCGCTTGCCACAGTTTGCGGCGCTCAGTACATTGTTCGCGGAATGAAAAGGTCGATTCGAACAGCGGTTCGAACGGAGAGAAAAGACGGTTCGAACGGGAGGGCAAGTATGGCGCAAAAAGGGCTGGTCGATACGAGATGAAAAAGGCGGTTCGAACGGCATGAAACAGGCGATTCGAAAGGCGGTAACGTCGCTGGCGCTCATCGTGATTGTGGCGATGGGTGCGCGGATTGCGTTTGCTTGGGACCAGGCGCGGAAGATTCCGCCGGGAGTGCTGGGGATAGTTCCGTTTCAGCAGGAGACGGGGAACATTGCATATGCTTTTGCTCAGGGGAAGGGATTCAGCGACGTGTTTCGAACGGATACGGGCCCTACAGCGTGGCTTGCGCCAGCGTATCCACTGCTAGCAGCGGCGATGTTTAAGTTATTTGGGATTTTCACGGCGCGGGCGTTTTTTGCATGCGTTGCGCTGAACATTCTGTTTTCTTCAGCGGCTTGCGTGCCGATTTTTTATGCGGGAAAGCGAATTTGGGGGCTAGGCGCGGCGAGCGGAGCGGCGTGGCTGTGGGCGTTTTTGCCGAATGGCGTGATGATGCCGTTTGAATGGATTTGGGATACGTCGTTGTCGGCGCTGCTGGCTGCGATGCTGTTGTGGGCGACGATGGCGCTTGCGGAATCGGAACAGCTTCGGGACTGGTGTGGTTATGGACTGTTGTGGGGCTTCGCCTTGATGACGAATCCTGCGCTGGGCGTGCTGCTGCCGTTCCTGCTCGGATGGGCGGGATGGCAAGCGTGCCGCGACTGCGAAGGACGCCGGTTTGCGTGGAAGCGAGTCGCCCTGGCAGCGGGAATCGCAGCTTTATGTTGCGTGCCGTGGACGGTTCGAAACTACGCTGCTTTTCACCGATTTGTTCCGTTGCGATCGAATTTGCCGTTTGAACTTTGGCTGGGGAACAACGACATTTTTGATGAGCACGCGCGGAATGGGAGAAAGTCGATCACGCGAGCAGAGGAAGCGAGAACGTATACGAGACTCGGCGAAACGGCGTACATGCAGGAGAAATGGCAGCTCGCGACAGCTTTCGTGCGGTCGCATCCCGGTTTGGAATTGCGATTAACAGGAAAAAGGTTTGTGGAGTTCTGGATGGGGACGGAATCGCCGCTCAAGAATTTCCGCGCGACGGATTCGAGCTTGATAAAGGGAATTTTGCTAACCAGCTTTTTGACGGCGATCGGCGCATTGTTTGGGATCGTAGCCTTGTGCAAAAGGCAGGCTGCGAAAGCCTTTCCGTTCGCTGTGTTTCCCTTCATTTTCCCGTGTTTGTATTATGTGACACACGCTGACCTGCGTTACCGCCATCCCGTTGATCCTGTTGTCTGTTTATTGGCCGCGCTGGCCGCGGCAGCAATACTTGATTTTACGCGTGCGCGATGGAAGCCTACGAATCGTTAGCCCGGAGTTTTCATCCGCGGCCGGACGAGATTCCAGTGAGAAATGCGGTCCGACACCGACCCCGGGGACAGCCGCTCAAAACGCGAGAAAACTTGCCGCCACAGGCTATCGTGTCCGCGGAAGTTCGTGCTTCTCAACTTTCTCTTGCGCGGCCATTACGCGGATGATCTCCCGTTCAATGGCTTGGGAGCTGACGGGTTTGGCGATATAGCCATCCATTCCAGCGTTCTGGCAACGCCGGCGGTCCTCTTCGAACGCATTCGCAGTCATGGCCACGATGGGCAGGTGCCTGCCGGTTGTTTTCTCACTGGCGCGAATCTTTTCGGTGGTCTCGAGCCCATCCATGATGGGCATTTGCATGTCCATGGCCACCAAGTCGAATTCCTGTTCGGACAAGATTTGCAGAGCGATCTGGCCATCTTCAGCAATGGTGACCACGTGCCCCATTTTCTCGAGGAGCCGCGCGGTCAAACGCTGATTGACGAGATTGTCCTCGACGAGCAAAATCCGCAATGTCACGCGAGGGTGGTCCGCGGGCTGGACTGCCGCGGGAATTTTGATCTCGCTCACTTCTCCGAGGCAAGCCTGCAACGCGTCACGCAGAGCGGAGCGCCGGAACGGTTTGAGGATGGTTTGCGAAACGCCCAACTGCTGGCAGCGATCCCTATCCGCGGGATCGAGAGGCCGCGAAAGAGCCAGAATCACGGGTACATCGCGCGCCGCAGATGCGCGGACAGCGGCGAGCAGGGCAAACGCTCCGGGGCTAGGCAGATCCTTCTCGATTAGAAGCGCCGAGAAGTCTCTGCCCAGGCGGACCGCTTCCTTGAGCAGCGCGTTGGCATCTTCGGCGCTTGCCGCGGTCACGGCTGCCATGTTCCAGCGAGGGAGCAAATGCACGAGCAGTTCCCGATTCACGGGATTGACGTCGACGACGAGAACGCGCCGCACCAACTGCTGCAAACTCGACTGCAACTTTCCGCTTTCCGTCGCGCCAAGTTTTTCCGAGACGGGCACGCTTATAGCCTTTATGGTGAAATGGAACTCGCTGCCGCGGCCCTCCTCACTTTCCACCCAGATGCGCCCGCCCATCAAATGCACGAGCCGCTCACAAATGGATAGGCCGAGTCCTGTGCCGCCGTAGCGCCGCGAAGTGGACATATCGGCCTGGGCGAACGGTTCAAAGATTGTTTTTCGTTTTGCTTCGGGGATTCCGATGCCGGTGTCAGAAACCGTGAATTCCAGCGTCAAACCATCCTCGGTGGTCCCGGCATGCCGCCCATAAATTGCCACTTGTCCTTTGTTGGTGAATTTCATAGCGTTTCCGGCCATATTGATGAGCACTTGCCGCAGGCGCGTGGGATCGCCGCGCACCACGTCCGGAATATCTTTGCCAATACTCCACACGAGTGCCAAGCCCTTCTGCTGCGCGCTTGGCGCCAGCGGCTCCAGGGCCTCCTCGATGCAGCTTTCAACAGACATGTCCGCGATGTCGAGGTCCAGCTTGCCGGCCTCGATCTTGGACAAATCCAGAATGTCGTTGAGGAGAGTAAGAAGGGATTCTCCGGAACTTTTTACCATGGTCAGAAAGTCGCGCTGCTCGGCGTCGAGATTGGTTTCCAGAGCGAGGGTGGTCATTCCGAGGATTCCGTTCATGGGCGTGCGAATCTCGTGGCTCATGTTGGCCAGAAAATCGCTTTTCGCGCGGTTCGCAGCTTCCGCATCTTCTTTGGCCTGCCGCAAAGATTCCTGCACTTTCTTCCGTTCCGTAATGTCAACAAAAGTGACGACGGCGCCGGTCATCTTGCCTTCTTGCAGCAACGGATGACACCATATCTCGGCATCGAAGCTGGCGCCGTCGGCGCGCCACAGCAATTCGTCGGAGTGGTGGAATCTTCTGCCGCCCAGGAAATCTTTCTGCAATGAACATTCGTCACGCGGATACGGCGTGCCGTCCCTGCGCGTGTGATGTATCACGTCGTGGATATTTCGCCCCAGAACGTCGGCCTGCGAACCGAGCCGCAAGAGCCGCAGCATCGCGTGATTGCAGAAAGTGCATTCGCCGTTGTTGTCCACTCCATAGATCGCTTCCCCCGTCGATTCGAGCAGGAGCCGAATGCGCGCTTCTTCCTGCGACAAGCGCTGCTCGCCCTCGTCCCGTTCGCTGATCAGTGCGCCCAGTACGAGCCCGGCAAGCGAGAGAATCAGCATCAGAAATTGCAGCAGCGTAAGTTCGCTGGAACTCCGGGGATAGATTCGGAGCGCCACGATCAGTCCGGTATCCAGGGCCAGGATCGCGGCCGTGGCGCCGGGCAATCCTCGCCGCACGGCCACCCAAATCAGCGGCGGAAAGAGCAGGTAAAACATCTCGTTGCCGCGAGCAAATTTGCCGCTGAGCGCGGCCCAAAGCACGGCCACCAGGCTGGCCGCAAACAACACCGATTCCAGTGCCCGCCGGAATCCGTGGAGTTCATGTCCGCCCGTTGTGTACATGGCGTGCTCTGCAGTCGCGCCAGTATCTGAGTAGCCCGCGAAACGCCGCACTCCCGGCAGAACATAAATCAGGCAAAACGGCACGATCGAGCCGATGGCGACGGCATCGCCAACCCACCAGTTCATAGTGGCCTGCAAATAGTCCCGCGCGGGAATCAAGTGGTCCAGCGTCAGGAACAAAGCGCCAAGGAATGCAGTGATGCAGGCCCCGCAATTGCCCAACAAGAGCAGCCACATCACATCCCTCACCGATCGAAGATGCATGTCGAGCTTGACGAAGCGCCGCAAGACCAGGGCTGCCGCAGTGTATACGGCCATGAACTCGATGTTTCCCACCCAAAAAATGTATGAGTATACCGGCTGGTGATAATTGAGGATCGACGAGATGTACTCCGCGAGCAGAATGACGGGCGCGTAGCTCGCCCCGAAACCGATCAGCGCTGCGAAGGCCAGGCCCGTGGGCGGGTACCACGCGCTGATCTCGGTCCAAATCTGAAAAGAAATGGTGGAACGATCGAGAAGCACGTACACCACGACAAAGCACACCCCGACCAGAAGCCGTCGTAGCTTCCATCGCTTGCCTGGGGCCAATCAACCCTCCGAGCGGCTTGTCGTGCGTGTCATCTCTAGCACAGGGTTAAGGGCACCACTCAGCACCACATACCATGGATGGCGAGCTGTCGAGCCCAAACGTGTTCCGAAATGAGAATGTGGCCTGAAAAAGCTCTGCAAATGCTGCTTGCCTGGAGGCGCCGGCGATTGGTGGAGAGAACGCTAATCCCCGGGGATTCAGCAGCTTTGCGGGTTTTTAAGGCATGTCGCAGGTGGCACAAGCCGGGACCTCCTGGGGCTACACAGCGCTCGGAGTGCCAAATCCGCGGGGTTGTGGTGCAGGGAGGAATAAGAACATTCTAATCGGAACAGACGACCGCTTGCCGCGGTGTGCAAGCTGCTAAGTTCAATTGCTCTCTCTGGAGGCGCTTTGATAGAGTGACCGTTCGCCCTGAAACGACAATTTGATTTTCTGAACGGAGATAGGTATGGCGATATCACAAGAGTTGCTTGAGATTCTGGTTTGTCCGATATGCAAGACGCCCGTCAAACTTACGGCGGACAATTCCGGGTTGAAGTGCGAGACGTGCCGGCGGGTTTATCCGGTGCGGGATGATATTCCCGTGATGCTGCCGGAAGAAGCGAAAGTGGAAGAGGGGAAGTGAATAGTGAGTAGTCCGAGAAAAATGCTCGACGGTTATGAAGATGGGAGCCGCAGCGGAAATCTTGAACGGATAAGACCGAAACTAGAAAGCTACTGGGCGCATGCCGACGAATATTGCTGAATATCTTCCAAGGTTGAAGCGATTGATCCCGAGATTGCGCGGGAAGCGCATGGGTGTGCTCGGCGATTTGATGCTGGACCGATATTTGTGGGGGACGGCTACGCGGCTTTCGCCGGAGGCCGCGGTGCCAGTGGTTGATTTTGTTTCGCAGAGCGAATGTTTGGGCGGCGCGGGGAATGTGGCGGTGAATCTGGCGGCGCTGGGAGCGCATGTCGAGACATTTGGAGCGATTGGCACGGACGAGGCTGGGCGGTCTTTGCAGAAATGTCTGCGGAGCGAAAAGATCATTGAAAAAGGAGTGATCCCCGATCCCAAGCGAGTGACGACGGTGAAAACGCGGATTATTGCGCGGCACCAGCAGGTGGTACGCGTGGATCAGGAACGGCGCGAGGCGTTGCGGCCGGAGACGGAAAAGAAGCTGCTCGGCGTTCTGTTTCATGCGCTGAAGAGTCTGGATGCGCTGGTGCTTTCGGACTACGACAAGGGGTTGATTACGGACGATTTTGCCGACCGTGTTTTAAGCGCGGCACACCAATTGAAGGTGCCGGTGTTTGTGAAGCCGAAGACTTCGCGTTTGTATGCGTATCGCGGGGCGCGGGCGATTGTTTGCAATGCGAAGGAGGCGGGATTTTTTGTTACGCGATCGCTGGGGGATGAAAAATCGGTGGAAGAGGCGGGGCGGGCGCTGCTGGCGCATTTTGGGTGTAGCGCGGTGGTGATTACGCTGGGGGAAAAGGGAATGAGTATTTCCGAAGAGTCTTCGCCGAGGCATTTGCAGATTCCGGCGACGAGTTTTGAGGTGACGTACGCGCGGGTGGGGCAGAGCGGGGTGGAGCGCGGGGCTACTGGGCGGCAAGTGTTTGATGTAACGGGCGCGGGGGACACGGTTTTGAGCGTGCTTTCGCTGGCGGTGGCGGCGGGAGCGGCCTTGCCGGATGCGGCGGTGCTGGCGAATACGGCGGCAGGCGTGGTGGTGGGAAAACTTGGGACGGCGAGCGTTAGCCCGGAGGAGTTGGAACACGCGCTGGAAGATATTCGGCGTTGAGTTGGAGAGAATCAAAATGCAGAGGCGCTGAAAAGCGAAAAGCGAAATGCGAAATGCGAAATGCGAAATGCAGATTCCTCGCTTCGCTCGGAATGACACTGCGCTAGTTTTTCGGTAATGTTTGGGCAATCAAGACAGCCTAGGGTGGGAAGCTGAAGGATTTGTCTTTTGCGTCGATCCAGACGGAGACGACTTTGGTTTTTTGGGATTTTTCGGCGTCGTTGGCATCGGGCATGGGGGAGAAGGGGCTGATGGCGACGCGGATTTCGACGCTGGTGGCCGAGCCGTTGGGAGATTTGGCTTTCATGATTTCGTAGCTTTTGACGGGGCCGTAGTAGCCGGTGGGGCCCCAATCGGCGACAAAGTCCTGCATTTTGTAGCTGGGGCCAGGCTTCCAAAGCTGGTAGGCGCGGGGCATGTCTCCGGCTACGACGGCGTTGAAGAATTGCTCCGCGGCTTTTTTCTCGGGATAAAAACGAAGCCAGAACCATACGGCGATGACGGCGATGATGAAAGCCGCCGTCATGGTGAAGATCATGGCCCGGGATTTTTTTTGAGTATCGGCAGGCGGTTCGAGAAGTGACATTCAGTGGTCTCCTGCCCTGCGAGGCAGATTTGTCGCGATGCGACGGTATATAAATTAACCTGTTCTGGGCGGGATGGCTAGGGAGGGGTGGAAGTGAGTAGTAGGCAGTGAGTAGTAAGTAGAAAAAACGCTTGCAACAGTTATTAGGGGTTAGGTGCGTTAAGCTGACCTGGTCTAAACTGGATTGTATGAGTCGTCATCTATTCATGACATATTTTCTTGTCGCTGGAATTGTCGTGGGCGGCATAAGCGTAAGGTCATTGGCCCAAAGCGCAGCGAATAGTGACACCGCAAAGGGCGAGGTCCGTCTCGCCAAACTGAGCGAGACTATCTATCCCCCGTTGGCGCGACAAACACACATCTCAGGAGACGTAGAACTTGCTCTTGAGATCAGGGCGGACGGAAGCATTCAATCGGCGACCGTAGTCAGCGGCCATCCGTTATTGACACCGAGTGCTCTGGATAGTGCGCGAAGGTCACGGTTTGAATGCGAGGACTGTGGGCAGGGAATACATACATATCGACTTTTGTATTCGTTCCAGCTTGGTCCAACTGAATATTGCTATTCGGGATCGGATACCTCTAAAACCGCTCAGCAAGAGGCGCCATACCCACGTGTAACTCAATGGCAAAACCGCGTGACTGTGGTTGACCGAACCGTAGGTACTTGCGATCTGGCTTTCACTGTCATAAGAAAAAAGGTTCGTTCGGCTAAATGCCTCTATTTGTGGAGATGTAGTCTCCAGCCCTTGGCAAATTATTAGTAGACTGAGGAAAAAAACATACTGTGACTTAGCCTTCGAGGGCGCCGGCGGAGCCTGCTGGGAGTTCGATGGCGTATTTGGTGCGGGCTTTTTCGGCGTGTTGTTCTAGGGCTAGTTCGATGAGTTTGTCGATGAGTTGGGGGAAGGGAATGCCGCTGGCTTCCCAGAGTTTGGGGTACATGCTGATGGAAGTGAAGCCGGGAATGGTGTTCACTTCGTTGAGATAGATTTTTCCGCTGACTTTTTCCAGGAAAAAATCGACGCGGGCCATGCCGCTTAGTTCGAGGGCGCGAAAGGCCAGGACCGCGAAGTGTTGGAATTTTTTTACTTGAGCGGGTTTCAGATCCGCGGGAATGAGGAGCTGCGTGCCTTCTTCGAGATATTTCGCGGCGTAATCGTAGAACTCGCGGTGGGGGACGATTTCGCCGGGGACGGAGGCCCGGGGATCGTGATTGCCGAGGACGGAGACTTCGATTTCGCGGGCGTTGACGGCGCGCTCGACGAGAATTTTCATGGCGAATTCGGCGGCGAGATTCAGCGCGGGAGCAAGCTCCTGGCGGGAGTGGACTTTGGTCATGCCGACGCTCGAGCCGAGCGTTGCGGGCTTCACGAAGACGGGATAGGGAAATTCCTTTTCGATTTGATGCGCGACTACGTTTTCATGGTGTTCCCATTCGTCACGGCGAACGGAGACCCATGGCACGACGGGGATTTTGGCGGCGCGGAGGAGTTTTTTGGCGACGTCTTTATCCATGGCGATAGCGGAGCCGAGGACGCCGGCGCCGATGAAGGGGAGACCGGCGAGGTCGAGGAGACCTTGAATGGTGCCGTCCTCGCCAAACGTGCCGTGCATGACGGGGAAGACGACGTCGATGCGCTGGCCGCTGCCGCTGCCGTCGAGGCGGACGAGTGCGGCATCGGTGGGATCGGCGGTCATGGTGACGCGCTGACCGGTGCGGAGGACTTCGGGGAGCATTTTTTGCGCGCCGGTGCCGATGAGCCAGTGGCCTTCTTTGGTGATGCCGATGGGCACGGCTTCGTATTTGTCGGGGTCGAGGCCGCGAATCACGGAGGCGGCAGAGGCGAGGGAGACTTCGTGTTCGCCGGAGCGGCCGCCGAAGAGAACGCCAATGCGCAATCGCTTTTTGTCAGGAGTCATGGAGATAGCCGGTTTTGGAGTGTTCGAATGCCAGTTTCTAGTTATAGGGCAAAGGGGAGGTATTGTCGCGGGGGAAGTCGGGGCGTGGTGCGGGAGAGGCAACGGAGATTGGTGGGGATATTTCGATGCGGAATTTGAAAGCGGCGACGGAACCTTTTCGGATTTCCATCGTCTACCGAGATGCGGGAATAGCGCAGGAGGGACTGTGTCTTCACAAAACGACAAGGGCGCGGTAGCAATTTACGAGAATTTTGTGCGGGATTTGCGCTACGCGATTCGTACGATGCGCAGGGATTATGGCTTCGCGATTTTCGCGATTTTGATTGTCGGGCTGGGGGTTGGGGCGAGCTGCATGGTTTTCAGCGTGGTAAACACGCTCTTGATTCGGCCGCTGCCGTTTCGCGATCCGGGGAAGCTGGTGTGGATGGCGAATCACAAGGACGACACGAATGACATGTCCGGGAAGACCGTACAGGTGAATTATTTGCTGGACTACAAGGAAAAGAATCAGTCGTTTGAGGACATGGCGGCGTACTTTGCGTTTTATGGAGCGGGAGACTGGAAGCTGATCGGAGATGGACAGCCGGAGAGGTTGACGAGCGTGCCGGTGACGCAGAATTTTTTTCCGCTCCTGGGCGTAAAGCCGCAGCTGGGCCGGTCGTTTACGGTGGAAGAGTGCAAGTGGCGCGGCCCGCGAGTGATGATGATCACCGATTCGCTGTGGAGGCGGAAATTCGCTGCCGATCCTAACATTGTGGGGAAAGCGCTGCCGTTTGAGGGCGGGGCGATGACGGTGGTGGGGGTGCTGCCGGCTTCGTTTGACTTTGGGACGATTTTTACGCCGGGAAGCAGCGTGGATGTGTATGAACCGTTTCCACTCTCGCCGGAGACGAATCGCTGGGGCAATACGATTGCGATCATTGGACGGCTGAAGCCTGGCGCGAGTGTGGGCACGGCGCAGGCAGAGGCAACGATTCTGGGCAAGCAACTGGAGCAGCTGCACAGAGATATGAACGATTTCGTGCCGAAACTTTCGATGCTGAGCGAGCACGTGAGCGGGCGTGTGCGGCCTGCGGTGCTGGTGCTGGCGTCGGCGGTGGGCGTGGTGATGCTGATTGTCTGTGCGAACCTTTCGAATCTGCTGCTGGCGCGAGGCGCGAGCCGGCAGAAAGAGATTGCGATTCGCGCGGCGCTGGGGGCGGGGAAAGCAAGGTTGATCGGGCAGATGCTGACGGAGAGCGTGGTGCTTTCGTGCTGCGGAGCGGTGGTGGGATTGGTGCTGGCGATTGCGGGGACGAAGTTGTTGGCGCACCTGACAGCGATGAACATTCCGATGCTGGCGGAAGTGCGCGTGGATGGCGTGGCTCTGGCTTTTACGCTGTTGATTGCGCTGGGGACGGGATTGATTTTTGGATTGCTGCCGGCACTGCAGGTGCAGGACATCCGTTTGCATGACACGCTGAAGGATGCGAATCGTGGATCAAGCCAAGGGCGCGGGCATGCATGGGTTCGAGGGACGCTGGTGGTGTCGGAGATTGCGCTGGCGTGCGTTTTGCTGGTTGCGGCGGGACTATTGATACGGAGTTTCTTGCGCGTGCTCGAAGTGGACTTGGGATTCCGGCCGGAGCGGGCGGCGGCGCTGCGAGTGGATCCCAATAATACGTACAAGACGCAGGAGCAAAAGAACGCGTATTACACGGAAGTGCTGCGCCGCGTCATGGAGGTGCCTGGAATTGAGGCGGCCGGACTTTCGGACGTATTGCCGCTGGGACATAACCGAAGCTGGGGAATTGCGGCGAAGGGAGTGATTTACACGCCACAGAACTTTCCGGGCGGATTTCCGAGGATCATCAGCGACGGGTATTTTCATGCGATGGGAATTCCGCTGCGTGCGGGCCGGGATTTTACAGAGCGCGACACGAAGGGGAGTTTGCCGGTGATCATCCTAAACGAATCTCTGGCGCGGGATCTCTTTCACGGCGAGGACCCGATCGGAAGAATTGTGAGGGCGGACAATCCGGAGCGGACGGTGGTGGGCGTGGTGGGAGACGTACGGCATATGGCGCTGGAAGAAAAATCGGGGAATGAGTTTTACATTCCGATTCGGCAGACGCAGGACTATGGCGTAGTGGATATGGCGATGAGGACGTCGCTGCCAATGACGGAACTGGCGTCTCGCGTGCGAGAGGCGCTGCGGCCGATCGAACCGAATCTGCCGACGTCGAACTTGCGGACGCTACAGACGCTCGTGGATCGGGCGGCTTCTTCGAGGCGATTTACGATGATTCTGCTCGGCGGGTTTGCGGCGTTCGCGCTGGTGCTGGCTTCGCTGGGGATTTACGCGGTGATTTCGTATTCGGTAAGCCAGAGGACGCAGGAGATCGGGATTCGCATGGCGTTGGGGGCTTCGGCAGAGACGCTGCAGAGAAGCATCTTGTTGCAGACGCTGGGGCTGGCGGGGATTGGGATGATTGTAGGAGTGGCAGCTTCGTGGGCGCTGGCGCGCACGCTGAGCGGGCTATTGTTTGGAGTAAAGTCGAGCGATCCGGTGACGTTTGTTGGGATGCTGGTGGTTCTTACGGCAGTGGCGGCGATTGCGGGATACTTGCCGGCGCGGCGGGCTTCGCAGATTGATCCGATGGCCGCGCTGCGGATGAGTTGAAGGAGCGACGGTCCGCTTAGACTAACTATTTGGCGGACTTCAGGAAGGCAGGGTTCACATAGATGAAGTGAATTGTGCCGTTCTCCTCTGTGAACTCGAGTTCGGCTCTTCCATCCTCGTCGTACCCATTCAAGATAATCGCCTTGCCGACTACGCCTGAGATGGCAAGCTTGTCTTCCTCTGGCAAATCGTCAAGGAATCCTGTCGGCAACCCGGTCAAAACAACCATCTCGTCTGGCTTTGGCTTCTTGGGCTGCGTGTTCATGGGCTTCTGAAGGGAGCTACAGGATTTTTTTGCCGAGGGCGGAGAGGACCAGCTCTACGCCGAGCAGCGCGGTGCGGTTGTGTTCGTCGATGATGGGATTAATTTCGACGACTTCGAGAGAGAGCATGGCTTCGGAATCGGCGATCATTTCCATGGCGAGATGGGCTTCGCGATAGGTGACACCGCCGCGGACGGGCGTGCCGACGCCCGGAGCGTCGCTGGGGTCGACGAAGTCCATGTCAAGACTAACGGCGACGCCTGCTGTGTCGTCCATCGCATATTTGAGGGCGTCGGACATGACTTCGCGCATGCCGCGTTCGTCGATATCGCGCATGGTGAAGACGTGGATGCCGGATTTTTTGACGATTTTGCGTTCCTGGGCGTCGAGGTCGCGCGCGCCTACGATGACGATATTGCCTGGTTCGGCTTTGGGCTTGAAGCCAAGGAGATCAACGAGTTCGGGCGCGCCGTAACCCATGATGGCGGCGAGCGGCATCCCGTGGACGTTGCCTGAAGGCGAGGAGTCGGGCGTGTTCATGTCGCCATGAGCATCGAGCCAGAGGTAGCCGATTTCCTTTTTGTCTTTGCGATAGTGGGAGGCAACGCCAGCAGCGACGCCCGCGGCGATAGAGTGATCTCCGCCAAGAACGAGCGGGAGGAAACCTTCGCCGAGAGATTTTTCGACGGTGGTGGCAAGGTCTTTGCATGTTTCCGCGATTTCCTGAAGATACTTGGCGCGCTTTTCGCCGACTTGCATTTCCTCGGGCTGCTTCACTTCGAGGTTGCCGATGTCTTCGACGGTAAGGCCGAGCTGCTTGATGCGCGCTTGAAGACCTGCACCGCGAAGGGCGGAGGGACCCATGTCCACGCCGCGGCGGCTTTGGCCGAGGTCCATGGGTACGCCGATGATGCGGACTTTTTGCGCCATAGAAAGGCTCCGTGACTAGTGACTCGTGACTAGTGACTCGTGAAAAACCGAGCGAGTGCCGCAGAGGCAGAACCTGCCAAAAACCCAAGCCAGCCCTTGAATTCAACAAAAATGCGGGAACAGCGGGAAAACTTCTGAACTACCCCGCACTAAGGATAAACCCGGTAAAGCATACGCGGGAAGGGAATCACCTCCCGGATGTGCTCGGTTCCGCAAATCCATGCAACGGTACGCTCGAGGCCGAGGCCAAAGCCGGAGTGCGGGACGCTGCCGTAGCGGCGCAAGTCGAGATACCACTGGAAGGATTCTTCGGGCAAGTTGTGTTGGTGGAGGCGCTTTAGAAGCAAATCGTAGTCGTGGATGCGTTGGCTGCCGCCGATGATTTCGCCGTAGCCTTCGGGGGCGATCATGTCGAAAGCAAGAGCGAGTTCCGGACGCTGGGCATCGGGCTGCATGTAAAAGGCTTTGATGGCGGAGGGGTAGTGGTGGATGAGCACCGGACGATCGAAGGAGCTGGAGATGATGGTTTCTTCGTCGCCGCCGAAGTCATCGCCGAATTTGGCGGGATTGCCGCCCTTGTTCAGCACAGCAACGGCATCTTCGTAGCTAATGCGAGGGAACGGCGGCTTGATGTTTTCGAGCTTGGTGGTATCGCGCTTGAGCGTTTCGAGTTCGCGCGTTTTGTTTTTTAGGACGCCTTGGACGATGGCGCTGACGAGGCCCTCGCTGAGGGTCATGATTTCGTCGAACTCGACGTACGCCGCTTCGGGCTCGAGCATCCAGAATTCCGTGAGGTGGCGGCGGGTCTTGGATTTTTCGGCGCGGAAGGTGGGGCCGAAGGTATAAACCTTGCCCAAGGCCATGGCGATGGCTTCGGCGTAGAGCTGGCCGCTCTGGGTCAGGTAGGCCTTTTGCTCGTCGATGTAATTGACTTCGAAGAGCGTAGAGGTGCCTTCACAGGCGGCGGGGGTGAACATCGGCGCGTCGGCGAGCGTGTAGCCCTGGCCGTCCATGAATTCGCGCGCCGCGCGGATGGCTTCGGCACGAATGCGAAGAATGGAGGCCTGGCGTGGCGTGCGAATCCAGAGGTGGCGCTGATCGAGCAGGAAGTCGACACCGTGCTCTTTAAGCTGGATGGGAAAGGGCGTGGCGTCGGGGACTTTTTGAACGATTTGGATTTTGGCGACGCCCAGTTCGAAGCCGCCGGGGGCGCGTTGCTCGGCGCGGATTTTTCCGGTGACGATGACGCTCGATTCCTGCGTGAGACCTTTCAACGCTTCAAAGGCCTCGGGATTTTCCTTGAGCGCGCAGACGCCTTGGATGATTCCGGTACCGTCGCGAAAAATGGGAAACATCAATTTGCCGGATTCGCGCAGGTTGTAGAGCCAGCCGCGAATCGTTACTTCCTGCCCGTCGTACGTGCCTGCCTGCTCGATGGTGATGATGGTCATAGTCCGCTATTTCTGTGGGAGTGCAAAAAGGTAGTTTATCAGAGAAGGGAAGAGATTGGCCCAATCCGACGGCCCGCAAAAAATTCAGCGATTGGCCATGGTGCGGATATTTGCGAGTCCGAGAAGCCGTTGGTCGGCAGTAACGAGCGTCAGATCCAAAACTTGCGCCGTCGCTGCGAGGAAGCGATCTGCAGGATCCCCGTGGAGATAGAGTTGGTGCGCCGCGAGCACGATTTCATGGGTTAGAGGGGCCTCCCGGTGAATTCCCGCGATGGCCCGCGGCAACCAATCGACGGGTTCTGCGGGCAATCGGATTCGACCTTTGCGATGCAACAACAGGGCTTCCCACGTGCTAATCGGAGAGACCCAAAGCTCATTTTTTTCGTCCGCCAACTCCCGACGCGCCGCAGGTCCGAGCCGCTCAGGACTCTGCAGGAACCAAATCCAAATGTGCGTGTCCAGCAGCAGCTTCAATCTCGCAGAGCCTCCCAGTCGTCCTCATCGACCACAGGCGAGATGATATCGCCAAGGATTTCGATGGAATCCCTCATCGAGCCCATAAAAGCGGCCCGGTCCATAACCGGCTTAGACGGAATTACCTCAGCGACCGGCTTGCCGTGCCGAGTGATTCGGATAGGCTGCTTGGTCTTCTCGACTTCTGCAAGAATAGCGAGGCATTTTGCTTTGAATTCGGAAATGGCGATCTCTTGCATGGGCTTCACCTGACCATATTATAGACCATAGTCAGAATAATAGTCAATTCGCTCGTTGCTAGTTCCACTCCTCATCGAAGCGGTCAAGAGATTCGCTAGCGGCGGCTAACAACTCGGCGGTAGATTGGGTTTCGTGGCCAGATTTTTCTTTCAGCTCGAACGTGAGCGGAAGATTCGTTTCTGGCGCGGACTTTAGAGTCTTGACCGCGGATTCCCAATCGATGCTGCCCTCATAAGGCGAAAGGTGTTCGTCTTTTTCGCCGTGATTGTCGTGGATGTGCGCGGAGACCACCAGTTCGCGAAGCGGCTCAAAGGCTTTTCCGACACGTTCCGCTTCCGGGCCATCGGCAAGGTGGGCGTGGCCGATATCAAAGTTGAAACGCAGGCCAGTCAGTCGCGTCTCGTCCACAAATGTGCGCAGGTAGGCGGGATCGCCCATCTCGCTGTTGGTGTTCTCGACGGCGATGGTCACGCCGGCATGATGGGCGTGCAGGACGAGGTGCTCGAGCGAACTGAAGGCGGCATCGCGCTTGCGCGGGTCGGCTGTTTCGCGCGGGCCGCCCATGTGCAGAATCAGCCGGGAATAGGGCAAATCCTCGGCCACATCGATCACGCGTTTCAACTCGTCCATGGCTTCGATGCGCCGCACGCGTTCCACTTCGCAGATGGAGAGCGGCGCGCCGCCCTCGCGCGTCGCGCTGAGGTCGCGGCTCGTGGGCGCATGGA
>Ga0247669_1000297_pt1 | contig 22449 bp, 16 predicted proteins | sample CNK10_metaG_FD_182734 | JGI IMG/M metagenome (GOLD analysis project Ga0247669, IMG submission 182734) | Soil microbial communities from Purdue University Martell Research Forest, Indiana, United States - CNK10 | ecosystem: Environmental > Terrestrial > Soil > Temperate forest > Bulk soil...
GTCCTTCGGGTCGCGCTGCAGGAAGCCATCGACTTTGAGCATGGAGCCGGCAATCGCGGGCGAAGGCTGCATGGACTCAAAATCTTCGATCGTGGGACGCTTTTGGAGATGCGGAATGTGCAGCTTGGCGAAGGTGGCGGAATCTTTGGGGCGCGGGCCGGCGATGCCGGCTACGGGCCAGAGGAGGAGGAGCAGTGCCAACGCCCACAGAGGGCGGGCAACATGCATCTGTAGCAAGGAATGCACCAAACCTCTCGAGGACCTGTCGCATGGGTACGAAAAAGGAAGGCACAATCCCAGGACGGTCTCGGAACGCAGTTCTCTGGAGTATTGACGGCGCCGAGGGTTCAGAAGTTAGTTCGATATGGACAAAAATTTGAGATTCAGGTCGTTATCGGATGTGGCTCAAAAGTCGAAGCGGTAGCCGATGATGGTCTTGGCGATGAGATGGTCAGTGGCGCCAGTGATTCCGACGCCGAGACCGAAATTGACTTCCCATTTTGGAGAGAGGTTCAGATCTATAGCCGGGACTATCTGCTGTTGTTGCAAGCGGAAGGGATCGAATTCCGTGGCTGGACCGACCGAGCCGTAGTATTCGATACCGCCGGTGATTTTTTTGGTGAAGTCGTAGCCGAATTTCGCATTCGGCGAAAAGACAAAACCCTGGCGGACGCTGGGGCCATGAAAAGATTTGTCGAAGGTGGGGTTAAATGAGAAATACCATTTGTTGATTTGCTTGTCGATGATGGGCCGCATCTCCCACGTCCAGGTGTCCGCGGAATATTTGGCGCGCTGGTAGCCAATTTCGTTCGAAAGACTCAGGCCGATGGGCCATTTCCATTTTGGCGGGATGCGGAAGCGAGGACGAATATGATCGCCGACCCAGTCGATGCCCTGGCCGTTGTGCGCGGAGGTAAAGATGTAGAAACCGGTTTCGAACCAGTCGGTGAAGCCGTGCGTAATCTCGATGGTCTCGTGGAGCTGGTGATTGGTCGGAAAGGTTCTGTCGGTGGTGGACTTGGAGCCCTCAAAGGTGAAGTTGCTGTGCAGCTCAACCATCGTGTGGCCGGGTTCGACGGTCTCATACGGATATACCTGAATTTCGTAATTGTCCTGTGCAAAGAGCGGACGCGGCGAGGCCAAGACTATGAGCGCCAACACTGTGATGCAAACTGTCTTCGTCAGAGTCATAAAGTTTGGATGTTCTGGCCGAGACAAATGGATACAGGGAAAATTTCAGGCATGCGGATGGGCTTTGTCGTAAATATCCATGAGCTGGCGGATGGATGCGTGGGTATATTTTTGCGTAGTGGTGAGCGATTGATGGCCGAGCAGTTCCTGAATCGCGCGCAAGTCCGCGCCGTCGGCGAGAAGATGCGTCGCGAACGCGTGGCGAAGCGAGTGCGGATGCAGGTCCCAGTTGACGTTGACCAAGCGCACGTACTTCTTGACGATGCGCCCGACCGAACGCTGCGTCAGGCGCCGCCCGGCGTAGTTCAGGAAAATTGCCTGCGTGTGTGGGGAACCGCCGAGTTTTGGGCGGGCTGACAGATTTTGTATTAGCAAGCGCTCACGCACCGGCCAATATGCTTCGAGCGCTTCTTCGGCCTTCGAGCCGTAGGGAACGATCCGCTCCTTGTTGCCTTTGCCGCGAACGCGCAAGATACGGTCTTTGCAATCCATATCCACTAGATTTAGGCCGGTGAGTTCACTGACGCGAAGGCCGGCGGCGTAGAGCAGTTCAAGAATGGCGCGGTCACGCTTGATGAGTATTCCCTCTTCGTCGGCGTTTCCTCGCGGCAGTTTCCGTTCGGCTTTGCTAGAACGGCTTTGCGGTTCATTTTTGGCGCCGGAACCGGACTTCATCCCGGCGAGCTGGTTCAAGAAGCCATTCATTTCCTCAGCAGAGAGAACGGACGGAATGCGCTTCGGCAGTTTCGGCGTCGGCACAAGACGCGCGGGATTTTCCTTCAGCATGCCTTCCCGCACGCAGTATTTGAAAAACGAACGAAGCGCGGCGAGCTTTCGCGCGACGGAGCTTTTTTCGAGCGACTGATCGTGCAGGTGCCCGACAAATTCCCGGATGAGCTTGTGATCGATTGAGGCAAGGGCCGGGGGCTCCGACTCAGGCGGTGTGAGATACGCGAGAAACTGGTGCAGGTCGTTGCCGTAATTCGAAATGGTGTGCGGCGAAGAATTCTTCACCGAGTAAAGATATTCCAGAAACTTCAGGATGGACTTCTTCATACGACCGCGCGAGGCCTTTCGGTGCAAGTCAGCAGCAATTATATTCCAGTGAGAAAAAGCCCGAACAGATTACTGGCGATGAGTTGCGCAGTTGCATGCACGGCACCGTAACGTCATTCCCGACCGATAAAACCGAAAAGTGCGGTACCTGAGTTTATCGAAAGGCAACGCGGGCTGACAGTCCTGTTCGGGCCGATTGGTTTAAACAAAAACGGAAAGAATGTGGAGATCAAACAGGGCACGCCGCTCAACGTGTACACGGACGAGAATTACACCATACCGACTACGAAATAAAATCCCTGAATGAAATTTCTCAGGGCTTGGCGCCGACCGGAGTAGCTTCTTCGGGCTGCGTGACTGGCGCTTCAGGCGCGAGTTTTTCCCAGTCGCATCCTTCTTTAATGCAGGTGCGAACCAGACCTATTTTTGATTTCTTTTCGACGATGAACGGTGCGCCGCACTTCGGGCACGGTTCCGCGATGGGCTGGAACGGCGTCGTAAAGTCGCAGTCGGGATAGCGCGAGCAGCCGTAGAAAATTCGCGCGCGCCCGCCTCTGCCAATGCTGCCACGGCGAACAAATTCGCCTTCGCTGCACTTCGGGCATTTGATGCCGAGAGTGATCGGCCGCGTGTACTTGCACTTTGGATAACCAGAACAACCGATAAATTCGCCGAAGCGCCCGTGCTTCTTGATGAGGCCTTCGCCGCACGTCGGGCATTTTTCGTCGAGCGGTTCATCCGGCTGACGCGCTGTGCGCGTGCCTTCGACAAGACGGCGCGTCGTTTTGCAATCCGGGTAGCCGGTGCAAGCCAGGAATACGCCGAAGCGGCCGCGCTTGATGGCCATTTCCTTGCCGCAGTTGTCGCAGATCTCGACTTTGGCTTCGCCGTCGGCCTGCTCCGGCAATTCCGGCGAAAGGTCCTGAATGAAATCGCAGTCGGGGTAGCGCGAGCAGCCCAGGAAAAATCCATGCCGGCTGATGCGTTCGAGCAGTTCGCCCTGGCCGCACTTCTCGCACTTCTTGCCGGTCGCGATGCCGGCTTTGTAAGAAAGCATTTCGTCGCCGGCCTTATCCAGGTCAACGATAAATTTTTCCCAAAACTCTTTTACCGCCTCGCGCCAGTGCAGCTTGCCTGCTTCGATCTCGTCGAGCTCTTCTTCAAGACGCGCGGTGAACGTCACGTCGAAGACGTCCTCGAAACTTTTTACGAGAAGAATGCTGACTCGCTCGCCTAGCATCGTCGGGAAAAACCGTCCCTGTTCCTTGCGAACGTATTCGCGCTCGACGAGCGTGGAAATAATGTTGGCGTACGTCGATGGGCGGCCGATGCCGTCTTCTTCCAGCTCTTTCACGAGCGTCGCATCGTTGAAACGCGGCGGTGGCTCCGTGAAATGCTGTTCGGGCCGAATTTCATCCAACCGCAGCACCTGGCCTTCGCTCACGCGCGGCAGTGTCTTGCCTTCGCCCTCGTCGTCCTTTTCATCGTCTTCGCGGTCGGCATTCGCTGCGGGCATTTGATATACGCGCAAGTAGCCGTCGAATTTTTGTACCGAACCGGTGGCGCGGAATGTGTAATCGCCGGCTGAAATGTCGATTGTGGTCTGGTCGAACACCGCCGGCAACATTTGCGAGGCGACGAAGCGCTGCCAAATCAATTGATAGAGCTTGAACAGATCGTCATCGAGATATTTGCGAACATCTTCCGGCGCGCGCGAAACGTCCGTCGGGCGCACGGCTTCATGCGCTTCCTGCGCGTCCTTTTTCGATTTGTAGAAATTCGGCTTTTCCGGCAGGTAGTTCGAACCGAAACGCTCCGGAATCAATTCGCGCACCTGCGCCAGCGCATCGTTCGAAACGTTTACCGAGTCCGTGCGCATGTAGGTGATCAGGGCGACAGAGCCTTCTTCGCCAAGCTCCACGCCTTCATAGAGCTTCTGAGCGAGAGACATGGTGCGCTTTGCCGTGTAGCGCAACCGATTGAACGCAGCTTGTTGCAACTTGGACGTGGTGAACGGCGGCGGCGGATTCCGCCTCTTTTCTTTTTGCGTAACCGTCGCCACCTGCCACTTTGCTTTCTTCAAAGCGGCAAGAACCTTGTCCGACGCTTCCTGATTTCCTACTTCAATATCCTCACCTTTATATTTGGTGAGCTTGGCTTCGAAGATCGGCGGTTCGCCCGCTTCCAGCATCGCGTGGATGGTCCAGTATTCCTGCGGCACGAACGCTCGGATCAATTGCTCGCGTTCGACAATCAGGCGCAGCGCTACAGTCTGCACACGCCCCGCCGACAATCCGCGGCGTACTTTGTTCCACAAGAGCGGCGAAACCTTGTAGCCCACGATACGGTCGAGCACGCGGCGCGCCTGCTGCGCGTCCACCAAGCTCGCGTTCACAGCGCGCGGATGTTCGAACGCGGCGCGAATCGCCTTGGGCGTAATTTCGTTGAAGGTTACGCGGAAAATCTTTTTCGGATCGGTCGCCGGAATTTCTTTTGCGGCCTTTTTCCTTTCCTCTTCTTCGGCCGGGTCGACCGGTTTCGGTTTCCGGCCAAATCGCGGAGCGCTGGGCTCCTGCTCCTCGAACTTGTGCGGCTTCGCCAGCACCATTGCGAGGTGCGCGGAAATCGCTTCGCCTTCGCGATCCGGGTCGCCCGCCAGATAAACTGCATCGGCGGTATTGGCCGCTTTGCGCAGGTCGGCGATGACCTTGCCCTTGCCGGAAATAATCTGCAGCGTCGGCTCAAAAATTTTGTCGTCGTCCAGCGTGACGGGCTTGCGAACCTTCTTTTCCTTCACCTTTTTCGCGCCTTTTTTCGCGCGCGTCTTCTTTTGCGGAACGTCATCTTCATCGGGCAGACGTATGCCGATCGTCTTTCTCGGCAAGTCGAGCACGTGGCCGACCGACGCCTTTACGACGTAATTCTTCCCAAGATACTTGTTGATGGTCTTCGCCTTCGCAGGCGACTCCACAATTACCAACGAACGAGCCATGATGCAGTTTTACCCCGTAATCTTCCAAGGGAAGGGCCGCAGGCGCGGGCTGTGTCCTTCTCGCTACCTTATATCAGAGCTGTCAAGCCGGCTTCCGGCTGCAGCTTGCCTGCTACAGAAAAATCTTGCCGAACAATTTTCCCGGCGACTGCCGGACAATCCCTTTCATCTCCAGATTAAAAAGCGTAGCCAGAACCTCCCTAGAGTTCAAGCCGCTCGCTCCACGATGCCATCAATCGGTTGCGGCTCATCGGAGTTTGCGCAGTTCGTACAGCTTTTTCCACTGGGATTGAGTGAAGCCGCAACCAATAGATTCGCCTCACCCGTCTCCGGTTGCACTGCCTGGGTAAGGGCCGCCCTGACCGGCGTCGGAAGCTGTTCGATCACGTCTTCGGCCGAAGCTCACGGGTTGCGTCACACTGCCGCGCCCGCCGGACACTTCCCTTCCGGATTCCATCGCCAGCCGCGCCGCAATGCCCGGCGACAATTGTCAAAGCCATCCACGACAGCGATGAATCCAGCTCCATCGAGAGGCCCCCCACGGAAGGGAGCGTGTGCAACGATAACCGCCTTTTCAACTTCTATATGAACCAATATTAGACGCTTCTGGCTAACTCGATCGGGACCGAGCCGCATCTTCTGTGAGCACCACATCGAGAGTCGCGTTGAAAAGGTCGGCGTCGGGTTCGCTGAAAATTAGTGGGGGGCGGAGCTTGATGACGTTGTGATGCGGCCCATCGGTGCCAGCCAGGATGCCGCGTTCGCGCAGACGGTTCACGATGTAACCGGCTTGCGCGGTCGCAGGCTGGCGCGTTTCGCGATTGCCGACCAGATCGAGGCCGAGAAATAGTCCTGAGCCGCGAATGTCGCCGACAATTTCATGCTTTTGCTGCAGATCGGCGAGACCGGCAAGCCAGTAATCACCGATTTTTTTTGCATTCTGCTGGAGATCTTCGTCCCGAACCACGTCGAGCACCGCCAGTCCAACCGCGCAGGAAACCGGATTGCCTCCGAACGTACTGAAAAACTCCATTCCGTTCGCGAAAGCCTCAGCGATTTCCGGAGTCGTCACGACTGCGGCGAGCGGGAACGCATTTCCAATCGGTTTTCCAAAAACGACGATGTCCGGCACGACTCCTTGCGTCTCAAATCCCCAGAAGTGCGTACCCAATCGCCCGAAGCCGACTTGCACTTCGTCGGCAATGCAAACTCCGCCGGCGGCGCGAACGCAGCGATAAACTTCGCCGAGATACTTCGGAGGAAAAACGATTTGCCCCGCGACGCTCGGCAACGTTTCCGCGAGATACGTCGCGCGCTGGCCCTTCTGGTGCAACGTCTCTACGATTTCGCCAACATGCGCCGCGTATCGTTCGCCCAGATTATTTTCGCCCCGCCTGTACAGCCCGCGATAATCGTCCGCAATCGGCGCAACGTGCACCCACGGCTTTAGCCCGCTTCCGCCCGGCCCGCTGAATTTATACGGACTTACGTCGATCAGCGTGTTGGTGTGTCCGTGATAGGCGTGCTCCAGAACGATGACGTCGTCTGATCCGGTCTTCGCGCGCGCCATTCGAATGGCGAGTTCGTTCGCTTCGCTTCCGGAATTAACGAAATAGCAGACCTTCAAAGGGTCCGGCAGTAGCTCGGTGAGGCGTTCCGCATAGCGAAGAACATTTTCGTGCAGATAGCGTGTATTGGTGTTGAGAAGCGCCAATTGTTTCTGCGCCGCTTCGACAACGCGCGGGTGACTGTGCCCAACAAGCGGGACGTTGTTGTAGACGTCCAGATACGCCCGACCCGTTTCGTCGTACAAAAATTGCTTCCAGCCGCGGACGATGTTGAGCGGTTTTGCATACGAAACACTTAAGCTCCCGCCGAGAAGCTTTTTTCGCTCCGCGCGAAGTTCGTCCGCGCCGCGCGACGCGTCCGGGAAACGTTCCGCCGGAATCTGGAGTAGTAAATTTGGGTCTGGCGAAAGCGCTTTCCAGATCCCGCGTTCCGAAGCCCGCGCGACGCCCGGAAAATCGACGCCGCGATCCAGCAGATCCAAAATAATTTGAAAGTGTACGTGCGGCGCCCATCCGCCGTTTTCATAAGCGGCTCCGACATGAGCAAACACTTCGCTCTGCGCAATCGGCTGCCCAATGTTCAATTCATGCAGCGTCTCTTCCGTCAGGTGGCCGTACAGCGTGAAAAATTCTTCGCCCGTCTCGGTTACATGTTTCAACACGACAAGCGGCCCATAGTCGAGCGGAATCGCGTTGTTTGCCAAAATGTGTACGACACCGGCGAGCGGGGCTCGCAGCGGCGTTCCAGCCTCGGCAAACAGATCGATGCCCAGGTGAATTGTTCGGCGCTCGTCGGTCGGGTTCTTGCTCGCGCCAAATTGCGGCGCGTTGTAAAGCAAACGCGCTTCGTCGTAACGCCCGACCGCAACTCGTGCGCCCGATCTTTTCAGTTCCCCGTCGACGGCCGCCGAGAGATGTGCGGTTTCGCTCCGCAAAGGATCGGCCCCAAGAAATGTGCTCCCAACACTGAGATCGAGAACGGCGGCTGCTTCGCAGCGAAGATCGATATCGAAAATGGACGCCGCGGCCGATTGGGCTAAATAGCGTTCCGCCGCTACCCACTTGGCAATCGGAGCTAGCCCGCACGCCGCCCGAAAAGTATAGTTCGCAAACCGCGGAAAAACCCTGGCCCAACGTTCCAGCGCCTCCCACGCTTGCGCTTCGCTGACCGTGACGTACGGATCGTCCGGCTTCAATGATTTGCGATGCGCCGAATTCACCACACTGACCGCCAGCCGCGCCCCAACCAGCGGGTACACCCGTGCAATCTCGTCTTCTGTCAGCGGAAATTCCTCGTAATATCCCGCGACAACCGCTGCCGCGGCAGCGAGGACATCTTTTTTTCCAAGAATCGCGTACGCCGCCGTCGTCGCCAGTTCTGAAACGGTGATCCCGTAGTGCGCATCGCCAAAATCGATAACGCCCGCGATGCGCGCCGCTTCGCCCGGTCCGCACGCAACGAGCACGTTGTAGTCATTCGCGTCGCCGTAAACGACGCTCCTAGGAAGGCTGGCGAGTTTCGGCGCGACGTCCGTTTCGAACAGTCCCAAAAATCTCTGCACCAGCATCCGCCGCGGCAGCGGCTCGACGTACTGCAAATAATCGCGTATCCACGCCGCCCGCGAGGCATCCCATTTCAACTCGCGCTGCGCACCCGGATGCGAAAAGTCCGCGAGCCCACGGCTCAGCTTCCCCAAAAAACGCCCAAGTTCTTCCAGCAGTTCCGGCGTATGCGGCTGGAATTCCGCGAGCGTTTTTCCGTGCAGATATGTCAGCAGCCAGACGATTCTCTGCGAGCCGTCGCCAACTTTTGTTTGTTCACACGATTCACCGCGCAACGAAGGAACCACTCGCGGCAACGGCAGTTCACCCGCGGTCGTTACCAGATGCCGCAGCAGCGCACACTGCATTTCCACGAAACCGCGTTCGCGGTCCGGATGCATGATCTTCAGAACGAATTCGCTGCCGTCGGCCGCGCGCAAATGAAAATTGTCGTCGTACTCGCCCGCAAGCGCGTGCGCGGCAGCTTCAATACCAAAAAGCTGCCGCGCAAGTTCCGCTGCTTCCGATTCTGTGATGGGTTTCGCTACCGGCGCTTCTCGCATGGTGCGCTGAATTTTAGCGGGAAGCGTTTTGCTCGTCCAATTTTCCGGTCCATCAAAGCGACCGGCATTGGCTAATCAATCGATCGAAATCGGTCCGTTAACCGTCGAAGCGCGAACGAGCGTCGGCCCGCTGCCGAATTCCACGCGCTTCTTATCGTCTTCCCACGTCTTACGCCCTTCCGAACAAACGCTCGCGTGGCAATCAAACGGGCTGTGGCCATCCGACTCAACCACAACTCCCGACTGGTATCCGTGCGGCACGCGAATCGTCAACGGCCCATTCTGCGCATGCGCCTGCAAGCCCGACCCATTCCAGCTGTTCCCGCTCAGCGCGACTTCGATCGGTCCATTCTGTGTGCGAATGTCCACGCTGCCGCTCGTTTCTTCCGAAGTGATCGGCCCGTTATCCGTGTGCAGTTCCACCGTTCCGCTCGTACCCTTTGCCGTAATCGGTCCGTTCTGCGCCGTCAACTTCACTTCGCCTTTGCAATCGCGTGCGGTAATTGGACCATTCACGGCCCGCGCCGTAATTTTTCCACTGACCGAATAAATGCCCAGCGGCCCGTTGTTCACGCGCAAGTCCAGCGCCGCATCCTTCGGCGCCCGAATCAGCAGAAACGCAGTCCAATCGTCGCCGCGCGACGGGCCGGATACGTGCACTTCGCCCCCCTGCGCGACCATCTTGATCTCTGCAAGAATCTTCGCCGAGTCGTCATAAGGCGCCGCTGCTTTGCACAGCGTCACTGAATAGTTGTCTTTGTCCCACCCGACGACCTCGACTCCACCGTTCGTTTCACCCGTCGCCCGCAACACAGGCGCTTCCGCCTTGCTGAATGCGTGCTCTTCCGACTGGACAACCGCGGCCCGGCCATCGAATTCAATGTTCAAATCATTGCAGCTCGTCACCGGTCCGTCGCCGTGTGTGGAAACGTTTCGAGAATGGCGGTCGCGCGCCGCGGCACCCAGCGCAAAGAGAGAAGAAAAAGCGATAAGCCCAAGAACGCGGGCAAGATTACGTGATGGCATAGTTCGAGCCTCCCGCAGTCATAGACGACGCGGAACATCGAACGGTCTTGTGCTCCTGTGAATTTTCCTACGAAATTCCCGGAAATGCCGGCTCGTCCTCGTCCACCGTACCAAACACGACCCCGCTCCCAATCGGCGGCCCATCCGGCGGCTCGCTGGGTGCGGCCAATTCCAGCCTTTTCGGCTCTCGTTCGAACTGCTCAATCTCCCGAATGGCCTGCGCCCGGTGCGCTTGCTCATCCTCTCCCGCCCCCGCCGCCGTTGCCGCGCCGAGCCATGCCTTCAATTGATGCGTCTTGAACGCGGCAATTGCCCGAACCTCGGGGCTCGCCGCATCATTCGTCGCGAGCGCCAGCAAATCGTAAAGTGCCACGTCGTCAATCGTTCGCGCAATCGCTCCGGCATAGTCCGCCCCGCGCGGCGCCTTCCATGTCGTCGCAATCACGGCATCCAGCACCTCTTCCAGACTCAGATTCGCCGCACTCCGCGCGTGAAACTCCACCAGCCGGGCCGCTCTCGCCGGATTGAACAGAAATTGCAAAGTGTGCTGTGCCGCTGCTTCCGCGGGCGCCAGCGCGTCAAACGCGGGACTCGTTCGAATCTTGAAGTGCTCTCTCCCACGTTCATAATCCGGCGGCCGGGGTGGAATCATTTTCAACAAAGGTTCCGGCAGCGCCAGAGTCTGTGGCTTCAGCGTCGCCAACACGGCCGCCAGCGCGCGCCGCTGCTCAACGGGTGCAACAACGTTCGTCGGCGTTTGCCCGTCGCCCCGCAGCGCAAACACGTAATCCATACCACCAACCAGTTTGCTCGCCGCTTCTACTTGATACCGGTGCAGCATGTAAATCGGCACCAGCGCGTCTTCAATCGTCGCCAGTGGATCGCCTTCGCGAATGTTGTTTTCTCCGAACCGCTTCAACGCCGCCGCGCGTGCCGTCATCAAACGGTTTAATTCGTCCACGGCGTTCGTGCCCGAATCCCACAAATGCGCCACGCTGCTCGACGATCCCGCCGGCCGCGCATCCTGGTCCGTCAGAAATCGCAACCCGCGCGTGAACGCATCACTCAAAACTTTGTTCAGCGCCGCGCTCTGATCCGTTCCCGGCGCGAAGTCCTGATAGCCCCACGCAATCGCCACCTTGTCCCACTCGCCGATTCCCGTCGCGTAGGCATCCGACAAATCCGGTACGCCGTCCGCACCCAGCTTCACAACCGGCGGCGGATAGTCCATCACCGACGAACGATTCACCGTGCTCGACGAATAGTTGTGCTCCAGCCCCAGCGTATGTCCCACTTCGTGCGCCGCCAGTTGCCGCAAACGTGCGAGGGCCATTTCCAGCATCTTCGGCGAAGCCGGCTTCCCTTTTTCGTACGGCGCGAGAAGTCCTTCCGCGATCAAATAATCCTGCCGCACCCGCAGCGAACCCAGCGTCACATGCCCTTTGATAATTTCTCCCGTGCGCGGATCAATCACGCCCGCTCCGTACGACCATCCCCGCGTCGAACGGTGCACCCACTGAATCACGTTGTAGCGCAGGTCCATAGGGTCCGCGCCCTCCGGCATCAGCTCCACGCGAAACGCATCCTTATATCCCGCCGCTTCAAACGCCTGATTCCACCAACGCGCGCCTTCCAGCAGCGCCGACCGAATCGGCTCCGGCGCTCCCCGGTCGAGGTAATAAACAATCGGCTGCACCGGCTCGCTCATCGCCGCCGTCGGATCTTTCTTCTCCAATCGGTGCCGTGCTATGAATCGCTTCGCAATGTGCTCGCTTACCGGAGTCGCGTAATCGAAATACGAAATCCCGAAAAAGCTGCCTCGCGGATCGTAAACACGCGGCTTGTAGCCGGCCGGCGGCAATTGCACAAATGAATGATGCTCGCGCACCGTAATTGCCTGCGGGTCGGGAGTGACCGACCGCACCCACGCGCCTGGGTCGTCGCCCACAAATGTCAGCGTCACTTCAACTTCCGTGTTCAACGGAAAATTCTTCGTGTTCGCCAAATAAATCGCCGACCGCGAATTTTCCAATCGGAAGTTGCCCTGTTTCGTGCGCCGCAGCGCGTTCGTCACGCCATGCGCGTCGCGCAAATAAAAATCCGTAGCATCGACCAGCACACCCGCGCCATCTTCCGCCGCGACGGCAAATCCCCAGATCACCGATTCGGCGAACGAATCGCGCACCGCCTTCTTTTCGTATGCATCATTTGTTATCGCGCGAAAATCGAGATTCTCCTGGATCAGCAACACCTTCGGCCCGCTCCGCTCAAATCGCACCACACGCGTCGCACCCAATTGTCCGCGGTCCAATCCAATGTCATTCGAACCAATCCCCGCCGGCAACGAACTTTGATACAAGAACTCCGTGCTCCACTTGTCAATCTCCAGCCACAGCTTCCCTTGCTTCGCATCCCAATAAAGGTTGAAATATCCCGGCAGTTTTTGCGCGTCCTTGGTTTTTTCCGCAATGCTTTGCGCCGCCGACGCGGCATTCTGCGCCCCGACCGGTATTGCAATGGAAACCAGCGAGAACAGCAGGGTCGCGACCGTCGCGCGCTTCGACATGATTGAAGCCTCCAAAAACACTGAAACCTTTTACACCATCTGAGACCGGGCCAGTTCGATTTTTTAATCTGCTATACTTAACTTCCGCGAGCCATCCCTAGCGTGAACAAACTTCGCATCTCGGTCGTGCAATATCTGAACACTGCCCCGCTCGTCCGCGCCTTCACCCACGGGCCGCTACAGGGCAAATACGACCTCTCCTTCACCGTGCCGTCGCTCTGCGCAGACGCGCTGCGCACCGGCGCGGCAGATGTCGCCATCATTCCCGCCATCGAATATCAGCGCATTCCCGGTCTTGTGATTCTGCCGGACCTCTCCATCGCCTCAAAGGAGCGCGTCCGCAGCCTGCTCGTCGTCTCTAAAGATCCCATCCGCTTTGCAAAACGAATTGCACTCGATCGCAGCTCGCGCAGTACGCAGGCTCTCACCAAAATTCTCTGCGCCAACCGCTGGAACATCTCTCCTGAATTTCGTGAAGCCGAACCGGACATCGCCACGATGCTTGCTGAATCCGACGCCGCGCTCGTCATCGGCGATCCCGCCCTCCGTCTCGCCATCGCCGCTGAAGCAAAAGCCAAGCCCGGCCGCGACGGCGACTGGCTCTGCGAAGGCGCAACCGTCGGCCTGCCACAATTCAACACGCTTCACGTTTACGACGTCGTACGCGAATGGTGGCAGATGACGGAACGTCCCGCCGTTCTCGCCGTATGGGCCGCTCGCCCCGAAGTCGCCACCGAAGCTCTCGCCGACGAATTTCTCGCTTCGCTCAACTTCGGTCTCGAAAATCTCGACGCTATCTGCAAAGAGTCCGCGGCCGAAATGAATTTGCCCGAAAAGGAATTGAAGCTGTATCTCAAAACCAATATCGACTACTCGCTCGACGACGAAAACCGAAAGGGCCTCCTCGCTTACTACTCCCACGCTGTAAAACTCGGTCTCATCGAAAAACTTAGTCCCATCACCATCGCCGCTCGGACCGGCGTCCCCGCCCGCTCCATCGACTTCTCCTGGGTCAAATCCCCTTCCAAACTGTAGTGGCGGGCCTTTAGACCCGTGCTTTTCTCTGAAGCCTCGCCGTCACAAAAACTTCAGTCCGTGCCCCGACCAAGCGTTGCCTCCACCGATCCGCATAGCCACGCGACGCCTTTTACTTCATTTTTTCCTGCTTCTTTCTTCCCAGCCTCATCTCCAACTCTTCCGCCGTTTTCGGCCAATCCTCTCTCAACAATCGCGAAAAAGCCCGGTCCGCCAACAATTTCCCGCCTGTCTGACACGCCGGGCAATAATTCGTCTCGTTCGACGCATACTTGATCCGCTGCACTGCGCCTCCGCATCGTGGACAAGCCTGCTTGTGCTTCCCATGCACGGCCATCTCCGGCCGGAACGCCGTCACTCCCTCTGGAAATTTCTCACCCGCATCCGCGCGCAATCGCTCTGTCCATTCCGTCAACGACTTCCGCGTCGCTTCAAACAGCCGTGCAATCTCTTCATCTTTCATCTTTTGCGTCTGCAGGAGCGGCGAAAGCTTCGCTTCCCACAAAATCTCATCCGAATACGCATTCCCAATGCCGCTGAACCATTCCGGATCAGTCAGCGCCCGCTTCAGCGTATGATTCTCCGACTTCAAGATTTTCGAAAATTGCTCCAGCGTCGCATCCAAAACTTCCAGCCCGCCAGGATCAAGTTCCGCCAACCCTGATTCCCCGCGTGCCAAATACAGCGACGCCCGCTTCTGCGATCCCGCCTCCGTCCAAAGCAAACTCCCATTCGCGAAATCAAACGCCGCCAGATGCTGCTTCGAAAGCTTCTTTCCTTTCGCTCCCCAGTGCAGCCGCCCCGCAATCATCAAATGCAGCACCAGCCAAATCTTCGCCTCTCTGTTTGTGGACGTTGCAGGGGCCAGCTTCCGAGTTGGCCCTTCTTGTTTTTCGTTTCCTGCCGTTCCATCTTCCAGTCCAATACAAATCCGTTTCCCCATCCGCCGCAGCTGCTTCACCTGTTTCCCCTCCGCACTCGCCACCGGCGGCTCGACGCTCCGCAACAGAAACGGACTCACTATCCGTACTTTCTCGAGCTTCTGCCCAAGAATCCGCTTCTCCAGCGCTTCAATATAAATGGTTACGTCCGGTAGCTCTGGCACAGTGTTGTAGACAATTTACCTTAAGTGGTTTGGGCCCAGGAAACGGACCGGAAAATCAATTTTGAATCTTCGAATCTGAAGTCCAAATCGGCGTTCCAATCATAACGCTCGTATTTCCGATGAAGCTCTTCCTCGCTGGTATTGGGGAGATTTTTTCTGACGGCTTTGAGATCTTCTTCCGTGTATTTTCTTGTGGCGTGCCGAGAGTAGACGAGCTGATCTTTTCGTCGAAGGGCTTGGCTTGCCTGGAATCGCGATCACTTGGTCTTAGAGCGAACCAAGCGCCGCCGGTAAGTTCTTTGCAATCAACAGCGCCTGCACCCCCTCCCCCGCAACTTTGACGGAAGTTCCGAATTCACAGAAAGAACCTCGCCTCGGTTAGAATAAGTGGTTAGGGGAAAGCAAGTGGCACTGACCAAACAACAAGCCCTCGAGATGCTCGAATCCGATGACCTCCTCGGTATCGGCATGGAAGCGCACCAGATGCGCCTGAAAAAGACCGACCCGCGCGTCGCCACCTATCAGGTGGACCGCAACATCAACTACACGAATTTCTGCACAGAGTACTGTTCCTTCTGCGCGTTCTATCGCCCGCTCGGCTCCAAAGAGGGTTACATCCTTTCCTTCGAGGAAATTTATCGAAAGATCGAAGAGATGCTCGACCTCGGCGGCAACGGCGTGCTGCTCCAGGGCGGCCTGCATCCCGATCTGCAAATCGAGTATTACGAAAATCTTCTTCGTTCCATCAAGCAGCGCTACCCCACCGTTCATCTCCACTGCTTTTCCGCGCCGGAAATTTTGTGCATCGCGGAAGTCAGCGAACTGAGCGTCGAAGACGTCATCCTTCGTCTGAAAGACGCGGGACTCGCTTCCATCCCCGGCGGCGGCGCGGAAATTCTTGACGACGAAATTCGCTCCAAGATTGCGCGGCTCAAATGCACGAGCGATGATTGGGAGCGCGTCCACCGCATCGCGCACAAACTCGGCTTGCGTACCACCGCTACGATGATGTTCGGCTGCGGCGAAGAACTGAAGCATCGCGTCAATCATCTCGACCGCGTCCGCCGCATTCAGGAAGACACTGGCGGCTTCACGGCATTCATCCCGTGGATTTTCGCCGCGGAAAATACCGCGTGGGGCAAAAAAGTTCAGGAAACCACGGCCGTCGATTATTTGAAAACGCTCGCCGTCAGCCGCCTCTATCTCGACAATATCGACCACATTCAATCGAGCTGGCTCACGCCGGGCATTAAAGTCTGCCAGGTCGGTTTGCAATTCGGAGCCGACGATGTCGGCAGCATCCTGATCGAAGAAAACGTCGTCTACGCAGCCGGCGTTCGCAACCGCACCAACGAGGGCGAACTCCGCCGCATCATCTCCGACGCCGGCTTTATCCCCGCCCAGCGCGACACGCTGTATCGCTCCTACGCGCTGAAGTAACGAACGAAGTCGGGAGGGCACGACTTCAGTCGCGCCGAACGGCGGAAAAAAATAGGACTTTAGCCCCCGGAAGAACGTTGGGCCCTACAATTTGCGCAAAGGCTGGAGCTTAATTTCGACTTCCGTGTCGTCGGGAAGATCGAGGGGTTCGGCGAGTTGTAGCAAGCCCTTGTAGTAGCGGGCTTTTAGTTTTTTCGGTTCGGCGCTATGCGCCGAGGTCGTGGAAGTAGCGGAAGATTTCTCGGAGACTTCGTCCAGAGCTTCGTTTGCGAGCGCGTCGGCTTCGGCGTTTTGCTCGCGGTAAACGTGGTCGATGCGGAATGACGCGAACGACTGCGACATTTTCTTCGCGCGCTCGAAGAGCGGCTTCAAATCCGCGCTCTTCACTTTGTACTGCCCGCGCATCTGTTTCACCAGCAATTCTGAATCGCTCTCGATGCGCAGCGCACGAATGTTGTTCGACTGCGCGTAGTCCAGCGCCGCGATCAGTCCGTAGTATTCCGCGACGTTGTTCGTCATGCGGCCAATGTATTTCTTGAGTCGCGCGATGACTTCGTCCTTCGGATCGCGAATGACGACACCGTAAGACGCGGGCCCCGGATTTCCGCGCGAGCCTCCGTCGATATTCGCGCGATAGGCCGCCGGTTTCGCTTGTGGCTCCGGTTCGCCGAACAGGCCGCCGCCTCGTGAACTTTGCGGGGGACGCACCATCAGGACGCGCTCGACGCCGCTCCTTCTTTTAAGTCCGGGGGTTTCGCCGGAACGGGTTCGACGGCGTAAAGGATTCGGCCGCAGGTTTCGCACTGAATAATGTCGTGATTTTCCGGGCGGCGGATTTCCTGAAACGTGTGCGGGAGCATTCGCATGCCGCAGCCGCGGCACTGTTCGGTGGCGGCTTCGGCGAGCGCAACGCCGTGGTGGCGCTTTGCGATGCGCGCGTAGATCGCAACAACTTCTTCGGAGACTTGCACGGCTATTTTTTCGCGTTGTGTGAGGTCGGTATCGAGCTCCGATTTTTTCACCGTACCGAGAGATTCGATCTGCTTTCGTTCGGCGGCGAGAGAAACTTCCGCGGATTTCAACGCGGCTTCCGCGGACCTGATTTCGCGCTCAGTTTCTTCGACGGCCATCATCTCTTCGAGCTGGTGGTCTTCCGCGGCGCCGGCTTCGGATTCGGCGTGCGCGATTTCATGCTGCAGGGCTTTGTATGCTTCGTTGGTTTTTACCGAAGCGCTTTGATCGCGGTATTTTCGCGCGCGTTCGCGCCACTGGTTTACATCGAGCTCGAATTTCTTGCGTTCGGTTTGCGCGTGCGAATGCTTTTCTTTTGCCGCGGCGAGCACGGCGCGGGCTCCGCTCAGCATCGCGTCGGCGTCTTTGATGCGCTTCGGAAACGCGTCAAGTTCCGCTCGCAACGCCGCGATGCGCTGATCGAGGCGCTGTAACTCCAGAAGTTGCGGAATTGCAGGGTGCATCCGGAGGAGTTTAGCACACGGCGAAGGAAGGTCTTTTGCCAGGCGAAAAAGAAAAACGGGACGAGATTTATCTCGCCCCGTTCTTAGATGGTGCTAAAAAATTACGCGGAAACTTCCCGGCGACTCAAAAAGCCGTCGATCAAAAAGCCGATGCCGACAGCCAAAGGAATCAATCCGAACGCGGCGGCCGCAAGAGCATCCGACTGGGATGAGACGCGAGCGATCACGGCAAATGTCGCGATGTAGCCGACAGCGCCGCTGATGCACAAAATGCCCAAGCGCCGTGAACGGCCGACATGGGAAACTTCCGGCTCCATCGGAATGGCCACGCCCCGCGCAATCGCCGCCAGGCGCTCCTCGGACCGCAGCTTTCGAACTCGGTAGTACGTAAACATGCCAGCAATGGGGATTCCCAAAGAAAGAATTACCGCCACAAGACCAATCACGTCGCCGCCCATACTCTTCTCCTTCGAATGCCGCAAGTCGCGGCTGAAATAGGGTCCAAATCGACCCGGCCCAGGAAGCCTTTCGTCAGGCTGCTTCTGGAGTAAGGTACGCAGGGATTTAGGAAAAAGTTCCCGAAGAAACGGCGTCGGAACCAGCTATTGGACTTCTGCGACCTGCAAATTTTGGTCGATGCCGAGGATAGGGTAGCGGATGGGCGAGCCAGCAGGTGCCGGCGCGTGGCGGGCGATCACCTTAAATTCGCCGGAGTCTCCATTGCATTGGACTTCGTAGACGTAGCCTTCGCGTTCGGGGCGGGTGACGGTGAGGCCACCCGAAGAGACGAGCTCACCGAAGTCCTGGCAATGGCTGTTGAGGGCGATGGCGTTGCGCTCGGCCTGCGCGATTTCGAGAAGGTCCCTGCGGACGGCGGTCAGACTAATCGCCTGCGTCGGCGCAGTACCGGAATCGGTGACCGGCATTTTCTTCGTAGTGAAATAGAAAATGCCGAAGGTCAGGGCCACAAGAACGAGTAATCCAACGAGCTTACCCATGCGATAAGTTTGCACGTCGAGAAAGACGGGGGCAAGAGTACGGCGGGACAGGATTGCCAAAGAAACAACCCGGCCTATTGTTTCGGGCCGGGTGCAAATGGCTTTGTTACACCGAGCGGCACGCCGTCCTCATCCTGCAGTTTTCCGCCCCTGTCGAACAAAACTGCCGCGAAAAGTCGCCACATGAGATTCTGCAGACGCTGTTTTCATTCGTCGAGACTTGTGCGAAAGGGCAACCGCGGCAGGACGACCGCACGGCAGCTGTTTTGCGATATTTGGCAAGTTCGTAAGAGGAAACGCGCGTTTGAATATGAATTGACACGATTCGAAGGCTCCGGTAACTACAGTAGGTATAGCAATCCACACAGCAGATGGTCAGGAGAGTCCTTTCATGAAGACGAAGTCCCCATGCGCCGTTGCCTTGGCGTTTTTCGCGTCATTTCTTATTTTAATTCCGCGCGACATCGCCGCAGAACCGCAGGCCGGCGGACAAAAAGCGGGCGAAGTCTCGCGAGTAATTCCGGCGGTGAGCATTGCGCGGGGCGCGAAATCGCTGACGGCCGCGGCAAAAACACCGGTGAATTGGGCAGACGTGGTCAATACGCAAGCGAATGCGCGGGCGCGCATTGCGCTGGAAGACGGTTCGGTGTTGAACGTGGGATCGGATTCTTCGCTGAAAGTGGCGAAGAGCGACGGCGCGGCGCAACAGACTGAGCTGGATTTGGCATACGGCAAGCTTCGTTCGCAGGCGCAAAAGATTACGAAGACGGATGGAAAGTTTGAAGTGCGGACGCCGGCAGGAGTTGCGGGCGTGGTCGGAACGGATTTTTATATCGGCTACGACCAGAGCGGCGGGCAGATGAACCTGGTGGTGTTCGAAGGCCAGGTGAAGCTGTGCAATCTGGCGGGCGTTTGCGTGATCGCGAAGGCTGGGCAGATGAGCAGCGTGCGAAACGGCGACAATTCGTCGCCGCTGAATCCGACGCAGGCGACGCTGGATGAGCTGACGACGGCGGTGAATGCGACGACTTTGGCGGACAAGCCGGGCGGCGTGATCAATGCGGGACATCACATCAGCACAGGCTGGGGAGTTACGCTGGGCATCGTGTCGGTCGGATTGGCGATCGCGATTCCAGCGGTGGTGGTGCACAGCACGCACAACCCGGTCGCACCACCGAAGAACCCTTGTCCGCCAGGCAACACAAATCCAAACTGCGGCTGATGCAGCGCACAGCGCCGGTCGAACAAGTACATTGAAAGTTTAGGGAATCCGGCCCCGAACGCCGTCGGCGAGCGGGGCCGACGTCTTTTAGGTGCAACGAAGTGACGGGGCTAGCCGTCGAAGTAAGTGCCGTAGCGACAGCAGAGAAGAGTAAAAGAGCGCGTTCCTTCGGTCGCGCTGCTTCCTCTGGACGAGCTACCCTCGCCGGGTAGGTCGGTTTGTATGCTTCCCGGCAGTAACGTAGACTGAAGGTTTGGCAGCTGCACTTCCTTCTAAGTGAGGCTTTTAAGTGAGGCAATCTTTGAGAAAGTCACTCTCCGTGCGTCTGATTCCGACCTTAGTGGCGATTGGGTCCAGCATAGTTTTTTGCGCGATGCCGGCAGTTGCCGGGCCTCCGGATGGTCCGGCGGCGGCGAAGCCGTCGCCATTGATTGGGGCGATGCAAACGGAGCTCGACCGGTCGTTCAAGACGCTGGGCAGCCAGGACATTTCGGCGTATTTCATCGGGTACACGCTGACGGACACGCAGCGGGCGGAAGTTTCCGGATCGAATGGAGCGCTGCTTTCGAGTTCGGAAGTGAGAAACCGGTGGCTGCAGGTGGCGGTGCGAACGGGCGACTACAACAAGGACAACACGCACAAGGTAGGAGAGCGGCAACTGCCCGCGGGCGGGCCGGGGACGGTTGCACCGGTCGACGACGATGCGGAAGTGCTGCGTCGCGCGATCTGGCTGGAAACGGACGACCAATATCGCGCGGCGGCGGAAGCGCTGATCAAGATCAAGACGGGGCGCGAAGTGAAAGTGGAAACAGCGGAAGGGCAAGCGCCGGATTTTTCGAAAGAGCAGCCGCACAAGTCGTTTGGGCCGCAGGTGTCGTTCACGCTGGACCGGACGCCGTGGGAAGGCCGAGTGCGGGCCTATACGAAATCGTTCCGTGAATCTTCCGCGATTCTGAATTCGATTGTGACTTTCAGCGCGCTGGCGCAGAACGTATTTCAGGTCAATACCGAAGGGACGCAACTGCAGTTCGGACAGATCCGCTACCGGCTGGAGCTTTTTATTCAAGGAAAAGCGCCAGATGGAATGAACATCGAGCGCTATTACAACTTTGACTGGGTGGACGCCAAAGACGCCCCGGACGACAAGGCCGTGGCAACGGCGAGCGCGACTTTGCGCAAGGAGATGGAAGGTCTGGTGAAAGCGCCCATCAACGAGCCGACGGTTGGGCCGGCATTGTTGACGGGACGCGCCGCAGCGGTTTTCTTCCACGAAGTGTTTGGGCACCGCGCGGAAGGACACCGGCAGAAAGATATTACGGAGGGACAGACGTTCGCGAAGAAAGTGGGCGAGCCGATTCTTCCGGAGTTTCTGAGCATTGTGGACGATACAACGCGGAAGAAGCTGGGCAACGAGGATTTGCTCGGCTACTACCAGTTTGACGACGAGGGAGTGCCGGCGCAGAAGGTGACGCTGGTGGATCATGGCGTCTTGAAGGCTTTCGAGATGTCTCGCTCGCCGCTGGTTGGATTTCCTCATTCGAACGGACACGGGCGGCGACAGCTGGGAGCGACGCCGGTTTCGCGGCAAGGAAACTTGATTGTGGAGAGCAGCAAGATGGTGACGAACGCGCAGCTGCGCGCAAAGCTGATCGAATTGGTGAAGCAGCAGGGCAAACCGTACGGACTTTTGATCGACGACATTGCGGGCGGGTTTACGTTTACCGGACGCGGGCAGCCGCAAGCCTTTCAAGTGCAGCCGCTGGTTGTTTACAAAGTTTTTGCCGACGGGCGGCCGGATGAATTGGTGCGGGGAGTGGACATTGTAGGAACGCCGCTGGCCGCGCTGACCAAGATTGTGGCGACAGGCGATACACCCGAAGTTTTTAACGGATATTGCGGAGCGGAATCGGGATCGGTTCCGGTTTCGGCGGCTTCACCGGCGATTTTGACTTCCGAGCTCGAAGTGCAGAAGAAGGAAACGGACACGGACCGGCCGCCGATACTGCCGCCGCCTGCACATGATGCGCGTAACGCGGGAATGATCAACGGGGCGACGACGAACGCCGGAGGCCAACAGTGAGAGGCGCGATTCGCAACTCCCTTTTTGTTTTTGCTGCAGCGGCGCTGTTGAGCCCTTCGGTGTTGTGTGCGCAGGCCGGGAAAGATAGTGACCAGACACTGCACGCGATGCACGATGAAATGGCGCGATCGAAAGACCGCTTGGAATTGACGATTGATGCGAACGGCAAACCGGTGCGGCCGTATTACATCGAATACCGGCTGCTGGACCTGGATGTGCGCGAAATTACGGCGCAATTCGGCGCGCTGGTTTCCACGACGAAGACGCGGAACCGTTTTATGAACGTGGAAGCGCGCGTAGGCGATTACAAGCTGGACAATTCGAATTTCATCAGCGACGAAGGATTTCGCGGGTTCATCGGGTCGACGGGATCGGTGGGAATCGACAGGGACTACGATTCGCTGCGGCAGGATTTGTGGATCGCAACGGATCAGGCGTTCAAAGAAGCAGTGGAAGGTTATTCGCGGAAGAAAGCGTATTTGAATAGTCTGGCGAACCAGAACCAGTATGACGATTTTTCGAAGGCGCAATCGGTACAACTGATTGAACCGCTGGTGACGCCGGACTGGTCGAACAGGAACTGGGAGCAG
>Ga0247669_1000298_pt1 | contig 22443 bp, 24 predicted proteins | sample CNK10_metaG_FD_182734 | JGI IMG/M metagenome (GOLD analysis project Ga0247669, IMG submission 182734) | Soil microbial communities from Purdue University Martell Research Forest, Indiana, United States - CNK10 | ecosystem: Environmental > Terrestrial > Soil > Temperate forest > Bulk soil...
ACGGGCGATCTCGCCACGCTCACGAACGTGGCGCGCGCCAGCCAGGTGGCGATGATGGCCGGCGCCGATTTCATCAAGACGTCGACCGGCAAGGAGACCGTCAACGCCACGCTTCCCGTCGGTGTCGTAATGACCCGCCAGATCCGCGACTATCACGAGCGCACGGGACACGCGGTGGGGTTCAAGCCGGCCGGCGGGATCCGCAAGGCCAAGCAGGCGCTCGAATGGCTCATCCTGATGAAGGAAGAGCTGGGAGACCGGTGGCTCCGCGCGGACCTGTTCCGGCTCGGCGCTTCGGCCCTGCTCACCGATATCGAACGCCAGCTCGAGCATTTCGTCACGGGCCGCTACTCGGCGGCGCACCGTCACCCCATGGTATGACCATGCGATTCTCTATAGCCGCGGCGACGGTTGCACTTCTTCTGGGTGCGACGCGAGCGTCCGCCGCGCAGGGCGCGGCGAGCGATACGTCGAGTGTGGCGGCCGCCCGGCGTCTGCTCGACGCGGCGGAACGGGAGTTGGCCGTCCGCAGCGTGAAGGTGAACCGGGCGGGATGGGTCGGCGAAAACTTCATCACGCACGACACGGAGATCCTGGCGGGCGACGCGCAGGCGGAGGTCGCGCTGGCGATCAAGCGGCTCGTGGACGAGGCGCGCCGCTTCGACGGCGTCGCCCTGCCCGCCGACGTGCGCCGTCGCATCCTCCTCCTCAAGCTGCAGCTCGCCGCCCCTGCCCCGCCCGACTCGGTGGACGCGGCGGAGATGGCGCGCCTCGGCGCCGGCCTCGACGCGGACTATGGCCGTGGCCGCTACTGCAACCCGACGCCCACCAACTGCCGCAACCTCGACGACTTCGAGCACGTGCTCGCCGACTCGCGGCACCCCGATTCGCTGCTCGACGCCTGGCGCAGCTGGCACACGATCGCCGTCCCCATGCGCGATCGCTATACGCGGTTCGTGTCGCTCTCGAATGCCGGTGCGCGCGCCATGGGGTTCGCGGATGCGGGGGCGATGTGGCGCGCCGGGTACGACATGCCGCCCGACTCGTTCGTGGTGGTGGTCGACAAACTGTGGCAGGAAGTCCGGCCGCTGTACGTCCAGCTGCACGCGTACGTGCGCCGCCGCCTCGTGGCCCGCTACGGCGCGAAGCTCGTCCCCCCGGCCGGCATGCTCCCAGTGCAGCTGCTCGGCAACATGTGGGGTCAGGACTGGAGCAACATCGCCGATGTGGTCGTGCCGTCGAGCGCGTCCGGCTCGGGAGTGGACCTCACCGCAATCCTCAAGGCGCGGAACGTCCAGCCCCTCGACATGGTACGCACCGGCGAGCGCTTCTACGTCTCCCTGGGATTCGACTCGCTCCCCGGCACGTTCTGGGAGCGCTCGCTGTTCGTGCGGCCCAAGGATCGGGACGTCGTGTGTCACGCGAGCGCGTGGTACATCGACGATCCGACCGACCTGCGCATCAAGATGTGCATCGAGCCCAACGCCGATGAATTCCGCACGATCCACCACGAGCTGGGCCACGACTACTACTTCCGGGCCTACAAGGATCAGCCCTTCCTCTATCAGGCGGGCGCGAACGATGGCTTCCACGAGGCGATCGGCGACGCCATCGCCCTGTCGATCACGCCGCGCTACCTGAAAGAGATCGGCCTGCTCGACAGCGAGCCCCCCGCCACGGGCGACACGCTCGACCTGCTGCGGCTGGCGCTCGACCATGTGGCGTTCCTGCCGTTCGGCATCACGATCGACAAGTGGCGCTGGGAGGTGTTCGCCGGGAAGGTGACGCCGGACCAGTACACCAGGCGGTGGTGGGAGCTGCGCGGGTCGTACGGCGGCGTGATGGCGCCGATCGCGCGGAGCGCGACCGACTTCGACCCTGGCGCCAAATACCACGTCCCGGGCAACGTCCCCTACATGCGCTACTTCCTGGCGCAGGTGCTCGAGTTCCAGTTCTATCGGGCGATGTGCCGCGCCGCCGGCTCTACCGGCCCGCTGTATCGCTGCTCCTATTATGGAAGCAAGGAAGCGGGACGAAAGCTCAACGCCATGCTGCAGCTGGGCGCGAGCAAGCCGTGGCCCGAAGCGCTCGCCACGCTCACCGGCCAGCGCCAGATGGATGCGACCGCGCTGCTCGACTACTTCCAACCGCTCATGGTCTGGCTCGAGCGCCAGAACAAGGGCGCGCCGGTGGGTTGGTAATGGAACGCTCGGCACCCGTCGCTGAGATCTTCGAGTCGATGGCCTACGGGCCAGCGCCCGAGAGCGACAAGCCCGCGCTCGAATGGGTGGCCCAGCACGAGGGGCGCTTCGGGCTGTTCATCGGCGGGCGCTGGGTGAAAGCATCGAACGGCCAAGCGTTCGACGTCATCAATCCATCGACCACCGCATCGCTCGCGCGAGTCACGCAGGCCGGGCCGGAGGACGTGGATACCGCGGTGGCGGCGGCGCGCAAGGCGTTCCCCATCTGGTCGGGCCTCTCCCCACACGCGCGGGCGCGGCATCTGTACGCACTCGCGCGCGCGGTCCAAAAGAATTCTCGCCTCCTGGCCGTGCTCGAGAGCCTCGACAACGGCAAATCGATCCGCGAGACGCGCGATCTCGATATCCCGCTCGTCGCGCGCCACCTGTACCATCACGCGGGCTGGGCCCAGCTCCTCGACTCCGAGTTCACGGGCTACGGGCCGGTGGGGGTCGTGGGACAGATCGTCCCGTGGAACTTCCCGCTGCTCATGGTCGCGTGGAAAATCGCGCCGGCGCTGGCCGCGGGAAACACCGTGGTCCTTAAACCCGCGGAGTTCACCCCGCTTACTGCTCTGTGCCTCGCCGAAATCGCGCACGATGCCGGGCTCCCGCCGGGCGTACTCAACGTGATCACCGGCGACGGCCGCACGGGCGAGCTGATGGTGAAGCATCCTGCCATCGACAAGATCGCCTTCACCGGGTCGACCGAGGTCGGCCGCATCATCCGGAAGGCGACGGCCGGATCAGGGAAGCGACTCTCGCTCGAGCTGGGTGGAAAGAGCCCCTTCGTGGTATTCGACGACGCTGATTGGGACAGCGTGGTCGAGGGCGTCGTGGACGCGATCTGGTTCAACCAGGGCCAGGTGTGCTGCGCGGGGTCTCGGCTGCTCGTGCACGAGGGGATCGCCGAGCGGCTCGTGACCAAGCTGCGCGCGCGCATGGAGAAGCTTCGAGTCGGTCCGCCGCTCGACAAGGCGGTCGACATGGGCGCGATCGTGGCGCCGGTGCAGCTCGAGCGCATCCGCACGCTCGTGAACACCGGCGTCGAAGAGGGCGCCACGCTGTGGCAGCCCTCCTGGGCGTGCCCCACGGAGGGCTACTTCTATCCCCCGACGCTATTCACGAACGTCTCGCCCGCAGCGACCATCGCGCAGGTCGAGATCTTCGGACCCGTGCTCGTCACCATGACCTTCCGCACCCCGGCCGAGGCGGTCGAGCTCGCCAACAACACGCCGTACGGCCTGGCCGCGAGCGTGTGGACGGAGAACATCAACCTCGCGCTCGACGTGGCCCCGAAGATCAAGGCAGGCGTGGTCTGGATCAACTGCACCAACCTGTTCGATGCCGCGTCCGGGTTCGGCGGTTATCGGGAGTCGGGGTTTGGACGGGAGGGCGGGAAAGAGGGGATGTGGGAGTACCTGAAGCCGGAACGGCAACCCCGTCGAGCGGTGAGTGGTGAGCGGTCCAAGACTCGGCCTGCGACGAAGCGCACCGCTCACGGCTCACCGCTCACCGCCATTGACCGCACCTACAAGCTCTTCATCGGCGGCCAGCAGGTGCGCCCGGACCAAGGCTACAGCCGAAAGATCCTGAGTCCGTCCGGGGCGCTGCTCGCGGAAATTGCCGAAGGAAATCGCAAGGACATTCGGAACGCCGTCGAGGCGGCGCACGCCGCGTCCGCGTGGGCCCGGACGAGCGGTCATAACCGTGGGCAGGTTCTCTATTATGTCGGCGAGAACCTGTCACAACGAGCGGACGAGTTCGCGGAGCGGATCGCCGCGATGACAGGGCGGGACCATGACGATGCCCGCCGTGAGGTGGAGGGGAGCATCGCCCGGCTGTTCTCCTACGGCGCCTGGGCAGACAAGTACGATGGGTCCGTGCATCAGACGCCCATCCGGGGCGTGACGCTCGCCATGAACGAGCCCATCGGCGTGATGGGTATCGCCTGCCCCGAGGAGCATCCCCTCCTCGGGTTCGTCTCGCTCGTCGCCCCGGCGATCGCCACCGGCAACACGACGGTTGCGATTCCCTCAGAGTCACATCCGCTCGCCGCCACCGAGCTGTACACGGTGCTCGACGCGTCGGACGTGCCGGCGGGCGTGATCAACATCGTCACCGGCGCGAAGGACGCGCTCTCCAAGATCCTCGCCGAGCACGACGATGTGGACGCCATGTGGTACTTCGGCACGCGTGAAGGGGCGACGGAGGTGGAGCGGGCATCCGCGGGCAACATGAAGCGCACGTGGGCGGAATGGCATGCGCGAGACTGGACCGACAGGGGCCAGGGAGAAGGGCGGGAGTTCCTGAGAGAGGCAACCCAAGTAAAGAACATCTGGATACCGTATGGGGAGTAGGAAAGGCAAAGCTAGACGCACAGACGCACAGGGGTGAACAGAAAAGAAGAGGGGTCAGGAAGACATCTCCTGACCCCTGTTTTCTTACGCCGCCAGGCGTTTCGGATCGGGTGGTGCGGGCTTCGCTTTCATGACCTTCCAGCGATTGCAGATGGGGCAGCCCAGATAGGTTCGGCCCATCCAATCCGTCTCATATTGCTGCGGATGGCGGCAGGGTCTCTTCCTGATGGCCATCGGGCGCTCGCTGAAACGAGACAATCCTGTAACCCATGATCTTGCGCTGGGGTTCCCGGGCGCTAGGCTCATAGGAGTCTCCGCCTTGCGAGGGTTTCGTCATGCGCTCCGTGCCGTGGTCTGTTTGTGCACTTTTGGCCGCCGCGCGCGTGGCAACCGCGCAGGCTCCCCAGATCTCGCCGGCAGGCGATCCCTCGATTCAGGCCGACACCATCTACAAGCTGGCGGTCAACGCGTCGGAGCATCCCGACGAGGGCTCCGTGTTCCTGTTGGACGACGGTGTCATCCGGGTGGAAGCGGACGGTCGAGGCATTCGAACCTACCGCCAGATCGTGCAGATCCTCACGCGCGAGTCCGCCGAAGCCTGGGGTGAACAGTCGTACTCCTACGTAAGCTCGCGCGAGCGTTTCACGCTCAACTGGGCCCGTGTGGTGCGGCCGGACGGGACCATCATCAGCCCCGCGCCGACGCACGAGCAGGAATCCTCGGCGCCCGCCGCCACCCTGGACCCCGTGTATTCGGACGTCAAGATCCACCGGATCACCTTGGCCGGCGTCGAAGCCGGCACGATCGTCGACTTCAGCTACACGGTCGAGACCCTGCAGCCGATCATGCCGGGGGACTTTCATTACCCCTGGGGGGTGACCAACAGCCGGCTCACCCGCCGCTCGCGCTACATCGTGGACGCGCCCGCGGGCCTCGGACTGCGTATCAAGGAGCGCAATCTCACGTTCCCACGCCGGACCACGGAGGCGCAAGGGCGGCGTGTGTACACATGGGCCACGGCCGAAGTGCCCAAAGTCGAGGCCGAGCCGTTCGCCGCGGACTCGAACGGGATCGTCCAGACCATCACGATCTCCGCGCCCCTCAAGTGGGACGACATCGCGCGCTGGTATGCGGGACTCGCGCGCGATCGCTACGCGCTGACGGCAGGGCTCGATTCGGCGATCGCGCTGATCGAGGCGGGCGCCACCACGGCGGACGATTCGCTCCGCCGGCTGCATCGCTGGGTGGCGCAGGACTTCCGGTACGTCTCGCTCTCACTCGGCATTGGCGGGTTCCAGCCACGGCGACCGGCCGACGTCCTGCAGTCGAAGTTCGGCGATTGCAAGGACAAGGCGACACTGTTCATTGCCGCGGCGGCCCGGCTGGGCGTCCGGGCCTATCCGGTGCTCTTGAACGCCGGTGGGCGGGTGGACCGCAGCCTTCCCTCGGCGGGCGCCTTCGACCACATGATCGCGGCGGTCGAGCGACCCAAGGCCCCGTACCTCTATCTCGATCTCACCGCGGAATTCGTCCCGTTCGGCGCGTTGCCGACGGCCGATCAGGGCGAGTTCGGTCTTGTGGTGCATCCCGACGGCCGCAAGGAGGAGGTCACCCTCCCGGAAGACTCGGCGGGTGTCAACGTCGAGCACATCTCGATCGTGGGCGAGCTGTCCACGGAGGGCGTCTTCCATGCCCAGCTCAGCGATACGTCCAAGGGGACCTATCAGTACCCGCTACGCCGCATGTTCTCGAAGCCCTTGACCGCGACGCAGCGCACCCGCTTCACCGAAGCGTTCGCGAACGCGCTCTACCCCGGAGCGACGGGAGACAGTCTCGAGATGTTCGACGGTCGGGACCTCAAGGCGGCCCCACACATCGGCGTGGTCCTGCGGCACGACCACGCCGCTTCGGCGTCGGGCGATCGCGAGATCTTTACGCTGCCCATCGGCGACCTGACGGCGACGGCGGTCCTCGCGGCGCTCGAAGGCCGCGGACCGCGGCGTTTCCCGATCGACGTCGGAGAGGTGGTCGGGCCGCGCGAGCTGCTCCAGGAGCTCGACGTCACGCTGCCCGAAGGATGGAAAGCCGAGCTGCCACCAGCGGTGTCGGCGGTGAGCGCGTTCGGGACGTATCAGGCCGAGTACGCCCAGAACGGGCGGGTGCTCCACGTGATGAGGCGGTTGCGTGGGAACACGGGAATTCTGCCGCCGGATCGGATCGGGGATCTCGTCGCCTGGCTCAAGGCCCGGTCGAAGGACGACGTGCGCTTTATCGTGTTGCGCCGGAGCTGAGCCGGTCGGTCTGCTCACCGCGCCGTCAGGTACTTCTCCTCCCACGCGATGCTGAATACGCCGTCGCAGCCCGGGCAGCGCATGTCGGCGGCGTACCCGGTGATCGGTGCGCGCGTGCGGCAGGCGGGACAGACCGCGTACCGGGCGTGCCAGCCGACGGGCGCGGGCTCGGCGTCCGCCTCGCGGGGACGCGGCACGACGGTCCAGTGGCGCGGCCGATTGCTGAGCGTGTCGACGTAGCGGCGTGGCACCCGCACCTGCTCACGGCGCGGCACCTGAAGGACGGCTTCATCCGGCGTGAGTCGAACGACTCGGTACCACGCCCCTCGCCTCAGCCCACAACTCTGGTCGGCATTGAGGCGCGCCCATTGACCCGGGAGCGGTTCGCGCGATTGGGTCATGTTGCACAAGGTGAGCGCCGAACGGGAGACTGTCAATCAGCGGTACCCCTGAGACGAGCGTAAACCCCGTGCACCAGCTTCGCGACCCGCGTGGGTAGCGCCGCATAGGCCGGCACATTTCGGAACGCCGCAGTGATCCGGGGCTTGGCTAGGCGGTACCGCGCACCGTGGCGCCATTGCCGAGCAGAAACAGGCCGTACTTCCGTAGGACGGGCAGATCGAGCTGGTACCGGGTGATCATGCCGTATGGCCGCCACCCCATGCGCTCGGCCCACCCGCGCGCCGCCGCATTCTCGGCGTGAATGTGCGTCACCAGGTCCTCGAACCCTGCGTCCCGAGCGATGGCGCACAGACCGTACTCGAACTGGGTCGCGACGCCTTTGCGACGTGCGCCGCTGAACGTATGCAGGTTCTCGACCTGCGCGCAGTCCGCCGGGAGGACCGGGTACATCCCGGCCCAATCACCCAACTCGCGGACGTGCGGCGCGTCCTCGCGCGTGAGGAGCCATTGAACGCACAAGGGCTCGTCGTCGGCGATCCACACGTACGCGCGTCTCAATCCGTGGTCCCAGAATTTGAGGCCGGATTGGAGCTGATTCGCGTCGCGGTCGGGGTGGCCACGTAACACGGCCACCACATCGTCGGTCACGGGCGTGAGCCTCACCTCGGGCGCGGGCGGGGGGACGTCCGCCAACCGGATGCGATAGCGAATCCAATGCTCGGCGGTGACCCGGCGGCGCAGGACCACGCGGACCGCCTGCAGCGCGGCCGTCATTCTCGTGCTGGTTCGTCGCGTAAGGGCGCGACACGATCCACCGATGCCCAGCCAGTCGCGGGAATCGACGCTCATTGATGATGTAGGGGGTTGGTCATGCAGCTCGCACGTTTTCAGAAAGTCCTGCACAGTTGCCGCAAAGGACGGGCCCGCCTGCGTGCTGCGGGGCCCTGGGGCTCTTGTCGCGTCGATGCGACAGCGCGACGGGCTTGACACTGCACCGCCGTGGAATAGGCTCTTCTGGAGTGAGATCCCCAACCTTTGTCGCCGCATGCGTCTTGGCCGCGATTGGCGCGGCTTGTCACAACGCGACGGGCGCGGACCCCAAGACTTGTCTCGGCTCGACGGCGACCTTCTCGCCGACTACGCCAAACTTCGTCGCCCCGGTGTCAAACATCACGGTCGAGCGTGGCTGGACGCCGGCTGGCTTCTACATGGTCCAGTACGATCTCTTCCTGGCAAGACCGCCGGCCACGACCCCGGATGTTGGTGTGATGCTCTCCGACACTGGCCCTAATCCGACCCCGGTGTTCGAGCGCGCGGCGAACGGGACCCTGACTCCAAGTACCGTTTGCGCCATCAAGGTTGGGGACGTTCTCGACGTCTGGCACACGGGGTTCTGGGCCCTGGGAAGCGCCGAGGCTCCGCCGGGCGACACCGCGTTTGAAGCGGTGCAGGTCGTCATCCACCGATAAACTAGTTCCTCAGGTCAGGGCGCCGGGATCGCCTGTTGGTCCCCCATCCCAATGCTCCTCGATGCGCCCGAACAGCGTTCCGTGACGGGAGTTGGAGCTACTAGGATCACCGTCTGTTGAGATCGCGCGACAGGATCAGCTTCAGGGTGATTCTGTCTGACGCGCTGGTCAGTCCAAATCCCACACCGGCCTCGATACTCAGGGCCTTGATGGTATGATCGACGATCCCGTAGAGCTGATGGACTTGCTGATTTCCGGCGTAGAACTGGTGCAGTGGCCCGAAGTCGTCGTACTCCTCGATGGCCAATTTCCATGTACGGGAGAGATCGCAGGCGACTCGCGTCGCTGGCGCGAAGTCGAGATTCTCCAGGCTATCGTACGAGGTGTCGAAGATCGGATTGACGATGAGGTCCACCGGATGCAGATGCCAACCGATGATCGGTCGGATCTCCGAGGTGAAACGCGTCGGGTCCCAATGCTTGGCGTTGTAGCTGAATTCGATATTCGCGCCGTAGAAGAAACGACGATCATCCGCATGCGGGACGGCGAACAGCAGGCGCAGCTTGACTCCGTCAATCATGGCGCTGCTATGACCGGCTCTCGTGCCGATACTGTACAAGGGCACATACAGTCCCGCCTCAAGCCACGTCGTCACGCCGTAGGCCCATTCGGGCACGCCGTTCAGCGACTTGTCGGCCAGAAGGGCGCCGGCAAATGCCGGGGTCATCCGGCCCTCCGGAGTGAAATTGTTGTGTAGCGTGAGATTGAACCTGCCCTGCGCGGTCAGTCCACCGTCGTACACCTGGATCTCGTCGGTCTGGGCGGAGACCATCTGAGGTACTACCATGGGGATGAGGGCCAGCAGGGCGAGTAGCCGCATATGAGAGACGTGGCGGCTCACAATGCAGATGACTACGCGGCTGCGCCCGAGGCGGACGAGCTATCCCTCGGGCCTGCTCCCCGGCGCGATCGCACGACAAGCACAATAAACGCAGCCTCGACCATCAGCGACAGAATGCCTAACGGCTCTAGCCAGACGTCGGGCGCGAGGCCCGGCAAGCCTAGCGTACGGCTGATCACGTAGCTCACCAGCGCTCCGCCCGCGACGAGTGCGCCTAATCCCCAACCCCAGCGTCGCTCGTCGCGATAAATTCCGACGGCGGCGACTATGGCAGCAATCCCATTTGCCAAGAAGAGCAACCCCTTATAGGTCGCGTCACCGAAGCTGCTAGGGGCGTCGATGAAATGAATCGCGCCCGTCACGAGGATGAGGGCAATCCCTGCTCCTTGTACTGCGGTTGGCGTGGCACGCATGTCTGGTCTCCGCTTGACCGTCGTTCCGGGCGTCACAGGCGCGACATGAGTCACTGCAGCCGCGTCGCCGGATCCCAATGTTCGTCCGCTTTGCCATCCTTGAATCGCCACATATCGAACCACGTCGTGGTGTAGCTCTTCGAGGGATCCTGGGCGTCCTTCACGTCCTGTACGTATGTGACCACCACGAGATCGCCCTCGGCCACCACCGATACGACCTTGGTCTTCATCTTGTCCGGGAGCGGCGTGGGTTTCACCTTCCTGACCTCGGTGAAGAATTTCACCACACCCTCGCGTCCCGACGCCGCGTTGGGATTGTGCTGGATGTAGCGCTCCGTCAAATATTTGTCCGCCAACTCCCAGTGCCCCGCCTCGAGCAGATCTTTGACGATGTGGTAGGCGGCCTGCTTGTTCGCATTGAGCTTTGGGTCACCGCTGTGGAACAGGGCGTCCGGATCGCTCGCACCGACAACAGGCGGTTGAGCAGGCAGGGAAAGGCTGCCGGCCACCAATATGGTGGCGACGAGCAGGTGCAGACGACAGCGCATGTAAGCCCCCTCTTGAAAATGAACGAGGCCGCGAAGCTTCAAGCGCATGTTAGGCGGCCGAATCAGCGGCAGCAAACTCCGCGCGTATACGTGCCGACCGGAACCAAACGATCAGCCACAACAGCAGGCCCACGACTCCGAAGATCATGAGCCATCCAAGGGCCAGTCCGGACCCAACGGCCTCCGGAATCTCGCGCCCTGGACTCCCACGCCGAGAGAATAGAGACCAGACCATCGACTGCCCCATGTAGAACGAAAAGAGTACGCTCACGATGGCCAGCCCGAGAAGACCGGTGAACAAGCGGCGGGCCCAGTCTCTCCGGCGAAGGAGACCTATGGCACAAACGAGCGCGACCGTCCACGCGACGAACTGGATAAGCCTGATCAGCACCGGATGATGGAGCTCGAACCCCAACGCCCGCGGCATGACACGTACGAAGGCGGTGTCTTGCAGCACCTTGTTCACGACCTGGTTGACGTCACCAGGGAAGTATGCGAGCACCAACGTGCTGATAAGCGCCCCGAGCATCTCCAAGGCGCTGATGCCGAGAGAGAGCCACGCGATGACGGTCACGACGCGAGACCTTGGGCCGGGCCCGGGACTCGTGATGGTCGGGGTGGTCATGGTGGTTGCTGAAAGGCGGCCTAACGAGTTGCGCTTAAGCTGCGGGCGGCGTGCGCGGGGGCGCAAGGGACCGGCCCACCCCTCACCCGCGGAGTCTGAAGTCTATTGGGAGAACGACGTGTACATTGACTGGCTCACCCTCGCGACATCCCGGCCAATAGGTCGCGAGCTTAACCCAGCGCAGCGCCTCACCATCAAGCGCCGGATCCACACGCTGGAGGACGCGGACAGAACGCTGGTCGATAGTGCCGTCCGACCGGATGATCATGGTGACGATTACCCGCCCCTGGATTCCACGCTGCCGCTCGACAACCGGATATTGGAGCATAGGACCGTTCCGGACGCGAGGCTTCTCGGAAACTTGCGATGTGTCGTAGACCGTGGAGTCGCTGCTAGGTAGTCCGGTGCAAGACGTGGCGCCTCTCGTATACCCGAGCTCTCTTGGGCGGGGCGAGGCGGTCGCGCAAGCAAGTGAGACGCTCAGGGCAAACAGGGGGGAAAGTCGCACGAACGTTAATCTTGCTTGTCTCATGGGCGGGCTGCCTAACGAATCGCGCTTAAGCTGCAGGCGGCGTGCCCGCCGGCGCAAGGGACCCGGCCCGCCCGCGGAGGTCCGCCGGGCGAAGCACCGGCCGATTCCATTAAGAGCAGGCCCGATAGCGTCATACGCACGGTAGGCCGCCGCTCACTGGAAACGGGCCACAAGACGGTCGATCTCCTCTAGCGACTCCGCAACCCGCTTACGAATGCTGCGGCCTACGTCGGCCCAGAGTTGCCTTGCCCACGCGTCGTACTGAACACGAAGCAACGGGTCGTTCATCATGCATCGAAGGCAAACTCCAGGCACGAACGGCGGTCCGTGACGTTCGTGAATGCGGCGGCACTCTGCCTCAGGGTAGGCATATGGTCGTCCGCACCGTTCACAGGGGATCGTGGAGAGAGTCATCGACCCGGTTCTCTATGGCGGCCTAACGAACCGCGCGGCGCGGCTACGGCGAAGGCTCTGATTGCGCCTCCTCCGCGGAAAGAATTTCCCGCGCCTTGTCAGCTTGCTCGGGACGTACGACAACTGAGTAAATGCCACCGCGATAGCCGCCGTGCCTGATCATGGACGGAATGCCGTTTGCCTCAAGGACCTTGATGGCCTCCTGCGCTCGGCCTCGATCTGGGTAGTCCTTTGCGGGCACCTCGTTGTCCCGGTCGATGGCGGTCTCAAGCGAGACTATGGAGCGGATCAGGAGCGCGAGTCCCGCACCGGCTGCGAGGAGGACGACGAGGGCTATTGTGGGCATCGCGTCGAGAAATAAAGCGTGCGCGCCGGCGCAAGGGACCGGCCCCTATGCGGGGGCCTGTCAGGCAAGGCACCTCGGCGTTCAGCCGACGATATCCGGACGATCACGGACAGTCATGATCGTAGTGAGCATGGTAGCCACTGACTTCTCCGCGCCGTCGACTACCATTGAGGCTTCTGCCTGGCACACCGTGATCGTGCGACCTGCCCGTACGACACGCCCGCGTGCGATCAACTCTTGTCCACGGGCGGGAGCCAGCAGGTTCGTCTTGAACTCCAACGTAAGCACACCGGCGCCCTCCGGCATCAGGCTGAATGCGGCGTATCCACATGCGCTATCGAGCGCGGAGGTCACGACTCCAGCGTGGAGGAACCCGTGCTGCTGGGTCAAATCGGGCCGGAATGGGACGCGGATCTCGATCTCTCCAGCGGCGACGCGCGTGAGCCGTGCACCGATGGTAGCCATCAATTGCTGTGCGGCAAAGCTTGCGCGGACGGCCTGCTCGAATTGCGGGTTTCTTTGTTCAGCCATTTTCGGTGGAGGAGCGAGCCTCGCAGCGAGCAGTTGCCTTAGCCGGGGCGCCGGGATTTGAACCCGGGACCTTCTGGTCCCAAACAGCAAACGCCCCAGGCGCGGACACGCGCAAGATGCATGTTCCGCCTCGAATCTCGCGCAAGATGCACGCGAATGCCACGCCCAACGAGCGGGATGCGCCCGACAGTTAAGAAGAGTTCGGGCGGTCGCGGTGCTGTTGGGACTGACCGGCGCGACCCTCGGCGGCCAAAACTTGAGCTCCGGCTGGCTGCGGCTGATTGCATCACCCTACGTGCAGGACACGCTACGGCCGATCCTGGGCGGCACGGTTCCGGTGTTCCGGCAGGTCAGCCGAATGAAAAACGCTAAGTGTAGTCGGAGCGCCGGGATTTGAACCCGGGACCCTCTGGTCCCAAAGACGGTGCGTTCTCATCATGCGAAGAGAATGCTCGATCGGTGGAGCTATGGCGTCTAGCTGGGGCGCCACGTTCGAAGTACCTTAGCGCTGCCCGTTGTGGGTGACGAGGCGCGTGCGGCTTGAACCTTAGAGAGTGAGGCGGGAGGGCCTCATTCGGTGGAGTCTGTTGTGGGAGTCGGTGAGGATGATTTACGTTGGACTTACTGACCGCCCCGACCGGCGACGTCAGGAGCACGGTGATCCGCCCGACTGGCGCCAGACTGGTCCCTTCTGGAACGAAGCTGCCGCTTGCACCTGGAAGCGAACCACACTCGACGCGCTTAGCTCTCTCGGCCGAGAGGGGCGAGACACAGGTGGTTGGCGGTACGGATACGTCTACACGATCAGGCCCAACACCCGCGAATAGAGAGTCAGCCTAACAACTCCCGATGGCCAAGGACATCTGTGTGTTGTGCCGCGCCCATCCGGTGACCCACGTCGTGTCGGTCGTCCCCGGTCGACGACTCATCTCCGGCGGCTCTCCGAACGCGCAAGCACAAGGCGTGATTCGTGTCTGTGACGAGTGCGCTGCAGAGGGCCCCAGCGACGTGAAGCGGCGTGTTCGCTAGATGAGCCGGCACAGGCCATGAGCCAGGCCCACGAGAACCTGAGCCTCGCCGTCGGTGCAGCACTGGAACAAGGCCGGCAGTTGCTCTTCGAGAGCCGACGCCTGGGCAATGTTCCGAGTGACCGATGTATGTCGGTCTACCTTGCGCTCATTGTGATGCACCGAGAGCTGCAGGATGACCTCGCGCCCGCCATCGACCGGTTCATCCCGGAACTGAGGCACGTCATCGTGGAGTGCGACGATTCGCTCAAAGTGGTGAAGGCCTTGCTCGAAGCGGCTCTACGTGTGGCGCGCGACGGGCACGACGCTCCGCGGTAGGGCCACTATCGCATGAAGTAGCTGGCTGTTGCTTGAGGAGAGGCGGCAGCGGTATGGCCCATTCTGAAGCGGGGCTGAACCCCCGCACCAAGTTCGCCAACGACTTCGCCAACGATTCGCTACGTAGTCGGGGCGCCGGGATTTGAACCCGGGACCTTCTGGTCCCAAACCAGACGCGCTACCGGACTGCGCTACGCCCCGAAAGACTAGACGCACAGACGCACAGACGCGCAGACGCACAGACGCACACACGAACAGACGGCTAGACGCCTCGCGCGATGACAACAAACTAGCGAGACAGCGAGGAAAAAACATGCTAAGGCCGCGGGAGGATATAGCTATGCCGGTACCGAAACACCTGATCGATCACCATGGCGATCGCGCAATCCCCACTCGTGGCCGGCTCGAATCGCATGCGCGCCGCCTCGTCGTACACCTCCTGGACGAACTCCGGTGAGGTCGCATCCCGCAGACGGAGCGAGCCCGGCGCTACCAGGCCGTCCGCCCCCACGGTCAGCTGCACATGCACCATCCCATCCGCCGGGATGAATTGCCCGCCCCGCGTCGGGTACGGCAGATTGCGGCTCCCGTTGAGGAGCCGCGGCCAGCGTTGGAGACGCACATGGGGCAACGAGACCCGGACGAGCGGTTGCACCAGCGTAGCGGAATCGAGGGCAGCGGCTCCAGAGGGGTCGATGCTCGTCTCGAAGTACAGAACCACACTGTCGCGCGTGCCCTCGAGCAGAGCGGCGGGAAGCAACGATGTGTCGACGACGGCCTCGAGAGGCGCGAGCAGCGCGGAATCGAGGCCCGGGACGAGCGTGGTCTGTGCCACGACCACCCGGCGCAGTGTGCCATTGCGATTGATGACGACATAGGCCGCGAGCGGGAGATCGGGGTGAATCCACCCGCTGTCGATCTGGAGAGCGGAGAGCGAATCCTTCCGCACGTAGATCCCGCTCCCCCACGCCCCGAGTTTCAGAGGGTTCGGCAGCGCAAAACGGTCCGCGAATGCACGGAGCAGCTGCCTCGCGTACGATTGCACCGACACCGGCGCGCCCCGCGGCAAGCGAACCTGACCGTACAGCGTGTGCGCAACTCGAAGGACCTGAGCTGGAGGAGCCATCGGGTCGCAGGCGCGTGCCGCCGTCTGACCCGCGGCCATGATCGGGACCAGCACACAACCGCACAGCACGTTAAATCGTCGGATGCTCATCGCCGGCCATCCTGGCGTCACGCAATCGCACCGAATGTATCATCGGTGCGGCATCACCGCACAAACACGCCCCGCGTGGGTAACACAACCGCATGACTCCCAAACCCTCGCGTCATCCGAAACGGCAACCCATCCCTCTCGCCCAGGACGATCACGTGCGGATCGTCCCCCTCTTCATCCCGCGGGAGCTACTGGCCCCCGCCCCGGGAATCGCCGCACCGCCGGGCACCGAGCTCACTTATCGCGGCGGCCCGCTCATGACCGCCGTCCAGGTCTTCACGGTCTTCTGGGGACAGGCGTGGAATGCATCCGCGCAGCAGAGCGTCATCACCACGCTCAACGACTTCTTCCGGTTCATTGTCGCGAGCGCCTACGTGGACCAGCTGGGCGAGTACAACACGTCGGACTACACGATCGGCCGCGGCCGCTTCGCGGGGACCGCCACGGTGACGACGCCCGAGCCCGGCTCGAACGTCACCGATACGCAAATCCGGCAGATGCTCCAGGGACAGCTCTCGGGCAAGACGACGTTCCCGCCGGCCGGACCGAACATGCTCTACTTTGTGTTCGTGCCGCCCGGTGTCTCCGTGGCCGCGGGTGGCGACCGGTCGTGCCAGGCGTTCTGCGGCTATCACGACCACATCAACTCGAAGGTCTTCTACGCCGTCGTCCCTTACCCCAATTGCGCCGGCTGCCTCGGCGGCATCGGTCCGCTCGACGCGCTCACCTCGATCTGCTCGCACGAGCTCGCCGAAGCCATCACGGATCCGATCCCGCCGCAGGGGTGGTACGACGACAGTCAGGGAGAGATCGGCGACATCTGCGCGTGGCAGAACAGGAAGCTCGACCGTTACGTGGTGCAGCTCCTCTGGTCGAACCGCGCGAAAGCCTGCGTCTGACCGGTCACTTCGGGCGACGCACCAGCACTTCGACCAGCGCGCGCACGGCCCGGCCACGGTGCGACACGCGGTGCTTCGCGGCGCTCGGTGCCTCGCCGAACGTCATCCCCAGCTCGGTCGAGAAGAACAACGGATCGTAGCCGAAGCCGCCGCTCCCGCGCGGCTCGCGGAGAATCCGCCCTTCGCAGGTGGCCTCGACGAGCTGTGGCTTGGCGAGCGGCGTCTCGAGATATGCCACAACACAGCGATACCGCGCGGTCCGGCCCTCGTCGGGCACCGCGGCCAGCCGCTCGAGCAGGAACGCATTGTTGGCCGCGTCCCCCTGCCCCGATCCGTGCATCTGCGCCCACCGGGCCGAGAAGACGCCCGGCGCGCCTTCGAGCGCGTCCACTTCGAGCCCCGAGTCGTCGGCGAGCGTCGGCTCGCCGGACCGTTTCGCGAAATAGCGCGCCTTGGCGACCGCGTTCTCGGCGAAGCTCGTGCCGCGCTCGAGATCACGCTCGTCCGGCAGGCGCTCCAGGAAGCGATCTTGCGGGAAATCGAGCGTGAACGGAAGACCAGCAAACAGATCGCGCATCTCCCGGATCTTCCCCTCGTTGCGGGTGGCGATGAGGAGCTTCGAGGAAGAAGGGAGCGGGGAGCCGGGAGCGGGTGTCAGCGGGATGACCTCCGTAAACGCGTCAAGAGCTCGGTTGTCGATATGCCAGAGACCAACGGGACCCTGACGACGCGCCCACCCCAGCCCTCCACCTGGTCGGCGCCCACGATCGCGTCGCGCGTGTAATCGGCGCCCTTCACGAGCACGTCCGGGCGCAGGCGCTCGATCAGCGCGAGCGGTGTGTCCTCGTCGAACAACACCACGCAGTCCACGGCAGCGAGCGCGGCAACGAGACGCGCGCGCTCCACGCCCGGCACCACCGGTCGATCGCCGCCCTTCGCGAGCCGCCGCACGGATGCGTCGCTGTTCACGCCCACCGCGAGCGCTGCCCCCTCGTTGCGCGCGGCCTCGAGCAATGCCACGTGCCCCACGTGCAGGAGGTCGAACACGCCGTTCGTGAACACCACCGGCCCCGGCCCCGTGCCGCTCGCGTGCTTGCGCCAGCGGACGGCGTCCTCCAGGGTGCGAACCTTGTCAGACGTGCTCACGTGCCTCCTCGGGATCCGCCGTGCTACCGGCCTTCAGCGCCCAGGTGAGCAGCGGCGGGGTGACGAGCGTCGTCGCTACCACGACGAACAAGATCGCGCCGAACAACCGGTTCGAGAGGATCCCCACCGCGAGTCCGAGCTGCGCAAAGATCAACCCGACCTCGCCTCGGGGCGCCATCCCGATGCCTACCGCGCGGCGGTTGAACCGCCGCCACGGGACCGCCCACCCGCTCGCGAGCTTTCCAATCAGGGCGATCGCAAGCAGGACCAGCGCGATCGCCAGCGTCTGGCGATTCTCCGCAATGAATGGATTCCACATCCGCACGTCGACCGCCGCGCCGATACTGAGGAAGAAGATAGGCGTGAACACATCCGCCAGCGGCTTGACGCGCTCCTCGATCACGTCGAACTGGTTCGTCTCGGAGAGGATCAAGCCTGCCGCAAACGCGCCGATGATGAGCGCCGTCCCCGCGCGCTCGGCGAGGACACAGAGCAGCAGCAGAAACGCAAAGGCCGTCACCAGCAGCATGCCCCGCACCCGCATGCGGTCCACCAGGCCGAACAACCGCGGCGCGATCCGCACGCCGATCCAGAGGGCGAGAAACAGGAACACAACCGCCGCACCGAGCCCCCGCAGCGCGCCGTGCACGGTGAACGCCGTCCCAGCCGCGAGCGCGGATGCCACGCCCAGGATCACGAGTCCCAGCACATCGTCGATCACCGCGGCACCGAGGATGAGACGCGCCTCGAGCGTCTGGAGCGCGCGTAGGTCCTTGAGCACACGGGCCGTGATCCCGACGGAGGTGGCCGTGAGGGTGGCGCCGACGAAGATCGCCGTCGAGAAGGGATCGCTGGCGGTGTGCTCGTACCCGTGCCATCCCGACCGCCAATACAGGAAGCCGAGCGCAAACGGCACGATCACGCCGACGACGGCGACGGCACCCGCGGCCGGGCCGTCGCGCAGCATCGCCTTCAGGTCCGTTTCGAGGCCGATCTCGAACAGGAGCACCACGACGCCCACCTGCGCGAGCAGCCGGAACACCCCGGTGAGCGGGTCATCGGGCGCGGTCGGGATCACCCTGAGGACTCCCGCCCCGAGCACGATCCCCGCCAGGAGCTCACCGATCACCGCGGGTTGGCGCAGCCGCTCGAATGCCTCGCCGGCGAACTTGCCGACGAGGAGCATCACCGCGAGGATCGCGAAGAAGCGCGCGACGTCGAGGTCGCCCCCCCCGGCCGCTGCGCTAAAGAGGCTGAGTAGCCTTGGGATGGAAGTTGAACGTGTGGTTGAAGAAGGGGAGGTCGACCGACTCGGAGTATTCCGCCTCGATCACGATCTCACGCGGAGACGCCCGGCGGACGATCCGCACCTGCTGGGCCGCGGCCGGGAGCCCGATGTCCGTGGCCGCCGCCTGGATGCGGCGGCGGATCGTGCCGTCATCGAGCGACGGCGCCAGCTGCGCTTGCGACTGCATCTCATCGAGCAGCCGATAGTACCGGAAGAACAGCTCGCCGATGTTGACGCCGTAATACAACGCACCGACAAACAGGAGCAACGAGAAGAGACAGCCCAGCGAGCTCGCGCCGCGGCGGCTCACCATTGCGATTGGGCCCCGTCCACCAGGTCCTGCACGAGCTTCTGGAGCGCCGCCTTGCGGCCATTCGCTTCCTGCGGCGGGGAGTAGGCACCGACCTCGCTCAAGCCCTGTCGCTGCCAGAGGGTCTTGCCCTCGCGCTGATCGAGGATCTCGACGTCGACCGTGATCGAGACCTGCCGCTGCGTCACATCGGTACGACCGACACCAGCCTGAATCGAAAGCGGCACGTCCGCGTCGTAGCGGACCACCTTGCCGCGCACGACGGCATCGGCACTGTTCTCGCCCGCGAGCCGGAGGCCCAGGCGCCCCTGGAACGCCTCGAGCACCGCGTCGTTCACTTCCTTCGTGAGTGCCGGCTCGGCGGTCTGGTTGTCGAAGGGGAGAATCGCGACGGTCTTGATGTTGGGCAGGCCGCCGCCCTTGAAGCCGTAGAGACAGCCGGACAGGGAGAGGACGAGCGCGCTAACGGCGCCCGCGCCAAATCGCCGGATCGAACACCGCCGTCGTGTCAATCGAGACCACCGTGAGCTCAAAACGGGCCCGCCCTTCTGGAAAAACGATGCGGGCGCCCGCCGCGAGCCCGCGAGCGTCGAGCTCCGTTCGGCTGCGCGCCAGCACCTTGCCCTGCTGCCGCCACTCCGCCTCGAGCACACGGGGGCTGCTCCGAGTCTGTCGGTAATCGAGCGTATCCTCACCCTGCACGAACCGCCAGATCTCGACCGATGAGTCGGGGCCTCCACCGCGAAACACCATGGCATCCGCTCTCGGCGGCCGCACGATGCCGAGACCCGCCCACAACATGCGCACCGCGGGAACGAGTGAGCGGAAGTTCTTCTCGGGGTCCGCCCAGATCGTCGAATCGGCCACGACGGCGGCCGCCCCCGCCCCGAGCCCCAGCGGTCCTACGTAATCGAAGCGCAAGGAATCGGGCGCCGCAATCCGGGCCTGTCCTCGCCCGCCCCACCGCTTCTCGTCGTCCTGATACTTCCAGTGGAAACGAATCGCCATGCGGGCGGTAGGCTGCGTTGCGCCGGCCCACACGACCGCACTATCCCGGTTACCCGCCGCGAGCGGGATCGGCACGAGCGGCGCAACCCGCGGACAGCCCGCCAACACGGCGCACGCGCCAATGTAGAAGAGCGCTTTCCGCCGGTCAAGCAGAACGCGTTGCAATCTCAACAGTTAAACCTGTCGTAGGTGTTCAGCGGTGAACACTCCGGATACCCTCACCCTGCGAGATCCGCTCCAGCACATCGCGTCCACCCACCACACGACCGAACACCGTGTACGTCCCGTCCAGGTGTGGCTGCGGGGAATGGGTGATGAAGAACTGGCTGCCTCCGGTGTCCGGCCCCGAGAGGGCCATGCCGACGGTCCCCGACTGATAGCGCACTGGGTTGATCTCGTCCCGCAACACGAACGCCGGTCCACCCCAGCCGTCGCCGCGCGGGTCGCCGTCCTGCACGACGAAGTTCGGGACCACGCGATGCCAGTGCGATCCGTCAAAGTAGCGCCGGTCCACGAGGCTGAGAAAGGCTGCAACCGTGAGTGGCGCTTCCGCCGGGAGGAGCTCGACGACCAGCCGCCCGCGGTTGGTTTCGACGGTCACTCGCGGGGCGGGCTGACCCTGGCGGGCCGGGAGGAGATAGCGTCGCACGAGCGCGCGATACTCGTCCACCGCCTGCCCCGTCGCGATCGGCGCCACGGGACCCCAGGCGACCGCGGCATCCGGCAGCTTCTCGACCGCGAGCCGGCGCACGAGGTAATCATCCGCGCGCGGCACGCGGGCGACGAACCCGCTCGCGACGGCCGCACGCCCGTCAGGTCCCGTGCCCGCGATCGCGGCCAGCGCCGCCACGGCAGACAGGCGGGCGTCGTTGAATGAATCCTGCGCGGCGCACAGATACGCGCTGCGGAGCCGATCCACGTCGGTGACGGCGGGGTGGCGCGCGAGCAGATCGGCGGCGACGCTCCGCACCGCCGCGTCGGCATGCTCCAACAGATCGCGGGCCAGGCTCGCCGCGCGGGCGTCGCTGTCGGGCACGATGCGTCCCAGCGTCTGGAGCGCCTGCGCGACCACGCGACCGTCCCGATCCGCGAGCTGCGCTTCGAGTCCTGCGCGATCCTTCGCCGCCCCGAACGCCTCCGCGGCCACGCTGCGCCAGCGCCAGTCGGTCTCGCGCGCCAGCGCCGTGGCGGCCGTCACTCCTGCGGCGCTGTCGGCCTGAGCGAGGGCGATCGCCGCTTGTCGCCGCAACGCGAACGTGGCGCTCGTCAGTCGTTCGCTCAGCGCTGCCGCGGCGCGGATCCCACCCAGGACGCCGAGCGTGGTCTCGGCCTGGACAACGACGTTCACGTCGCCGTCGGCGAGCAGTGGGAGCACCACGGCCGCGAGCCCGGTGTCTCGAAAGCTCGCGAGCGCGCGTAGCGCGTTCACGCGTAGGTGAGGGTCGCGATCGGTCACCAGGGCGCTGACGCGATGGGCGACATCGCGCGCGTCGAGCGTGGCGCTATCCGTGAGGGTCCGACTCAGGCCACGCAGCGCGACGACTCTCACACCGGCATCCGCGTCTCCGAGGGCGGCGACCAGCGCCTCGGCGCCCCGCGCCACGCGCAGCCGGGCGAGGGAGTAGACCGCGGCTCGGCGCCGACCCGCATCCGGATCGTGCACGAAAGCGAGGAGCTGAGCGACGGGGGCCTGCGTGCCCAGTCGCCACGCCTCGAGGAGCGCGGTGGGCGGGGGAGGCAGCGCTCGGCTCTCGAGCAAGCCGCGCAGCGCGGCCGCTGCTTCGTCGCCACCGATTTTCGCGATCGCGGTGATCGCCTCGGGCTCCACGCGCGCGAGCGCGGCGAGCGGGGCGACGGCGCGCCGCGGCTTCAACAGGCCGAGCGCGAAGGCTGCCGTCGCGCGAACGGGAGGCGCGGGGTCCGCGAGCGCGGCGATCAGCGGACCGACCGCCGCCGAGTCTCCGATGCGCCCGGCGGCGAGCGCCGCCTGGCGCCGTACGAACGGATCGCTGTCGCGGAGCGCCGCCGCGATCAGCGTCGGGTCGTACACGCGCGTGTCGGCCGCGGCCAGCAGGCGCGCCAGCTCCTCGGTGACACGCGCCTCTTCCTGCGCGGCGCCGGGACGGGGCCACAGCGCCACCACGGCCGCGAGCCCAAC
>Ga0247669_1000304_pt1 | contig 22122 bp, 14 predicted proteins | sample CNK10_metaG_FD_182734 | JGI IMG/M metagenome (GOLD analysis project Ga0247669, IMG submission 182734) | Soil microbial communities from Purdue University Martell Research Forest, Indiana, United States - CNK10 | ecosystem: Environmental > Terrestrial > Soil > Temperate forest > Bulk soil...
GAATCCGGATACGCGGGCGCTGTATCTGTTTCCGACCAAGGCGCTGGCGCAGGATCAATTGGCGGAACTGCACGATCTGAACACGCGGCTAGCCGACCGGTTCGGCGTTTTTACCTACGACGGGGATACGCCGGGGGATGCGCGGCGGGCGATTCGTGAGCGCGGACATATTGTGCTGACAAATCCGGACATGCTGCATACGGGAATTCTGCCGCACCACACGAAGTGGACGCGGCTATTCGAAAACTTGAAGTACATCGTGATGGATGAGTTGCACACGTACCGCGGCGTGTTTGGGAGCCACCTGTGCAACGTGCTGCGACGGCTACGGCGGATTGCGAAGTTTTATGGAAGCGCGCCACGGTTTATTTGTTGCTCGGCAACAATTGCGAACCCGGGCGAGCTGGCTTCGCGGCTGATCGAGGACGATGTGGAGGTGTTGAGCGCGAACGGCGCGCCAGCGGGGGAGAAGACGTTTGTTTTTTACAACCCACCCGTGGTGAACAAGGCGCTGGGGATCCGGCGAAGCTATATCAACGAGTCGGCTCGCGTAGCGCAGGAATTTTTGAAGCACGAAATGCAGACGATGGTGTTTGCAAATGCACGCCTGCAAACGGAAGTATTGCTGACCTATCTGCAGCAGGCGAATCCGCAGCCGCCGGGAAAGGCGGAAACGATTCGCGGATACCGCGGCGGATATTTGCCAAATGAACGGCGCGAGATCGAGCGAGGGATTCGCGATAGACGGATTCGCGGAGTGGTCTCAACGAGCGCGTTGGAATTGGGAATCGATGTTGGCTCGCTGGACAGCGTGGTGATGGCGGGATATCCGGGGACGATCGCCGCGACGTGGCAGCGCGCGGGAAGAGCGGGACGGCGAAGCGGGAGTTCGTGCGCGGTGATGGTGGCATCCTCTGCGCCGCTAGACCAATACATCGTGAAGAATCCGGATTATTTTTTTGGGAATACGCCGGAGCACGCGTTTATCCAACCGGACAATTTGGAGATTTTGCTGAATCATTTGAAATGTGCGGCATTCGAATTGCCGATCGAAGCGACGGAAAAGATGGGCGAGGTGGAATTGCCAGTAATTCTGGCGAAGCTCGCGGAAGCGGGCTATTTGCATCGTGCGGGGGAGTTTTATCACTGGACGCAGGAGGCCTATCCAGCCGATGCGGTGAGCTTGCGGTCCGTGACCAGCGACAATTTTGTGATTGTGGACATTACGGGCGAGCCACGAATTATCGGGGAAGTGGACTTCCCAAGTGCGCTGACAACGGTGCACGAGAAAGCCATCTATTTGCACGGCGGGCAGCAATATCACGTGGAGCATCTGGATTTCAAGGAACGCAAAGCGTATGTGAAGGAAGTCGACTCGGACTATTACACCGATGCGGTGAAGCATACACAGGTGCGCGTGCTCGAGATTGCGGCCGAGGAACCAATTGCCAGAGCCGCTCTCACCCATCGCAGGTCGCACGGCGACGTACTGGTCCGCTCGCAGGTCGTCGGGTTCAAAAAGATAAAATTCTTTACACATGAAAATGTTGGCGACGGACGACTGGAGTTGCCGGAAAACGAGATGCACACAACGTCTTACTGGCTGACGCTGGAGCGGGGGCTGGTGGAGTCTCTTCCCTTTTCGGTGATCGAGCGACAGAGCGGGATGTTCGGGCTGCTGCATGCGATGGAATCCGTGGCGACGCTGCTGCTGATGTGCGACGGGCGCGATTTAGGAACGGCGATTGGCGAGCGCCCACCGGCGGCGGGAGATGATGCTGCCAAAGTCGTTCCAGTGAGATTCGAAGAGATGGCTTCAGCCAAGATGAAAGAGTTCTTCGAGCCGAATTTGTATTTGTACGACGCGTATCCCGGAGGGATTGGGTTCAGTGAACCATTGTTCCGCGCTCATGAATTGCTGATCGAGAAGACGCGGGAACTGATTGCGGGGTGCGAGTGCGAACAAGGATGCCCCTCCTGCGTTGGGCCCGCCGTGGAATTGGTGCCGCGCGCGAAAGAGGCGGCGCTGGCGATTTTGGAAAGAGTCTGCGGGTGAGTAAAAAGTGAGCGCTTTAGATAGATTTTCACGACTGGCGGCGCTGAAGCCGGCGCGGGCGGCTATGCCGCTGGCTGATCCGTCTAGCGAGCCGATGCAAGGCGACGAGGTTGCTCACCTGCTGGGTGCTTTATGCCAAAAAACGAAATTCGGCGAGCACTTGACGATTCGAAACTGGTATTCGACGCCTGAGTTTGCTGAACCTGCGGCGGCCGTGCTGGATTTACTGGCGCGAAATAAGGATGAAGTCGTCTCGCGAAGGACACGCGCGGCGCTGGAGAATCCGGAAAAGTGGCTGTTTTTGGACACGGAAACGACGGGGCTTGCGGGAGGAACCGGCACTTACGCGTTTTTAACGGGAATTGCGTGGTGGGACTCGGGCGGTTTGCAGGTCGAACAGTTTTTCATGCGCGATTTTGCGGATGAACATTCGGTGCTCTGCGAATTGGCGGAGCGAATCGCGGAACGCCCGGTGCTGGTGACGTTTAACGGAAAAACGTTCGACTGGCCGCTGCTGGAGAGCCGGTTCACCATGACGCGGCGGATCGCGCCACCGAAACTCGCGGCGCATCTGGATTTGCTACATCCTGCGAGGGCGCTTTGGAAGCTGCGGCTCGGCTCGGTCCGGCTGGTGGAATTGGAACGAGAAGTTCTCGACGCACGGCGGCTCGGGTGGCATCGCGAGGACGACGTGCCATCGGCGCTGATACCACAATTTTATTTTGATTATTTGCGCGGCGGATCGGCGACGCCGCTGGCAGGAGTCGTGCGCCACAACCAATTGGACTTGCGCGGCCTTGCGGCGCTGTTCGGAAAGATCAATTCGATTCTGGCGGAGCAGGAGTTGGACGAAGCAGATGGGCGAGACTTGTTTGGGCTTTCGCGATTTTTGTACCGCCGCGGAGAAGCGCCGCGCGCAGCAAAGATTTGTTCGAAAGCCATCGAAGCGGGATTGCCGGCGGAGTATCGGCAGCAAGCTTCACGAGAATTGGCGCTGATGGCGAAACGCCGCGGAGACCACGCGGAGGCGACACAATTGTGGCAAACCCTGCTCGCGGGAAGTCCGCATGCGATCGAAGCGTGCGAGCAACTGGCAATTCATTTCGAACGGAGAGAAAGAAATTTGCCACAAGCGATTGAGTACGCTGAATTGGGATTGAATAAGTTGTACGCGGGCGGGCAGCGATTGCGAGATCCCTACGCCGAGGCTCGAATCGCACGGCAAGAAAAAAGCCTTTTGCGCCGGGTGGCTCGGTTGAAACTGCGCCAGTCTAACGAGAACCCGCGGCGCGAACGGATGACGGCTGCAGCCGGGCGACTTTTGTAGGATCGGCTTCGGGTTTTTGCGGGGGCTCGGGAAGCGGCGGCCACTTTAAATCTGAATTCCATTGAGCGAAGACCTTTCGGTCGGCGCCTTCCAGCGTAATGCAGTCTGTCCCCACGCAATGGAGAAAAACGCTTCCGTCCGGGGTATCGAACGAAAAGAAATTGGGCCTGCGAAGAAGACGGGAACGCTCGGCGTATTTCTTTTCCAACGCTTCGGAATAGCGACCGAAGAAACGCGCAGCGGTTTCGTCACTCGAAAGCGAAAGCCGGGTCGCCAGAACCAGTTTCTTCGATTGCTTGTGTTCGTAGACGATGTAGTGATCGCCTTCCCACGCTTCGGCGACGGATGCAGCGCTGTCCTTGTCGATAAACTGCTGCAAAATCTCGCGCCAGCCGAATTCTCCCATCGTGTCGTCTTCGAGCTTAGCCCAATCCGGACCGAGAGACTTCTCGAAGGAAGGCACCGAAACAGCGCGCGGGACTTTGCCAGATTTATAGAGCGCGGGATGAAGAATCTGCTGCGTGGAGAGCGGCGGCTTCGCGAATAGGGTCGACAGCGCGCCCCACCCGACGTTTCGAATGGAACTTGCTGTAAAGTTCAAGCCGGAAAGATACGGAAACATCAGCACGTCCTTGATGAAAGGTGGGGCTTGTTCGAGCTTCGGAGAACTCGCGAGGTCACCCATCAACATCGAAGGGTCAAATCCGGGAAGGTCTTTCAGCGAATGGCCCGTGTCGCGGAGCATATAGTCGAACATCGCGGCCATTGCGCTTCCTTCCAAAACCGCATCGCGAGCGAGCGTGGCGTCACCGTTGGTGTGGACGGCTTTGGACCATTCTTCGATGTGAAAGTATTGGTCTTCCAGCGCGTGAGTCAGTTCATGAGCCATCACCGGCTTCTGCGTGGCCAACGGAATCCAATCGGCAATATAGAACTCGCGCGCTTTGGGATCGTAGAGACCCGCGATCTGCTCGGTCATCAGATCGACCATAAACGGGTCAAGATCGAACTTCTTGGGAAGCAAGCCGAATGCCTCGGCGGCGCGAGCATCGGCGTATCGTTGCTGAGGATTCTTGTCGTCGTCCATCTGGCGAATCAGGTATGCGCGGATGTCATCCCTTGTGCGGAGAGTCTTTTTGAGAGGGGCGCGGAGGCGGAGGCCGGTAATTTGGCTCATTTCCTGAAGCACTTCGTCGGCTGTGGCCACAAATTCCGCAGACTCTTTACTCCTGGCTGGAGCGTCGGCGGAGCCGGTTTGGGCCAGGCATGGCGTAAAGCAAGAAAACAGTAGAGGCACGCAGGGGAAGAAGGCGCTGATCCATCGCGACGCGCGAAGGTGATCGAGGGTCATTGGGGCAGAATAGCAGATCAGCGAGGTCTGCACGGACGGAACGCCCGAGCGATTCCCAAAGTGGAACCCACCGTCAAAGCGGGAAACCGGAGACAATTCCGAAAAATTGCGATACGCTTGTGTCGGCTGTTCCAATTCCTTAACAAAGTGGTAATTGAACCCAGCTCAATTCGAGAAATTTTTCGGGTGAACCGTGGAGCAAATGCTTCCTGGTCTGCGGCTGCGACGAGTCCGTGAACGACTGGGTCTGACGTACCGGGACGTCGAACGCATCAGCTACGAGCTGGCGGCCCGGCGGGGGCGCTCCGAATTCGTCCTGCACATCAGCCGGCTTGCCGACATCGAGAATCACAACGTAGTACCAAGCATCCACAAGCTCTACACACTTGCTGTCGCCTACCACCTGCATCCCCTCGAAATGCTCGGCTGGTATGACGTTCCGGTGGCGGAATGCTTCGAAGATGGTGTAGCGTTCCCTGCTCCGCAAACACACCGAATGGCGCCGCCAACGTCGATGAGAGTGCCGCTAAGGTTCGACCCTGGCTTTGATCCGAAAAGAACCGATTTGTTGTCACGCATGGTGGAGCGGTGGGGTCATTTTGACGGGGCACTCACGAATAAAGATGGAAGACATTGCTACGGCCTGGTCGGCCTGGACGATAGGCGCATGATGCCGCTGCTGCGGCCCGGCAGCGTAGTGCTAGTGGACACATCGGTCCGTGAACTCGGCGACGACTACTGGGCGTCTGAATACGACCGGCCAATCTATTTTGTTGACGTGCGCACCGGCTATCGATGCGGATGGTTTCAGGAAAGAGGGTCGCTACTGGTTATGCAGCCCCACACGCTCTCCCGCTGTCTGCAAGAGTCCTGGAAACGGCCCGCCGAGGCGGAAATTGTAGGAAAAGTGATCGGAGTCGTAATGCGGTTCAACGAACCATGGCAGTTCCGGTTTGCAGAATCTCAAGGAGCGCACGGAGGTTCGAGCAAAAAAGCTCTTTGAGATAGTCGTGAGACTCTTCCGGCATCAACACACGATACGCTTCCAACTGCTGCCAGTGAGACACGGTTGCCCGAATCGGACCGTCCATTCTTTCCAAGCACTTTCGCAAATCATTTTCCTGCATCGATAGTGGTGTTTCCAGGATTCGCCGGAACACCTCTTCATGGCACTGCTTCAACGCCTGCTGAATTGCCTCCTCCGGATAGAGAGCGGAGAGTCCCGCATGTTCATACCTGCCGGTAGAAAGATCACGAAGCGATGCGATGTAGGTGAGCCGGCCAAATTCGTCGGGAATAGCGGAGAGCGTGGTCACCGCAAAATCGTGAATGATGTGCCGGTTCTGTTCGAGTTGAGTATGGATGCTCACCGGGTCTGTTCCGAATGTTGAACGTTTTTCCCCAAAACGAGAGCTAACAAAAGCCACTTCGCATGATGCCCGCAGGAGGTGGTCATCATGCGCCACTATAAAGCACGAGCGGGCCTGCGTCTTTCCCTTGCAGCGTTAGCAATCCTAGTTCCGTTAGCCAGCAGCGTCAATCCATTCGGCAAGCACCAGGGAAGTTCCACAACCTCACCAAGTCTGAAGGCGGACGGTACGCCCCTCCCGCCGCTTCCTCCCCCGAAGGGCACTGGCGGTGCGATCGGCCCAGAAGTCTTGGTTGCCGACGGTATCCCGGTTCCTCCACTGCCGCTTCCGAAGCTAACCCTGGTAGCCGATGGCATGCCGGTGCCGCCTTTGCCGCCGCCAAAGGGCGGAAATGTAGCAACGTTGGCCGTTTAAGATCGAAGAGTGCTTGCCCGACCCAAATGTTAAAAATTTTCCAATACGGACATTTACTGCATTTCTTACAGTACCAAATGTCTAACAAAGAGGCGCCTCCTGGCTATATACCAGCCTCGATGGGCGTGCTAGGATGCGCCTCAAGATGTTGCACATTGACCTCATACAGCGAGTGCTCTGGCTGGTCATAATCGGCCTTCAGGTCGCAATTCTGCTGATCATGACAGGCAGGAGGCTGTATCGAAACTTCCCCGCCGTTTATTGCTACCTTCTAATCGGCCTCGCGCAGTCGCCGCTGATGTATTTTGTCTATCAAGCCAAGGGCTACGAGTCCTGGGCGGCCTATTGGACCGCCTGGGTGTCGCAAGGCGTTGTTGTTCTCGCAAGATGGACCGCTGTCTGCGAATTGTGTTACACGATACTCGGCCCATTCCGTGGCGTGTGGGCCCTGACGTGGCGGGTGCTCGCAGTGATCGGGGCGACTGCCTTATCGGTGGCAGTGATCTTCGGCGGGCACGACTACACACGACTCATTAACACCTTCGACTTGGGGCTGGAATTCTCCATCGCAACGGTACTTGTGGCATTTTTTGCGTTCACGCGCTTCTACGATATCGGTGTTTCACCCGCCCTTCGTTCGATGGGAATCGCGTTTTGCATGTATTCGTGCTTGAGGGCATTTAACGATACGGTGCTGCAAACTTTTCTCCGGAACTACGTTAAAACGTGGGGCGTGGTCGACGGTGTGACGTACGTTTCGACTCTCACGCTTATTTGTGCGGCTGTATACGTGTACCAGGCGCAGCCGGCTCAAACCGTGAATTTACTCCCCAGCGGAACATACGCGGCGTTTGTGCCGCAGGCTAATGAGCGGCTCATTGCCTTGAATGAGCATTTGAGCCGGATATTGAAAGGACCAACGGGAGGCAAGGTTTGAGCGCGCTGCTTGTAGCGTTCGGAGTTTTGGTCGCGGCGCTGCTCGGCGCACTTCTGTGGTCGTCGGGACGCAAACGGCGACCGGAACACTCTGTGCCAACTCAGGACAGTTTTTTCCCGCTGCCATGCCAACACCTGACGAATCTGCCGCAGATCAGACAAGCGATTGAACGCGCGGACTTGGAGTACCTCAAGACGCGAGTCAGTCCTGCAAGAGCAGATCAGCTGCGGCGCGACCGCCGACGAATCGTCCTGGCGTATCTCGACGGACTGCGCGAGGACTTTGACAACGTGGTGGAGGCGACCACAAAAGTCGCCGCACTTTCACCACAGGTGGAAGCAAAGCATGAATTTCGGCGCCTCCGCATCGCCGTCGAGTTCAGAGTCAGGTACACGTTGCTCCGGATTAAGTTTGGGATCGGAGTATCGGCCTTCCCGGGCCTCGGCCGACTTGCCTTGATGGTGAGTTCCCTTGCTGTCGAGTTGGAGCGTGCGATGAACGAAGTAGCCGCCGGCGCAGCGCTCGCGGAGAATCGCTCCCGCTCAGCGCAAAGTTGATTCGCGGGAGCGGCTCATAACGGAATCGACCGCGGAGAGCAATTGAACGGCGTCGAAGGGCTTCTGAAGAATAAATCCGGTAACTTCTTTCTTGCTGAGTTCAGTTTCGGCCAGAGCGCTCATAACTATCAGGCGGTCCATAAATCCGGGCAGTTCGCGCTGCATCCACTCGCGAAGCCCGTTCATCCCCTTGCGGCCAGCGACTTCCACGTCGCACAGAATCAGGTCGAATTCGCGCATGCGGAGCAGGGCCTGCGCCTCCTCAAGATTTCGCGCGGGAGAAACCTGATGATTGAGATTCTTCAACATTGCCTGTACCGCCTCAAGAACCGACGTTTCTGGATCGACCAGAAGAATTTTCGCTTGGTCAGACTTCGCGGGCAGTTTGATGGTTTCTTCCGGCTTTGTCGCCGCAATTTCCTGGCACGGAATTTCGATGGTGAATGACGCACCGCGCGGAGGCAGATTCTTCACACGAATCGAACCGCCATGCTCCGTGACGATGCCGTAACAGATGCTGAGACCCAGGCCGGTGCCTTTGCCAACGGGCTTCGTTGTGTAGAACGGATCGAACACCTTCGACGGATCCTTTACGCCGGCACCGCTGTCGGTAAATTGCACAAAAAGTTTGTGGTCCAGACTTCCGGTCGTAACCCAGAGATCGCCTTCAGTGGCGTTTTCGAGAATGGCGTCAACGGCGTTGTTTACCATGTTTAGAAAAACTTGCTGGAGTTGATGCGGGTCCGCGGCAGTCACAGGGAGATCGGCGGATAGATCGAGGTGCACGCGAATGTTGTGTATGCGCAGGTCGTAATCGCGAAGCGCAAGAGTATCTTCAACAATCTTGTTGAGCGAAACGGGTATGCGTTCCGGTTTATGCTGCCGCGCGAAGCTGAGCAGGTTCTGCACGATTCGGTGCGTGCGTTGCGCCTGCTTATAAAGTTTTTCCGAGTATTCCAGTCCCTGCGCATTCATTTGGCCGTTGGATGTGAGCAACTGGCTATAGCCGAGAATTGCCGTCAGTGGATTATTCAGTTCGTGCGCCACGCCGGAAATCAACTGGCCGACAGCGGCCATCTTTTCACTGTGCAAGAGCTGTTCTTGCGTTTTGCGCAGATCATCGTAGGCCTGGCGCGTCTGTTCGTACAGCAACGATCTTTCAATCGCGTTCGCTGTCTGGCTGCCAACCGCGATCAACAAATTCACATCCGACGGTGTGAACTCCCGTGGCGTGCGCGAGCCAATGACCAGTGCACCGATCACTCGATCTTTCGACCAGAGGATTACGAGATAGGCCGTGACGATCTGCTCCTTACGTTGCGCTTCCCGAAAAACCGCCGGCAGCGGCAGGCCTTGCACCGAGAGAAACGTCGCGTGGACAGCCTTGATGTGATGTAACAGCTCATGGGGGACCTTGGTCGGGGGAAAACTCCGCGCGAACTCCGAGCGATGGCCAACCGCAGAAATCCGGCGGACCACATCGCCGCCTTCGTCGAACAGATAAAGCGACGACGCGTCCAGACTGAATAGCTCGACGATCTGGCGTAGAGTCCGGTGGATGGAGTCCGAAAGGTCAAGCGACTCAGTGAGCGTCTTCGAAATGGAATTCAGAACCAGAAGTTCCCGGTTGCGGCGGCGAATCTCGTGCTCGGCCCGCTTTCTTTCCGTGATGTCCAGGAGAAATCCCTGATACGCCGTGACCACGCCGGACGCTTCCCGCACGGCAATGGAAGACTCCATGACAGAGCGGATTTCGCCATCGGCTGTGCGCAAGTCGAATTCAAAATCTGCCACAGTACCGTGATCGTCGAGCAATTTCTTCAAACGTTCGCGGTCCTGCGGATTCACGTAGAGAGAGGGGATATCGAGGGCCAGAAGCGAATCGCGGGTAGGGTAACCGCAAATGCGCTGGAACGCGTCGTTAAAATCAAGAAATCGCCCCTGCGGGGTCGAAATAAAAACACCCTCCTGAACGTTTGAAACGAGCGTGCGATACTTCTCTTCAGCACGTTTTCGGTCTGTGATGTCCTTCAGAACATGGACCGTTCCCAACGCGCGCCCGCTCGGATCGGCAAACGTGGAATTCGACGCCAGAAAATAGCCAGGCAGCCACGGATCGGGGTCGTCACCTTCGCCGGCGCGGCCCTCGCAATAGGGGCAATCCTTGTAGTTGAGATTTTTCTGCGGGAATAGATCAGAGACCGTTCTCCCTGCGTGAGCCGCGGAGTCCCGGCCGGTAAGCTGGCGCAGACGCTGGTTTAGCCGAACGATGCGAAACTGTTGGTCGTGGACCAGAATCGGATCGCCGATCGAATCGAACGTGTATTCCCACTGCCGATGAACGCTATCCACCTGCTCGAACAAGCGAACGTTTTGCAGCGTCAATCCAAGAAAATTCGCGATGTTGGTCAGATAAGCGATTTCATCCGTTTCATATTTCAAAACCGATCTGGAACCAAGCGCCAGAATTCCGAGCGTGCCGTCTTTTCCGCGCAGCGGCAGTGCGATGATTTCCTGCACCGCGCTTTCCGCCATGCGGCGGCGTTCTTGTTCGTCCTTTTCCTCTTCGAAACGGACAATGTGATAGTCCTTCTGAAGGATACTTTTGGGCCAGCTTTCGTCGGCTGAAATCGAGCCATTGCGCTTTAGATACGTTTCCTGAAACCCGACGGACGCGTGAATGACCAACTTCGCCTGATTCCCTTCGCCTTCGAGCAAACGAACGAGTCCATGTGAAGCGCCAACGCTTTCCACAACGTGCTTCAACACGCTATCCAGCAACTCTTTGGCAGACAGTGTCTGGGTGCTCGCGGCAGTCAGGAGGGTCAGGCGGCGAAGCTTGGCATTGAGTTCTTCGTTGCGCGCGCGGGCGCCTTCCAGCACGAGGACGATCATCGCGATGCCCAGCGCGACGCCGAGCAAGTCATCGAACGCGACGCGGGTTAAGAAGGATGGACTTGAAGGCCAGTTGGGCCGATCAGCGCCGTGAACCGCGCCGATAAAAAACAATGCCGCAAGCAAGCGAGCGCCATACGCTTTGCCCGCCCTGCGCCAAAGCACCCAGCCGGAGGCCAGGTTCAATGCGCAAAGGAGTATCGCGGTTTCCCAGCGAACCGCGCCAAAGCCCAGCTCTGAGCCGCGCTCCAAGAGGACCAGTCCTACCAAGGAAGCCAGGGTCAGCGGCCAAATCGCGACGATTCGGCGCTTCTCTCCAGCGCGAAAGTTGAGGATCGCGTTCAAGAAAGCGAATAAAGCCACAACCCTGAGGGCGAGGGCCCCTATCGCGATTGGTTGAAAGTTGAAGGACAGCAAGAAGAGCGTGGCGATCGACGCTCCGGTAAGCGCAATCCATCCGCGGAGCCAAAGACGAAAATAAGTGGTGCGATGGTCCCGATTGAGCAGCGCAAACAGCACCAGGAGAACGACACACGCGGTCGCTTCAAAGAACACAATGGCGTGTAAACCCTGATTTGGCAGCACGATGCGTCGTCTCCCGGTTTCCTACCCTGCGCGCAAATACCCCTGTTCGTGCAAAGGACCGAACGCCACAGCGGCTTGCTTAGAGAGAAAACCGTTAATTCTCACGCTAACATGCTGTTTTCTGAATGGGCAAGGCTGCCCCAACACTGGTGTGACCTCTCGTATAATGACGACTGGGAGCCGCGAGACCGTGGACACCGAAAAAATTCTGGTTGTGGACGATGAAGAGGCGATTCGCGAAGTTGTCTCCACCATGCTGCAAGCGAAGGGATATGACTGCTCAGCGGTGAACAACGGTCGGGCGGCGCAGGACTATGTGAAGCGCAACACGCCGGACCTGGTGCTCAGCGACATGATCATGCCGGAAATGGACGGCATAAAGTTGCTGGACTGGATGCGCGAATACGACCCCGACGTGCCCGTAATTATGGTCACGGCGATCCACGATATTTCCACGGCGCTGGAAGCGATCCGGCGCGGCGCGTACGACTACATCTTGAAGCCGTTCGAAAAGGATCAGCTTTTTCTCGGTGTGGGCCGCGCGCTGCAGCACCGGCGTTTAATTTCGGAGAATAGAAATTACCAGCGCAACCTCGAACAACTGGTGGAAGAACGGACCGCGCAGCTAAGCGGCACCCTCGCGCAACTCGAACAATCGTACGACGACACCCTCGAAGCACTCGGCAGCGCACTGGACTTGAAGGACGCGGAAACCGAAGGACATTGCCAGCGAGTCACTGCGTTTACGATTTCGATCGCGAAAACGATGCCCGTGCCAAATCCATACCTTCCGGTGCTGGCGCGCGCGGCCTTTCTGCACGACATCGGCAAGATGGCCATCCCGGACATAATCTTGCGCAAGCCCGGACCGCTGAATGACGACGAGAAACAGGTTATGCGCAGGCACTGCCAGATCGGCTACGACATGTTAATTCGTATTCCGTTCTTGCGCGACGCGGCCGAAATCGTGCTGGCCCACCAGGAGTTTTTCGATGGTACCGGCTATCCGCGCGGTTTGCGCGGCGAACAAATTCCGCTCGGCGCAAGAATATTTACGATTGCCGATTCGCTCGACGCAATGATTAGCGATCGACCCTACCGCAAGGCGCTGCCAATCGCCCATGCCCGCGAAGAAATTCGCCGTTGCGCCGGAACCCAGTTCGATCCCAAAGTTGTGGATGTTTTCCTCTCGATTCCGGAGCAGCACTGGATGGACTTGCGCGAAAACCTCGGCTCTCCGTTTCGCCTGGCGCACCTCAAAAGCCTGCAAACGACCTAAGTTGCAACCATCCGATTCTGAAACAAAAAGGGGAGGCTGATAGTCAGCCTCCCTCTTTCTCTTGCTGTCGTTACTCGAATTCGCGCTTAGAACTCGTAACGCAAGGAAACCTGCATGACGCGTGGATTTGTGGCCGTGGAAGTCACTTCACCAAACGAGCCAATGGCGCTTAGCGAAGCAGATGACGGCCCGCTAAAAACGGGATGGTTGAGGCTATTGAATGAATCCAGCCGCAGCTTCAGCGCCTGAGTTTCCGAAAAAGGCATTTTAATCAACTTTGCTATTCCCATGTCCAGGTTGAAGAAACTCGGACCATTGAAGATATTTCGATTGCCTACACCACCGGCAAATGGGAAGGACAAAGCGCTCAGCGTGTTGTTGACGTCCTTGAAATACTGAAGGCTGCCGCTACTGTCCGTGTGGAGGCCCGGTTGCAACTGACCGGCAGAGCCCGTCAAAACCGCCGGAGCGTCTAGCGTGAAAGCCGAAGGAAATGAACCAGTGGAGGCGCTAAACGGGTAGCCGGTGCGCCATCTCGCAATCCCAGACCATGTCCAACCGCCGATGAAAGCATCAAGTAGTTTAGAAGAGGTTCGTCCAAATCTGTGGTCGCGACCGAACGGCAAATCGAAGACATAGTTCGCCGTGATCGCGTGACGCGCGTCGAAATCCGAACTCCCACGGCAAACGCGCAGATCGGCCAACTCACACACCAATCCCGTACCGCCACCGGTGTACGTCACGTAACTGTTTGTAATGGACGACATGTTGTCGATGGAATGGGAGAAGGTGTAGTTCAAGTCGAACTGAAGGCCGTACGACATGCGCTTACGCAGGCTAACGAGCAAGGCATTATAGTTCGAATTGGCATAGTTCCCGATATAGCCGTTCGCAGCAGTCTGCGCAGGCAAGCCGACGTTCGGCTCGAGGATGCCCCCCGCGATGGAAGCAAGACCCGCGACTGTGTCCGACAGGTCGCCTTTTGCGATGAGATTGCCGAAAATTTCCTCGGTCAAATCCGTACAGTTGGCGAATCCAAAATCGGCACAAGTTACGCCTGGTCCAAATTGCGTCGCGACACCTTGGTTGATTTGGTTCTCAAACCACGGAATCGGCGCAACCGAACCAACGGCAAACTGATTCTGCATTTGGCCGAATGCTGCTCGGAGGAACTGGCCCGACGCCGGATCCTTAAAGTCGGTAATCGTCGCGGCGTCTCCAACGGCGAGGAGTCGACGCCCCAACCGGCCGACGTAATCTGCTTCAAGCAGAAAATTTCCGGGCAGTTCCCGCTGGAAGCCAAAATTGAGAATGATGGAATACGGGCTGCGGGTACGGCGGTCAAATTGGAAGAACGAGGGTGGAAATCCGCCCTGGGAAGTGCCCACAGGTGTGCCGTCCTGCAATGTATTTGGTGCATGGGGCGGAGTTACATCCGGCGGAGTTGCAAAAAAGCCGCTCGACGGCAAGTTGTTGTATCCATGGAAGCGGGGATCCGACTGTAACGAAGCAAACGGATCACCTTGCACACCGAAGGGGCTGTCAGCGCTCGAGTCAAACAAATATGTGTTTTGATCCAAACCGAAGCTGGCGCCACCTCCGATGCGGTCGTACAGCGTCGATGCGCCCAATCGAATCGTGCTCTTGCGGTCTCCGAAAATGCTGTTCAGAAGGCCAGAGCGGAAACTGGGGTTGTACGCCAAGCCTATTCTCGGACCGAAGTTCTTGTAGTCCGGGTCATAGTAACCACGCGTGCCGTTTGCTTTGCCGCCGAGGCTATAGCTGACCACAGGCGTGGCGTCAAATCCGCTTGTGCCGGTCGCCGCGTTGTTGACCCGCGTCGCAAAATAAGCATCTTCGTTAACGCTCGGGACGGACTGGAATCCGTTTACTTCGTATGGGACGGTGTGAAGCGAGTAACGAAGGCCATAAGTGAACGTCAAATCGTGCCGAATCTTCCATGAATCCTGGAAGTAGAACTCGAACTCGTTGTAGTTGTAGTCGCGGTTCTTACCCGTACCATTTGGAAAGACTTGGCCGCCCTTATTGTAGTTGAAATTGCTAAAGGCGTCGGCAAAACGGCCCAGAATGAACGGAAACGCATTGTCGTAGGCGGAAATCGCCGACGGGTCGGAGTTCAAATCCGATGGCCGAAGGACATCACCTGGTGTATCCAACGTTAGATTGGCCCCGCCCAGCCCGATCGTCACGAAGTTGAAGTCATTCTTGAGAGCGCTGATCTGGCGAATGAGCTTCACGTCGCCGCCAAAGTCAAACGTGTGTTTGCCCCTCGTCCACGTGAAGCTGTCACGAAACTCGGGGACGGGAACGTTTCGAGACTGCGACGCAGAACTGAGGTAGGGGCTTGAGAACGGCCCCGAAAGACCAAATAGGTTGGGATAAGTTGGGTTGACTAACGACGGAAAATTGAAGATAGACCGAACCAGCCCGGCCGATGCTTGATTGATTTTGTTCGAGGAAATCGTCCAGGTCCACCCAGCGGAAAAAGCGTAAGAGTTGAAGGCGTCCCGACTGTTTGGCGCCTGATCGCCCGGAAACTGCACAATAGAGGTATTAAAATCGTCGTCCACGGCGTGGCGCTCGACGGTGCCAAAAAAGAACAATTTGTGATTGCTAGTAAGACTGTAATCAACTCGGCCGGTATACAGGTTTTCTGTTTCATGAGACGGTGCGGTAAAGCGAAAACCCTCCGAATTCAAACCGTCGCCACCTGTAGGATCGTTGGGTGCTGGATATGGGCGGCTCGAGAAAATTCCGAGAATATCCGCGTCCACGCCGACGTGTTGCGGATCAATCGCGGCGATATCCGATGGAGTCAGGAACGAAATGCAGCTCGGATTGCGATTGACGCGGGAACCGGCGGAGCAGGTCTGTCCGGTGGCCGGGTCTGTACTGTTGTTAACATAAGCGAGATTGCCCGCCAAAAATGAAGCGGTAGGAACCGCTCGCTCAATTTGTTGCGCTGCCGCTCTGCGCAAGCCTTCGTAGTCAAAGAAAAAGAACACCTTATCCTTCTTGATTGGTCCACCGATGCTTCCCCCAAACTGATTCCGAACCAAGGCAGGGCGCGCGACGCCGTCACGGTTGTTAAACCAGTCGTTTGCAGCGAATAGAGTATTTCGGTTGTATTCGCGCAAATTGCCGTGAAAGTCGTTGGTACCGCCACGGCTGACGAGGTTTATTGTGCCGCCGCTGCTTCGTCCGTAGTCCGCGGTCTCGCCCGAAGTGATAGTCCGGACCTCTTGCATCGCGTCGATCGAAACGTCAATGGTCGACGTGAAGGCCTGGCCGGTGGCCTGGTCGTTAATGTCCAATCCGTCCATCGTAATGTTTCCCTGATCACTTCTGGCACCAGTGATCGAGCCGGCGTCGTTCACACCCGCCTGGAGTTGCATCAAGGTCGCGGGATTCAAGCGGAATTGAATCGGCAAGTCTTCTACGGACCGCGTGCTAATAACGTTCCCCACTGTCGCGTCGGTCGTATTCAGTGTTGCTTCCCCGGTGGCCTGAACCTCGACGCTCTGTGTAACGCTTCCTAGCTCCAAAGCAACGTTCCGGGTCTCCACTGTGCTGGCGCCGAGAGTCACATTGCTCAAGACGAACTTGCGGAATCCGTCCTTCGTGAATGTGAGCTCAAACCCGCTGGCGGGAGCCACACGCAAAAACTGATAGTAGCCAATATCATTCGTCGTAGTAGTCGCGTGAAAGCCCAATTTGGGATTATCCAACGCGACTGCCACGCCGGAGACTGTTCCACCCGAGTTGTCCGAGACAACGCCGCTCACCCCGGATGACTGTTGAGCCATGCTGACGGCTGCGAAACCAACCAACGCCAAAGCGCACAATCCAACCACCCTCAGAAACGCCTTCATGAACCCCTCCGAATCGCTCTCCATCGAGAGCGTCGCCCAAATTTCAGATATTGGTACAGCAACTAGTCAACCATATACATAAGGCGGCGGTTGAAGTAACCGCAGAGTATGTGTCTGAAACTACAGTACTTGCCGTAGCAATCGTCGTTCGACGAACCCAAATTCATAAATTTAGATTCGGGTTTGTGTACTTTCTCTGAATTTTGGAATGCGCCCTGAAAAGTATTCAGGGCTTCCAGCCGGCTCATTCGGCCCAAGTTGCGAGAGAAATCCCGCCCAATAGAACAAAGTGTCACAAGCGCGCAAAAAATTGACCAGGCCAAATCGAGCAGGCTCCGAACCGCTTCCACGTCGCCGCAACTGTCGTATACTGACGACGAGTCGCACAAACATGACTTCATCCGTCCCATCTATCGCGGCCACGGAATCGATCAACCAGTTTGACTTGAGCGGACAATACGCTGCCATTGGCGCGGAAGTGCGCGCCGCCGTCGAACGCGTCCTCGCGTCGCAGCAACTCGTGCTGGGCCAAGAGGGTGCAGCACTCGAAAAGGAACTTTCGGCGTTCTGCAGCGTGGCGCACGGCGTCGGCGTCGCCAGTGGAACCGACGCGCTGATTCTCGCCCTGCGCGCGTGCAATATTTACGCTGGCGACGAGGTGCTGATTCCCACGCTCACGTTCGTCGCAACCGGCAGCGCCGTCAGCGCGCTAGGCGCGAAACCGGTTTTTGCCGACGCGGATCGCGTAACTCTGAATCTCGATGTTGCGGACGTCCGGCGGCGAATCACCACGAAAACGAAAGCCATTATCGCGGTCCACTTGCACGGACTTGCCGCGGATATGGATCCTCTCCGCGAGGTCGCGGCCGAACGCCGCATTCCGCTCATCGAAGACAACGCGCAGGCCATCGGTGCGACTTACAAGGGCCGCCGCACTGGTTCGCTTGGCGACATCGCGTGCATCAGCTTCTATCCCACGAAAAATCTGGGGGCGGCCGGAGATGGCGGGATGATCGTCACGAACTCCGCCGAACTCGACGCGCGCCTCCGCACACTGCGCAATCACGGACAGGCGTCGCGTTATATCAGCACCGAACCGGGATGGAACAGCCGCCTCGATGAAATTCAAGCCGCGATTCTGCGCGTGAAGCTCCGCCATCTGGTGGAATGGCAAAGAGCCCGCCAGGCTAACGCCGAGAAATACGGAAAGCTCCTCGCAAACGTCCCCGGTATTCGCCCGCCCATTGTGCCAGAAGGCTACGAGCACGTTTTCCACCAATATACGATTCGCTGCGACCGGCGCGACGCGCTGCAGAAGTTCCTCGCAGACCGAAAAATCGGCAGCACGATCTACTATCCCGTGCCGCTGCATTTGCAACCGCTCTACGCAAGCTTGGGGCACAAACCGGGCGACTTCTCCAACGCCGAACACGTTGCCGGCGAAATTCTGTCTTTGCCGATGTATCCGGAATTAAGCGAAGAAAAAATCGGCCGAGTCGCAGCCGCCGTCGCGGAGTTCGCCCAGTCCTGATCGTTCCCGATTCTTCCGATTACTTGCCTAAATAAAGCAAAGCAAGCAGAAACACCCACAGCGCATCCATAAAGTGCCAGTAGTACGACGTCACTTCCGCGGCTGCGACGCGCGTTACCGTAGCTGCGCCAAACTTCCAACATCCAACGTAGAGCAAGGCGCAAATCCCGCCCAAAAGGTGAACGGCATGCGCCACGGTGAATACATAGAAAAACGCCGCGCCCTGGCTCACGCTGCCGTAGACTCCGGCGTTAACCAGCTGCCGCCACGCCAGGATTTGCCCCAGTACAAACGTCATTCCTAATGCCGTAGTGAGCAGCCACAAATTCTTGAAGCCGCGTTCATTCGTGGCGCCAAGGCGTTTGCGCGCCGCTTCCAGCGTTCCGCTGCTGCCGAGCAAAACAATTGTGTTGAACCACAGTATTGCCGGCAGAGGAACGCCCTTCCATTGCGGATTCTTCATTCGAAGCACAAGAAACGCCGCCACCATTGCCATGAAGAAAACCAGTATCGCGACCATGCCCAGCGCAATAGCAATCGCATATTTCCGCGCGGATGAGCCGCCCGGGACGCGCCGTCCGCCGCCCCCCGAATCGCCACCGTCGCGGCCCGCAGGCGGCTTCCCTCCCCCGCCGATGTCCTCGATGATTAGTTCAATGTCGTCCAGTACAGAAGTTCCCGGCATATCCTCGTCTCATCCAGCTAAGTTTTCTTAACGCAACTTGGCCAATTCCTCCGGCGCAAGATGTTGCGGCACGAAATCCTCGCCCGCGAGCGGAACACCTAATTCGTACGCGCCGCGAAACACAACCGGCACACCGCCGCGAAAATTCTCGCCGGGCGGTGGCGATGCGACGGACCACTCCAGGGTCGTCGCGCGCCACGGATTTTTTGCGTGGCAAGGTTCTCCGCGCAACAGGCTCCAGAAAAAATTCACGAAAAACAAAACTTGCGCGGCAATCGTGGCGAGAGCAACGACGGTCAGGAAAGTCCGCAAACCGTGGATTGCCGCAGAGGAAGTGAGATTCGACGCGCGATCCACGAGGCCTAGCCAGTGCATCGACATGAACAACAAATATACGCCCGCGAAAGTCAGCCAAAAATGGAGTTTCCCCAGCGTTTCGTTCAATCGCCGCCCAAACATCTTCGGGAACCAGAAAAAAAGCGCGGCTAGAATCGCGAATGTCGCCGCAACGCCCATCACCAGATGGAAGTGTCCCGTGACCAGCGCGTCGCCTGTGCTCCCTCCCGCGAATTCGCGTCGTGCCATAAAAATTCCAGACAATCCTCCCGACAGGAACAAGGAAACAAAACCGAGAGAGAACAGCATCGCCGTCGTCAGGCGAATCGCGCCGCCCCACAGCGTCCCGAACCAGCAAATCAGCAGCAACGCCGACGGCGCTCCCAGCGAAGACGCAAGCATCGCAAAAACCAGCGGCTTGTACGGATTCAATCCGCTTGCGAACATGTGCTCGCCCCAGATGCAAAATCCAAACAGCCCTGCGGCGCACAGCGCTAGCACCGCGAGTCGCTCGTTCCAAAGCGGCCGCCGCGAATAAATCGAAAGCAAGTGTGTGACGATTCCGAAACACGGCAACATCGCCACATACACTTCGGCTTGCGCAAAAAACCAGAACCAGCGCTGCCAGACGCTCATGGCGGAAACGGACGACTGCGGCGCCGCGCCAAAAAAGTGCGTCCCTGCCAAACGATCCGAAAGAAGGAGGACGCTCGACGCAGTCAAAACGCTGAAAATCAGCAGGCTCAAGATCGCCGTGATGAACCACGCCCACACGGTGATCGGCAGCCGCGGCAGCGTCATTCCGCGCGCACGCTGCTCCAACACGGTGACGCTCAAGTTGAGCGCCGCCAAAATCATTCCGCCGGAAAAGCAAACAACGCCCAGCAGCCAAAGCGTCGATCCTGCAATCGGCGCCAGGAATGCTGAAGCCGTGATTCCGACGAGCGAGGCAGCCGTCATCCAGAATGAAATGCCGCTCAACAGCGGAAACGCCATTTCTCGCGCGCCGATTTGTAGCGGAACCAGGAAAAATCCGAAGCCGCATTGTGGCGCCGCTGTCAAAACAAAAAACACCATCAGCGACCCGTGCAGCAGCGTAATCGCCGCGTAACCTTCGGACGTACTCGGTGCCGTCAACGATCCCGCCGCCTGGCGCGAAAGTTGCACCCGCATGAACAACGAGAGCGCCATGCCTGTTACAACACTGAGCTGCGCCAGCCAAAGAAATCGCAATCCGACCGATTTGTGATCGCTCGAAAGTATTCCGCCGAACGCGCCGCGCGGCCGCCCTGCTGCCTCGTCTCCAAACTGGTTGTCGAGCTGATTCATGGCCGTCACGACCGCGGCTTGCGGCACATAGGATACATCCGGAGCGCGCTGGAAGTGAGCCGTCGCAAGCAAAAGTGAAAAAAACTGGTGGGAAATTACGAAAGCATTCGAAAAAGCTTGGTGCGGCAGAGAGGACTCGAACCTCCACGGTATTGCTACCGCCAGCCCCTCAAGCTGGTGCGTCTGCCAATTCCGCCACTGCCGCACAATGACGCTAAGTTCATTCTAGCTGCGGCAAACGTTGCCCGCAACCGAATCAAAAAAAGTTAGGCTACTTTTTCGGAGGAGCCGGTGCCGGAGCCTGTTGCTGCGGCTGCTGCGTCGCAGGCGCCGATGAATTCGGCGCAGGGGTCGTTGCCGGGGCCGGCGTAACCGGGGCCGGCTTCGCTGGCTTGGTCGCAGCCGGTTTCGTCGTGTTGTAAATCGCCGATCCACCCGTATTCGCTGTGCGATCCACGCGCAAAACCAGCGCCATCGCGCAAACCATGAACATGATCGCGCACCACGTTGTCGCTTGCGAAAGAATCGTCGCCGCGCCACGTGGCCCAAATGCCGTCTGGCTGCCCGCTCCGCCGAATGCGCCCGCCAAATCCGCCGCTTTGCCGCTTTGCAGCAACACAACGATGATCAAAACGAGGCAGTTCATCACGAAAAACGCCGGCAGTAACCAGGAAAGCCAGCGGTTGTCGGCGACCCTCCAGCCCACCACGATGATTCCAAATCCAATCAGCAGCGAAATTCCCCACTTCATCCAACCAGGCATTGCTTACTCCTAATCTCGTCTGAATTCCCGGCACGTGCCGGTCTTACGGGCAATTCACAATCTTTGCAAAGCTCTGCGCATCAAGGCTCGCGCCGCCTACGAGCGCACCGCCCAACTCTTCCTGCGCTAGCAACCCCTGAATATTTTCAGGCTTGACGCTGCCGCCATAGAGAATCCGGACGGCTGAGGCGTGTTCCGCAGAAAACTGATCGGATACGCACTGGCGCAGGAACCGGTGGGCTGCCGCCGCGATTTCCGGCGTGGCCACCTTACCCGTGCCAATGGCCCAAACAGGCTCGTATGCCAACAGAATACGGGAGAACTCCTCAGGGGTCAATGAACCCGGGCCAGCGATAAACTGCTGACAAAGCACGCCTTCCGTCTTTCCCGCCTCCCGGTCCGCCAGCAATTCGCCCACGCAAACGATCGGCGTCAGCCCGGCGTCCAGCGCCGCTTTCGTCTTCTGCGCAACGCCCGAATCCGTCTCCCCAAAAAACTGCCGCCGCTCGGAGTGCCCGATGATCACGTACTTGCACCCGGCATCCGCCAGCATCTGGGCCGAAACTTCGCCCGTAAACGCGCCTTCTTTCCGCCAATCCAGATTCTGCGCGCTAATCCCGATCTTTGTCCCTTTAGCCGCCTGCACCGCCACGCCGAGCGAGGTGTACGGGGGCGCAATCACGGCGTCGCAATGACCGGCAGCCGCAACCAGCGGAGTAAACGCATCAAAAAAAGCGCGCGTCTCCGCCTGCGTCTTGTACATCTTCCAGTTCCCAGCCATCACGCGACGTCGCTTCAGGGTACTCATCGGTTG
>Ga0247669_1000306_pt1 | contig 22013 bp, 17 predicted proteins | sample CNK10_metaG_FD_182734 | JGI IMG/M metagenome (GOLD analysis project Ga0247669, IMG submission 182734) | Soil microbial communities from Purdue University Martell Research Forest, Indiana, United States - CNK10 | ecosystem: Environmental > Terrestrial > Soil > Temperate forest > Bulk soil...
CTATCTCGTGGAAAGCGGACAACCGGTCACGGCCCTGTCGGGAAGCGACGCAAACGCCAACGGCGACGCCGCTGGTGATCGGGCAATTCTCAATCCGTCGGGTACAGGTCGAACCGGCACTGGCGTTGAAGGCATCTGCAATTCCGGTGCGGGTGGCGCAGTTTCCTTCGTCAATCAGGACCAAGACGGCGTATGGCAATGTTTTGCCGGCGGCGTTCAGAGCGACGCAAACATAGTCGGCTACGTCGCTTTGGACCCCAACGCGCGTTTCGTCCAGGCCGAAGTCGGCACCGTTTCCACTCTGGGCCGCAACACCATCAGCACGCCAGGCCTCAACGTCTGGAACATGAGCGTGTTCAAGACCACCAAGATCAATGAACGGTTCTCGCTGCAATTTCGGGCGGCAACTTACGACACTTTCAATCACCGCAATTTCAGCATCGGCTTGCCGACCAACAACGGCACGATCGATCAAACTACAAACGCGAATCCTCTGAACGCGGGCTACATTTTCGTCAATTCCAGCCCGGCGTTTCTCAACAGCCATGCGTTTAACGGTGGCGCCCGGAATATCGAACTCGGCCTGAAGCTCGTCTTTTAAGCCGCGCCTGCCAGGTTCGCCCAGCAGAAGACCGGGGAAAGCTCTAGCGGGCTTTCCCCGATTTTTTTCCTCCGCCCCCTTTGTTCGCTGTCTGCGTCTAAATCTTCCATTGGCAACCTAATCCTCGATGGAGTTTGTCTGTGAACATTTCTCGGTTCATATTGGCCTGCTGTTTCTGCCTTTCTCTTTATCTTTGTCGTAGTGTCTGCGCCCGGCAACTTGCCCCGGACGCTGCCCTTTCTTCAGAAGCAAATGCCGCCTACGAAGCGAAGGATTGGACAAAGTCCGCCGAACTCTACCTAAAGCTCACGCAAGCGCATCCCGAAATTCCGCGCCTCTGGTTTCGTCTCGGTACTTCCTTGCAAGAACTTGGACAGCTCGATCGCGCGCTTGCGGTCTACCAGAAAGCGCTCGCCGCGGGAGCGCCTCCGCCTTACGCGGAGTATTCGATTGCCACTGTCTTCGCACAGAAAAAGGAATTGGACAAAGCGTTCGAGCATCTCGAAAAGGCCATGCGAGCCGGCTACAACAAGCCCGAGCAACTCACATCCGATCCTTATTTAGAAGCCCTTCGCTCGGACGCGCGTTTTCTAAAGCTCATCGAGCAAGCCAGTCGCAATTTGGAGCCGTGCACATACAAGCCGGAGAATCGTCAGTTCGATTTTTGGGTCGGCGAATGGAACGTCGAAACCACGGCGGGCGCCGTCTCCGCCGGCCAAAGCAGGATCGAAAAAACTCTCGCCGACTGCGTCATCGTCGAAAACTGGCAGAGCAACGGCAATCCCTATTCCGGCAAGAGCTACAACATCTACAATTCATCGCTCAAGCGCTGGGAACAATTTTGGGTGGATAATGTCGGCGGAAATATTTTCTTTTACGGCGGCTTGAAAGACGGCGTGATGGATTACTGGACCGACGAGCTCCCTCAGCCCGACGGCTCCAAACTCAAACGCCATCTGCAGTTTTTCGCGCTTGGCCCTGACAAAGTGCGCCAATTCAGCCAGGGCTCGACCGACAACGGAAAGACCTGGAACGTCGAATACGATTTCACCTACATCCGCAAGAAATGAGCCGTCGGGCAGGGCGACTGTTTTTGAGCGCCGCGGTTTCTCCCTCGTTTCCAACCTACGGCAGCACATCCACCGCAACATTCGACGGATATTTCTCCGAACGATAAATCGTCTGCGTGGCTTTCTGATAGTCGCCGTCTTTCGCTTCGAAAATATTCGGCACGAATTTCTGTGGATTTCGGTCGTAAAGCGGAAACCATGAGCTCTGCACCTGCACCATGATCCTGTGGCCCTTTTTGAACACGTGATTCGAACTGTGCATATCCACCGTGAACACTGTCACCTGATTCGGCGCAATCGCTTCGGGTTTCTCGAACGAATTCCGGTAACGTCCCCGAAAAATCTCTTCCGCAATCATCAATTCGAACCCGGACAGCTTCCAGTCTTCTTCCATTTTTTCTGGATACACATCGATCAGCTTCACGACCCAGTCCGCGTCGCTCCCCGTCGTTGACGCAAAAAGTTTCCCAACGACATTTCCGGCGACCGTCACGTCTTCTTTCAGCGGCTCCGTCTTCCACGTCAACACATCCGGCCGATTGTCCACGAACCTTTGGTCCTGCACCAACCACGTGAACCAGCTTCCGGGATGGTCTTCGGGATACGTCTGGTCGACCGGCCGGTGACGATACGGAACCGGATGCGCCGGATCGCTCACATAACTGTCCGCTGCATCGGCGCCCGTCGCTTTCGGCGCTTCGAACGAAAGTTTTCCGTCTTCGCGGAAATAAAGATTCTTCGTCTGCGCCCCGCGAGGCGGCCACGAATCGAACGAAGTCCAGGTATCGCTTCCCGTCTGAAACAGCGTTGCTTCCTTCACCGGCAAACTTCCCTTGTCGTGCAGCCAATACGCGAACCACGGCGCTTCAATTTTTTCGCGGAAATATGTGCCGGTTTCGTTGTGAAAGGGAATGTCACCCAGCGATTTTCCCGGCCCATGCGCCCAGCCACCGTGATTCCACGGCCCCGCCACCAAAAAGTTGTAATTCTTCTTGTCTGATTTTTCGAGCCGCGCATAAGTCATCAGCGGCCCAAACATGTCTTCCTGGTCCCACCATCCGGCCACGTTCAGATTCGGCACGGTCGGCTCGTGCAGCGTCGCCGCAACCGCGTGCCGCTTCCAGAATTCGTCATAACTTGAATGCGACACAAACTCATTCCACGTCGGAATCTTTCCGTGAAAATATTTCGCGTTCGCATTCGAAAGGGCGCCCAGCCGCAAATAGAAGTCGTACATGTCAAAACTGTCGAACGCAAAACTGAAATTCTCATTCGAAGTTTCCAGCAAAGCCGTGTATTCGAATCCGTAGCTCAACCGAAGCGCTCCGTTGTGAAAGAAATCATCGCCGAGCCACGTATCCCCCATGCAAGCCTGCTCGGACACCGCCTTCAGCGCCGGGTGCGGATTCACCATTCCCATCGTCACCAGATATCCCGGATACGAAATCCCGTTCATTCCCACGCGCCCGTTATTGTTCGGCACGTTTTTCATAAGCCATTCGATCGTGTCGTACGTATCCGTGCTCTCCGTCACGCCCTTCGCGTCGTTTGCATCCGGCGAAGTGTGCAGCATTTCAAATTTGCCCTCCGAACCGTATCGCCCGCGAATATCCTGAAACACAAAGATGTATCCGTCCGCAAACATGTGCGCGTACCGGTAAAGCGAATAACTCATCCCCTTGTTCGCCGCGGAAATTCCGTACGGCGTCCGCTCAAACAAAATCGGCAACGGCCCCTTCCCGTTCTTCGGCGTGTAAATTTCCGTGTGCAGCTTCGCTCCGTCACGCACCGGAACCATCGCCTCGCGCTTGTCAAACAACGCCGCCAGGTCCGGCCGCTTCGCCTCCTGTGCCGCTGTGGACATTGGCGCGGCCGACGCCATCACCAAACTCACCGCGCAAAACAAAAACTCAATTCGCTTCATCGGTTTCCAGCTCCGCTTCTTTTTTCTTTCGCAGAAAAAGCGTCCAAATCATACAGTCGAATCTGCAAAAGCGATATATACGCCTGCTGACCTTCTCGCCCATCTCTGGTAAACTATTGTTTGCACGGCCGCACGTCTGGAAGTCACCGAACAATGGTTGTCGAGGGAAGATTTTCCGGGCCCCGACCGAGTCGGGGCTATTTTTGTATCTATAGGCAAATAAAAGACTTATGAATCAGCAAATCCGCAATATCGCTATCATCGCCCACGTCGACCACGGCAAAACCACTCTCGTCGACGCCATGCTCCGCCAGAGCGGCATCTTTCGCGCCAACCAGGAACTGATCGAACGCGTCATGGATTCGAACGATCTCGAGCGCGAACGCGGCATCACCATTCTCGCCAAAAACACCGCGCTGTTTTTCCACGACACCAAAATCAATATCGTCGACACGCCCGGCCACTCCGACTTCGGCGGCGAAGTCGAACGCGCCCTCCGCATGGTTGACGGCGTCGTCCTTCTCGTTGACGCCAGCGAAGGCCCGCTCCCGCAAACCCGTTACGTCCTCCAAAAAGCCCTCGCCGCCAAACTTCCGCCCGTCGTCGTGCTCAACAAAATCGACCGCACCGACGCGCGCGCCAAGGAAGTCCTCGACGAAATCTACGATCTGTTTATCGACCTCGACGCCACCGAAGACCAGCTCGATTTTCCCGTCATCTACACCAACGCGCGCGAAGGCGTCGCGCATCGCAAGGAGGGCGACGGTTCCAAGGATCTCTTGCCCCTCTTTGAAACCATCGTCGCCAGAATTCCCGCTCCCGCCGCCGATCCCACGGCCACACTGCAGCTCCAGGTCATGAATCTCGACTACTCCGAATTTCTCGGCCGCATCGCCATCGCCCGCGTCTTCAACGGCGTGCTCAATCGCGGCGAAGAAGTCGGCATCAGCAAGCTCGACGGAAAGATTCAGAACACCAAAATCACCAAGCTCTTCACTTTCCGCGGCCTCGAACGCGATGAAGCCGAACAAGTCGTCGCGGGAGACATCGTCGCCATCGCCGGCGTCGAAGGCATCCAGATCGGCGAAAGCATCATCAATCTCGACAACCCCTCGCCGCTCGAGCCGCTCATCATTGACGAGCCCACGCTCGCCATGATTTTCACCGTCAACAGCGGCCCGCTCTCTGGCCGCGAGGGCAGCTACCTCACTTCACGCGACCTCCGCGACCGCCTCGCAAAAGAGTTGCTCACCAACGTTTCCATTCGCGTCGAAGATACCGACACGCCCGAATCTTTCCGCGTTCTCGGTCGCGGCGAACTCCAGCTCGCCATCCTGATCGAAACGATGCGCCGCGAAGGCTTCGAACTCATGGTCGGCAAGCCCGAAATCGTCATTCGCAATGAAAACGGCCGCAAACTCGAGCCGCAGGAGCGCGTCGTCATCGACGTCGCCGACAATTTCATCGGCATCATCATGGAAACGCTCGGCTCACGCCGCGGCGAAATGACCAAGATGAGCAATCACGGCTCCGGCCGCGTCCGCCTCGAATTCAAAATTCCCTCGCGCGGCCTCATCGGCCTCCGCAGCCAGCTTCTCACCGACACGCGCGGCACCGCGCTCATTCACTCCATCTTTGAAGGCTGGATCGACTACGGCGGAGACATGGCGCTGCGTCCCACGGGCGCGCTCGTCGCCGACCGCGCCGGCGTCAGCACCGCCTACGCGCTCTGGGGCCTCCAGGAACGCGGCGAACTTTTCGTCGGCCCCACCATCGACGTCTACGAAGGCATGATCATCGGCGAAAATTCCCGCGAACAGGACATGGAAGTCAACGTCACGCGCGAAAAGAAGCTCACCAACATGCGCTCGTCTTCCGCCGACGAAGCCATCCGCCTCATTCCACACCGCGAACTCAGCCTCGAACAAGCCATCGAATTCATCGCCGACGACGAATACGTCGAAATCACGCCCAAAACCATCCGCCTCCGCAAAAAAGTTTTACAGTTCAGCAAGCGCCCCCGCCGCTGGCAGGAAATCCGCGCCTCCCAGGAAGCCGCCCAGTAGCGCAGGCACTTCTGTTTGCCCTGATCCGCGAAGGGCCCGCGCGGGGTTAGGCAGAGGCACGCGATACATCGCGCCCTCTTCTGTCCCCGCTAACTTTTGTTTTCCTACGATTGCCGTCCAGCCATTACAATTCCGCAAGCAAACCCCGCTGCGAACCAAAGCAGCCCGGGACCGGGAGAGGGAAATGAAAAGGATCCTTCCTGCATCCGCCGCCGTCCTAATCTTCACGGCACTCGCGTGGCCAACCTCCTCGCCGCCGCAGAACAAGAAAGAAATCGTCGCGTTAGCCCCGGACAAGATACGGTGGTTTACGCCCCCTTACTACACCGACGGCAGACAGCGAGCGCATCTCCTTGGCGACTCCGGCCAAGGCGGCGCTTGGATCGATCGAGTGAAAATACCCGCCGGCGCGCGGGCCCTTGCTCATACACATCCGCAAGATGAACTGGTTACCGTCATCGAGGGCACTTGGTATCTGGGCGAGGGAGCGAAATTCGACCCTGCGAAGCTGCAGGGCTACCCCGCGGGGAGTTTCGTCGTCATTCCGGCCGGCATCCCTCATTTTGTCGCAGCCAAGGAAAGCGCCGTGATCGTACAGCTAAGCGGCAACGAAAAATTCCAAACCGACTACCTGGAAAAATAAGCGGGCTTCTCTTTTGGGGATTACGGGCAATCTGGCTCCTCGAGGCGTTTTCCGTTCTTGTGCAGGCGGTTGCGCACTATTGCCCAAAGGACGGGGGGTCGGGCCTCTTGTTCCTACTCTTCCTCACTGGCCACCGGCTTTAAGCAGCTCCGCCAGCCGGTCCTTCCACAGCACTGCCCAGGTGTGCGAACCGTGCCCGTGCGTCTGATCGCTCTCGGCAATCAGCTGGAACTTTCCATTCTTCAGGCGTTTCGCTTCGCGCTCCGCGATTCCGAGCCCCGGCGGATTGATGAAGTCGTCGGCCGAATTCATCCACATCACGCGCGCCGTAATTTTCTCCAGTTGCGGCGAAGGATCGTAATTCCGCGAAGCATTCACTTGATACAAGAAGTCGTTCACGTCCAAATCCTTCGCGTGCTGCGCGAAATAATCTGCCAAAAATTTGTCCGCAGCATCGCGCGTTGGCAAACTCTTCTGCATCGGAATCGGCGCGCTCCCCGCAATAATCAGAAAATCCAGCGCCACGCGCACGGCCGCTTTCGGTTCTTCCGTGTACTCGCCGCCCTGCCATTCCGGGTCTTGTCTAATCGCGTCCATCACCATTTTCCGCCACACGCGATTTCGCCCCACAATCTCTACCGGCAAACACGCCATCGGCATCAGCGCGTCCATAAAATCCGGATACGTCTCGCCCCACACAAACGAGTGCATGCATCCCATCGACGTCCCGAAAATCAGCCGCAAATGTTCGACGCCCAATCCGCGCGTCAGCAGCAAATGATGCGCCGCCACCATGTCGTCGTAATCGTACGACGGAAATTTCGCATGCATCCCGTCGCTCGGCTTGGAAGATTTTCCGTGTCCGATTCCATCCGGCAAAATCACAAAATATTTCGCCACGTCCAGCGGCTGCCCCGCGCCATACAATTCATTTGCAAACTGCGGCAACAAAAACTGCGCCCCCGTTCCGCCCGTCCCGTGCAGAATCAAAACTGCGTTCGTCACGCGTCCCTGCGCATCTCGCTTCGGCGCTCCCAGCGTCCGGTAATGCAACTTCAGCTCCGCCAGCGACTCTCCCGACCGAAATTTGAAATCCTTCGCAACGAAATCGCCTTCCGCCACTTTCCAAGCCGGTTTGTCTTCTGCGGCACCAGCAAAAACAGCGGCACCAAGTATCGCGGCCGCAAGAACTGCCCGAAAAAGGTTTCGATTCATCTCTGCTCTCCTTCGGCATGCTTCGCCGGACTTGAAGGCTTCTCTTTCATCCCCGTCGGTAGTCCCGGCTTCTCCTGTCGGGACGGAGCGGAGGGACCTTGGCTGGATGAAAATAACTCTTGCAGCCACTGTGACCAGCAGTCAGGCTCCGATTACGGCAACAAATTCTTCCCATCCGCCGTCGGCATCTGCAATCCCACCAACCCTGCCAGCGTCGGCGCAATGCTCCGCATATCAATCACTCCCAAATCTTTCCCCGCCGCCACTGCCGGCCCCACAACGAAGAATGACGACCGCAACTCCGGCAAATCGTTCAGCGCGCCGTGTGCGCCGCCTTTTTTCACCGTCTGCACCATCGTTCCCGTCAGCGAGGTCCCGGTCTTAAATCCCGGCTTCAGTCCCACAAAAAACGAAGCCGTCGGATAACCGCCGCGCGCATGCAAATCGTCCGCTTCGAGCACGCGGTCAATTCCATTTGACGGGCCGTTCGCTCGATCACCCGCCAATTTCGCCAGCAAGCCCCGCACTTGCGCCGCAACCCGTTCATCTTCCGGATCCTTCAACACAATCGCCGCCGACCCGCCCGTCACCCACGGAAACGCCTTCCAGTCCGTCACTTTTTCTTTCGCGTCCAGCGTTATCAGTCCCGCTTGCACAAACGCCGGCCCAAAATTCACTTGCTTCTCCACATTCACAAATCCGTGGTCGCTTACTACCGCAAAAATCACGCGCCCGCCAAACACCCGCTCCGCCGTCGCGCGCAATTTCCCGATCGCCGCATCCAGCCGCTCCAGCGCGCCTAGATCCTCCGCTGAATACAATCCCGTCTCATGCTCCAGATGATCGAGCGCCAGCAAATGCAGCAGCAGCAATCCGGGCCGCTTTTTCTGCAAAATCCATTCCGCATATTTCGCCCGCACTTCATCCGCTTCCACGGCATTATCGATTCCGCCGCGAAACGCGCCAATCTCTTTTTCCGCCTCCTCCAGCAATCCCGGCGTGCTCACCGCTCGAATCAGTTTTAGATCATTGTCATCGCCAGCGCGCCAAAGTTCCGGAATGTCCCACGTTATTTTCGCTCCCACCGTCGCCGGCCATTGCACGCTCGCCGTCGTTCGCCCCGCCTCGCGCGCCACATCCCAAATCGTCGGCACACGTATATCTTCCGCATACCAATACCATGCCGCCTTCCCCTTATCGAGCGGATCAAACAGCGTGTTTGCATAAATTCCATGCTTGGCCGGCCACACTCCCGTCACCAGCGCCGTGTGGCTTGCATACGTCACCGTCGGCACAACTCCCTGCACCCCCTCTGCATAAGTTCCTTCCTTCATCATTCGCCGCAAGTTCGGCACTTTTGCTCCATGCTCGTCGGCTTGCGTGACGTACTCCGGCTTCATTCCGTCGACCGAAACGATCACCAATACGGGCGCTTTCTCTTGCGCACACAACCGCCAACCGAGGAATAGAACGACTACCAAAGTGGTTAAGTGCCGGAGGGAAACAAAAGGATAGGGGCGAACTGCAGTTAGCCTAAGCATAGCCGGGGTAGCTTACCTCAACGTATAATAGGGAGGTCACAGGACTGCAAAGATTCCGCAATTTGAGGTAGAGTGTCCGCCACGAGTGCGGCGCGCCCTGCGGTCCACCGCATCTTATAGTAAGTACAGGGGCATCTCACCAGCCCGGCCCGGCACAGGGGTTCTAGTTCCCGTGCCAGAAAGACACAATCGAACCGTGACCATCTCCGCCAAGACCGGCTATGCCCATCCTTGCGCCATTGCGGCCACCGCTACCGCCGTTCCACCGCATACCATGACGCGCGATGACGTGAAGTTTTACATGGGCAAGGTGTTCGACATTCCCGAGCGCCGCCTCGAAGCCATGATGTCCATCGTGGACAACGCCAACGTCCACAAGCGCCACTCCATTTTCCCCATCGCATACACCATCGAGCCACGTGCCCTCTCCCAAACGAACAACGAATACATGGAGCACGCCATCAAGCTTGGCGTCGAAGCCACCGAAAAATGTCTTGAGCGCGCTGGCCTGAAGCCCGAGGACATCGACCTCATCATCACCGTCTCCTGCACCGGCTTCATGATTCCGTCCCTCGACGCGCACCTGATTGAGCTGCTCGGATTCCGTTCGGACGTGCGCCGCATGCCCTTCACCGAACTCGGTTGTGCCGCGGGAGCCATGGCCCTTGCCCGCGCCGCGGATTTCATCCAGGCCTATCCGGGCCGCAATGTCTTGATCGTCGCCGTCGAACTTCCTTCGCTGACCTTCCAGCGCAAGGATATTTCCCAGGCGAACCTAATTTCTTCGATTCTTTTCGGCGATGGCGCCGCCGCCGTTGTTGTCACCGGCAAACCCAACAAAGGCCCCAGAATTCTTTCTTCGGAAACCTACACCTTTCCCAATTCCCTCGGCGCCATGGGCTTTGACCTCCGCGATTCCGGCTTTCACATTCTTCTTTCGAAAGACGTGCCGGAAATGATTGGCGCGAAAATACGGGAACTCGTCGACTGCTTCTTCAAGCGCCGCGGCCTCACGCAAGACGACATCAAAGGCTGGATTTTGCATCCCGGCGGCTCGCGTCTGCTTTCGAATGTCGAACAAGCCCTGGGCCTCACCAAAGCCGACACCCAGCCCTCCTGGGACATCCTCGGCAACGTCGGCAATCTGTCGAGCGCCACCATCCTTTTTATTCTTCAGGAGTGGCTGGAAAAACGGCCTCTCGAACCCGGCGATTTGGCTTTTGCCGGTGCGTTTGGTCCCGGCTTCAGCGCCGAATTTCTTCTGCTCCAATGGCAATAGCAGTCACAATGCCAACAACGGTCATCGCGTTTCTCGGCTTATTGCTGGCTGTTGCAGCTCTGCGCATCGTCGAGTTGCAAATCTCCAAGCGCCATCAAAAACAGATCGTTGCCGACGGCGGAGCAAGAGTCACCGACCCGAAATTTCTCTGGATGGTTTTGCTGCACACTGCGGTTCTCATCGGCGCCGCCGTCGAAGTCGTTTTTCTTCACCGCGCGTTCATTCCCTGGCTCAGTGTGATTTCGTTCTTTCTGTTTCTCGTCGCGAACGTCATTCGCTGGTGGGTCATTCGCACTCTCGGCGAACACTGGAATGTGCAGGTCATGGACTCGACTAAACTCGGCGTCGTTACCACCGGTCCTTTCCGCTACGTTCGCCATCCGAATTACGCCGCCGTCTTTCTCGAAATGTTCTTTCTCCCGATGATTCACACCGCATGGATCACTGCAATCGCGGGTTCGCTCGCTCACGCCATCGTTCTTTCGCAGCGGCTCGCCACCGAAGAGAAAGTTTTGTTCGCCGATCCGCAATATCGCGCCACCATGTCGTCCAAACCCCGCTTCGTTCCAGGACTTTTTTAATGCGAGGATCGCTGGCGGTTTTTATGCGCGGCTCTGCCGCAGTCTTGCTGGCGATTTTCGCAGTCTGCGGTCCGGTGCGCGCCGAAGACGCGCCCGCATCCGGCGCGGGCCTTTCCGATGTCCCTGAACTTAGCGAAGGCTTCCGCTTGCTCTACACGCAGCATTTTCCTGAAGCGCGCGAAACATTTCATTCCTGGGCCAACGCGCATCCCGGCGAACCTTTTCCGCAAGCGGCAATCGCCGCCAGCTATCTTTTTGAAGAGATGTACCGCCAGGGCGTGCTGACCAGCGATTTTTTCCTGAACGAAAAGAGATTTCTTCACGGCATCGACGGCAAACCGAATGCGGAACGCATGAAGGATTTTCGCGGCGCCCTAACCAATGCGCGCGCCCTTGCCAAAACGCGTCTGGTGCAAAAGCCGAAGGATCCCGAAGCGCTTTTTGCTCTCACGATTGCCGCGGGCATGGAATCGAACGCCGACAGCGTTCTTGAAAAGAAGCAGCTTGACGCGCTGAAAATGATCAAGGAAGCAAACAAGGATGCAAAAGTATTGCTCGCCCAGCGCCCGGAGGCCCTGGACGCAAACGTCGCACTCGGCTGTGCGAATTACATCATCGGCAGTCTCAGTGCCGGCACGCGATTCATGCTGTGGTTCGGAGATATTCACGGCGACAAAAAGCTCGGCATGGAACAGATGCAGCAAGCCGCCGACCACGGCCGGTATCTGAAGCCGTTTGCACAAATCTTGCTCGCCCTCGCGGCTCGCCGCGAGAAGAAGAATGAACTCGCTCAAAAACTTTTGCGCGAACTCACGGAAGAATTCCCCTCCAGCACACTTTTCGCAGCAGAGTACGCCAAAGCGATGGGACGCCCCGTCCCCGCGGAAATGCATCCGAACTGAATTTTGTTTTTCCCATAAGGCCACGTACTCTTCTAGCATTCCGGTTTGTCCTCGACTCGAGGTGAACGATGTTTCAAAAAGATTTGCTCAAAGACCGCGCTATTTTTCTCACCGGAGGCGGTTCGGGTCTCGGCCGCTCCATGGCTCTGCGTTTTGCCGAACTCGGCGCGCATCTGTTCGTCGTTGGGCGCCGCGAAGAACCGTTGAAAGAAGTCTGTGACGAAATTCATCGCACCGGCGGCTCAGCGGCCTACGCAACGTGCGACGTTCGCGATCCTGCCGCCGTCGAAACGGCGGCGGCGGCGGCGGATCAACAATTCGGGCGTATCGACACGCTTGTGAACAACGCCGCCGGAAATTTCATGGCGCGGACGGAATCGCTCAGCCCCAATGCGTTCAACGCGGTTGTCGGCATCGTACTTAATGGTTCGTTTTACTGCACACAAACTTTCGGCAAACGCTGGATTGCGCAAAAACTCGGCGGCAACGTTCTGAACATTGTTACGACGTACGCTTCCGCGAATTGCGGCTCAGGTTTCGTTGTTCCTTCCGCTTGCGCAAAAGCGGGCGTTCTCGCGATGACGACTTCGCTCGCCGTCGAATGGGCAAAATATCACATCCGCTTGAATGCGATTGCGCCGGGACCGTTTCCGACCGAAGGCGCCTGGTCGCGCTTGATGCCGTCGAAAGAATACGAAAAACACGCACACGACAAACATCCGATGAAACGCTTCGGCCGCCACGAAGAACTCACAAACCTCGCGGCGTTTTTGATCAGCGACATGGCCGAATACATCAACGGCGAATGCGTGGTCATCGATGGCGGCCAGTGGCTACGCGGCGCGGGCGAATTCAACGACCTTTCCATGCTGCCCGACGCCGTTTGGGAGCAAATGGAATCCGCCCGCGCGAAAAAATAGTGCGCGCTTGCAGCATGCTAACGGAATGCCGGCTAGTTCGGCTGCCAGAAATTGATCACGCAATTTGCCGGCGGCAGGGCGGAAGTGTCGTACACCCAGTCGTTTTGCCGTCCGCAAACGCTGACCGTGGATGGCCGTCCCATGGGAGGTGTGCGGCCGCAGTGCGCGCCAAAAGTAGGGTTCCCCTGATATCCGGCGGCACTGGTCGTTGCGTTGAACCATGCCGACACCACTGGGGCGCCGAAGCGCAGGGAAACCGCATATGGCCCTGTCACATCATCATCGATCCACATGATCGTCCGGTAGCCCACGACAGTATGCAACCCTTGAAAGACGTTGAACCAAGGCGTCCACCAAGGACGATTATCCGTCTGGCAGGGGGCGTCGATCGCCGACGGCACCACTTCGCAGGAGTGCAGGACCCAATAGTCCAAGGAGCCGTGATTTGCCGCGCCATAACCCTCGGAAGCGGGGATCGCTGTAATGTCCACCAAATCGCAGCAATTCTTCAGCGTCGAGAATAACCACCAGTCGCCGTGCACTTCGTTGTCGGCTATGTTCACGCTGTTGATGAAACTGGCCTCATTGGTGTTGAACTCGAAGGGCTCGGCCCAGAAATATTGGGAATTGGTGAAGAAGAAATTGCCAAAGAAAGTGTCCAGACCAGCCATGAACTCGTTGGCATTTGCGACCCAGTTGGGGTCGTCGTTGCGCACGACGTACCGCCCAACGGTGGGATCGCCCGGCTTTGCCGGGCTGGAAGTCTTTTTCGGCGTAGTCGGCAGTGCCCCTGGGGGCCTCGTCAGAGACGGTATCGGCTCAAGCGGCTTTCCGATTGGCACGTAGCCAATCACAAAATCGTCATCAACGTGCTTTTTCTTATCGTCGCTGTCCCTCGTGCGTTCGTGAATCCTGGCGGTGAATCGGTAGACCGGCTGCAGGTAGTTGCGATTGCCGTCGTAGTACGCAATATCCGTGTTCAGCACTTCAACGTCGGACGTCCTGGAGATGGGCCGCAATTGTGCCCGAATCGCAGTGGCCACTTCCGTCTGGCTGCGCGTTTCGCGGGCTTGCCCGCTCACGGCGGCGGTTTTCCATCGCCGCAGGAAGCCTTCGACGACTCCTGAGTTTCCGATGGCCACCATCGCTCGCGAACCTGGCCCGTAAACGAAATGATCGTTCACGCTTCGCCGGAGAGTTACGTAGGTGAGATAGATCCCACGACTACCGGTTTTCACAGAGCCGCCGTTTTCGCCTTTTTCCGCGTTCTCTCCAAAGAGCGGGCGCGCCTTCTCGAAACTGAACTGCGTCTCGTCCTTTCGCAACAGATCTTGCCGCGCAAAAATCTCGCGTGCTAGGGCGTCTGCACGCTCTACCAATCGGCTTTCTTCTTCCGCGGGCGAGCCCTTCTCTGCAATGGATGGATAGATTTCCGCGTCGCCTGTACGCAGGTTCACATATCCGCCCAGATGTTCTCCACTCATCGCTCCCACGAACTCCTCCGGCAGTTTTCCTTCCTTACTTGAGAGGTGCGACATTTCGGAGAGCGGAACCAGTTTCTCCGCTTTCGGATCTTTGCGGCGCAAGGTCTCCTGTACAAATTCCGTTGGCGGCTTTTGAGCTGTCAAACGCAATACCGGCAAAGACGCCGGCGCCTTCGGAATCTGCGTCACAGACAACTGAATCTTTCCAACTGCTTCATTTTCTTTTGGTTTGTCTTGGGACCACGCTGGAACACATACGAACGCCAGCGAAGCGCAGGCGAACAAAAAACTGCGCGAAAAACGACGGGACAGAAACAACATGACTACCTCCGTTGTTGCGGCTTGTCTTGCGGAGAGCGGCGTGTCCCGCCGGACGCTTGGGAGGGAAAAAAGCGCCTGCGCGGAACCCGTTAAACCTTTGTTGGATAGTGCGGCTTGTCGCTTGGTCGTATCATGAAATTTTGAGGAACTTCGGCGGCGCCGCGGCGAATTCTAACCGTTCCTGCCATGCTGCCCGATTCTGCCTGGGAACAGATGGAATCCGCCCGCGCAAACAAACAGTGCGCGGGGCTACTCGGGCACGCCGCCGTTCTGTAAGGCGACCCTCATTTTGATTTCACCGATGGACTTGCCGTCCATTTCCGCATGGACGATGATTTCTTGCGGCTTTGAAGAGTTGATCTCTTCGCGCGTAAGTGTCGGAACCGCAATGTCCACACGCATCGCGGATAGCTTCTCCACCGGCAGCTGAAAATTTCCCGCGCCGGTTTCCACACGCCAGCCTTGGGGCGTCTCCACGGTAATCTTCACAGTGCTCGCCCCCATTGCCGGCGAGTGCTCCACGATGATTGGAATCATGAGTGTCGTACCGCTCTTAACCGCGATCTCCGGAGTGGCCGCGTACGGCAAACTTTCCAAATTGTGTCGCTTCCGAAAATCGCGGTAGAAGTCCCAGGGACCTCCCATACGCAATTCTGTCCGGTGAGTTTCTCTGCCAATGATTGTCGTGCGTAGTTCGGTGTGAAAGTCGACAGATCCTTCGGTTCCTGCAAACGGGTCGTCCGCGGCCTTTATCCCGGGCACCATCGCTTTGCCGAAAATGAGTGTCTCCGGTTCGCTCCACCACAACTTGTTCGGATCGCTCATCGCTTTTTGTATCTCTTCGTCGCTCAAGCTCGACCAGCGATGGATCTCTTCCGGAAATTGCGTCTGGTGCGGCTCGGCGGCGCGAAGCGCAAGTAACCAATATGGTTTCCTCTGGGAAGGTGAAACTTCGCGCACCGAATACGCAAACCCTTTCCCGGCGAATTGCTTGGAATCTTGCGCGTCCGAAAAGTAGTAAATCTTCTTCGGTTGCCACGGCGTCAGATTTTCGAGATACGGTTCGAGCCGCTTTGACGCGCCTGCCAATTGCGCGGGAAATGCCGTCGCATCGTCGGCAAGATCGAACGCTTCCGTTGCCAGCACGCCCGCCGCCTGGTGATCGCCGTGATTTTCTCCAATGAAAATAGAAGGCAGCCAGGTGATGATAATTTCCGGCCGTGTCAAGCGCACGATGCGGACCATTTCTTCGAGGCTTTGCCCGTGGCCCCAGTTCGCAAGCGAATTCAAGACATTTTGTGAAGCGGTATCTTTTCCGCCGAGAAACCAGACTTTGTCGATGCCGAGTTTTGCGCAAGCCTGCCGCGCCTCGATTTCGCGCACATCCGCCATCGCCGGCCCGTGCTCGCGGCGATAGTCGTTTCCGCCGCTTCCGCCGCGCGTGCCAAAAACCACCGCCACGGTCTTATGCAAATCGTAAATCGCGCGGGCCAGATACGGGGTGACCGCCCCTTCATCATCCGGATGCGCAACGACCACCAGAATGTCGACCTTGTAGCGTTCATCCGGACCCTTTATCTTCTGCGGCTCTTGCGCAATTGCGTGGGACACGGCGAACAGCAAAACGAACAGCAGGCTGAATCGTTTCATTCGAGCTCCTCAACCTTTATTATTCCCGATTCTCGCCGAATCTTCCTGCCTGAAGTTTCCAGCGCGGAAAGACAATTTGACGGCGATATACTCGAATTGTGAAAACCCTCTTTTTGTTCCTGGGCTTGCTGTTCCTGGCGGCCGCCGGCTCTGCGCAAGAAAAGCCGGAAACCGGGAAAATCACGGAACGCGTCACCTCAATCAGGAACTCCGGGCAATCGTACGCAGTGTTCCTGCCTTCGACTTATTCCGAAGCGCGTTCCTGGCCGGTCGTGTTCGCATTCGATCCCGGCGCCCGCGGAAAAATTCCGGTCGAGTTGATGAAGGACGCCGCGGAGCGATACGGCTACATCGTCTTGGGCTCGAATAATTCACATAACGGCGCCTGGAAAATTGAATCGGAAGCAGCCGACGCGATGCTGCAGGACGCGCAACAACGCTTTAACGTCGACCTGAAGAGGATTTACTTTGCGGGATTTTCCGGCGGAGCGCGCGTCGCTTCCCAACTTGCGCAACTCTGCAAATGCGCGGCCGGCGTGCTTTTAAGCGGCGCCGGTTTCTCTCAACACTCTTCCCCGCAGAACGAAACGGCGTTCCCCGTTTTTTCCACAGCCGGCTTGCTGGATTTCAACTACCCGGAGCTGATCACTCTGCAGGACAAGCTGGAGCAAGCGGGTTACCCGCACTGGCTGCGCGTTTTTGACGGACGGCACGAGTGGGCTCCGGCAGCGGTGATGAACGAAGCGTTCGCGTGGTTTCGAGTTCAGGCGATGCGCGAGAAACGCGAACCTCGCGATGAAAAATTCATCACTGCGGAACTTTCGGGTGCCGTTGCCGCTGCGGAAAAATACGTCGCGAGCAGAGATGCGCTGGCTGCGTCGAGGCAATACAAACAAATCGCGGTGACGTACCACGAACTTGCGGACACGACGGCGTTCCGGGCGAAAGCGGAGGAACTGGGAAAATCGAAACCCGTGCAAGCCGCCATCAAGAGCGAACGAAATATGTTCGAGGAGCAGGAACGATTGAGCGGCGAAATCCTCGGAGCGTTGCAAGCCGACGACAATTCCGACACGCCTCGCTCGGAAAAGGACGCGAAAACCCTCGGACAAGTTCGCGACCTGCGTCGAAGCGCGGACGAGGAAAAGAAGCAGGAGCGTTCCGTTGTTTTCAAACGCGCTCTGGCCGGAGTCTTCGTCGGAGCGATCGAAGGGGGCGGCGGTGCGCTGGACAAGAAAGAATACCGCCTCGCTGCCCGGTATTTTTCCGCCGCGGCGGAGGCCCGACCGGATGCGGAGTGGCCGCTGCGGCAACTGGCAATCGCGCAAGCGCTCAACAGAGATCGCAAGGCCTCTCTCGAAACGCTCCGCCGCATCAAGCCGTCGGATGTGGCGGAGTTTCAGAACTGGCTGGCTACCGAGCCAGCGTTCCAAACCCTGCGCGAGAGGCACGAGCTGCCGTTGTAAGAGCACTAAGCAGGGCTTCCTTTCCGGCCGCCTTGATTCTGAGTTGATGCGCCGATAAGCTTGATGTTTCTACTTCCAGGCTTGGAGCATATGGAAACGATTCAGGTCACACTTCCGGATGGCAGCGTCAAAGATGTCCCCAAGGGGACGACGCCGTATGACGTGGCGCACGGAATTTCGCCGCGGCTGGCGGATGCCGCGTTTGCCGCGAAAATTTACTCGAACAATGGCTCGCTGACTTCTTATGGCGATGCGGTCGAAGACGGCGGCTACCTGGTTGATCTGCGACGCCCGATTGAACAAAACGTAAAACTCAAGATTTTGACGGACAAAGACCCTGATGCTCTTTATGTTTTCCGTCATTCCGCTGCACACCTTCTGGCCGCAGCCGTCATGGAGTTGTACCCGAACGTTAAGCTGGGGATTGGGCCGCCGGTCGAGAATGGGTTTTTCTACGAGTTTTTGCGCGAGCAGCCTTTCACCCTGGAAGATCTGGAAAAAATCGAAAAGAAGATGCACGAGCTGGCGGCGCAGGATTTGCCGAACGAGCGCAAGCTTTTGCCTAAAGCGGAAGCGATCGACCTTTACAAGAAGACGAATCAGACTTTCAAGTGCGAGCTGGTGGAAGAAAAAGCGACGGAGCCGATGGTTTCGTTTTACACCACCGGGAAGTTCATTGATTTTTGCCGCGGGCCGCACATTCCTTCGACGAAGCGGATTCAAGCGTTCAAATTGATGAGCGTTGCGGGCGCGTATTGGAAAGGCCAGGAAGGCAACGCGCAACTGCAGCGGATTTATGCCGTGGCGTTTTTCACGCAGAAAGAGCTGGACGAATATTTGCATCGTCTGGAAGAAGCGAAGCGGCGCGACCATCGCAAGCTGGGAACGGAGCTGGAACTTTTCAGCGTGCAAGAAGAGGCTGGGCCGGGGCTGATTTTCTGGCATCCGAAGGGCGGACTGGTCCGGAATATTGTGGAAGAGTGGCTGCGCAAGGAGCTCATGGCGCGCGGGTACGATTTGGTTTATACGCCACACATTATGCGGCGGGATTTGTGGAACACGAGCGGGCACACGGGTTTTTATAAAGACAATATGTTCGGCGCGATTGAAGTCGAGAAGGCCGAATATCAATTGAAGCCGATGAACTGCCCGGGCCACATTCTGATTTTCAAATCGAAGCTGCGGAGTTATCGCGAACTTCCGGTGCGGCTGGCGGAGCTGGGAACGGTTTACCGCTATGAGCGGAGCGGCGTGCTGCACGGGCTGCTGCGCGTGCGGGGATTTACGCAGGACGACGCGCACATTTTTTGCATGCCTTCGCAGATCGAAGTGGAAGTCGAAGCGTGCATGGATTTTGCGTTCGCGGTGATGAAGAATTTCGGGTTCGACAAATTTGAAGTGGAACTTTCGGATTGGGATCCGGCACATCCGGAGAATTACGCGGGCAAACCGGAAGATTGGCATCGCGCGACGGCGGCTTTGGCGAGCACGATGGACCGGTTGAAAATTCCGTACAAGAAATTCGAAGGCGAAGCGGCGTTTTACGGGCCGAAGATTGACGTGAAGCTGATCGATGCGATCGGACGGCCGTGGCAATTGACGACGGTACAATTTGATTTCAATTTGCCGGCGCGATTCGGCCTGGAATATGTGGGCGAAGACGGAGCGCGGCATCAGCCGCTGATGGTGCATCGCGCGCTGCTGGGGTCGGTCGAAAGATTCTTTGGAATTTTGATCGAGCATTATGCGGGCGCGTTCCCGCTGTGGCTGGCGCCGGTGCAGGTGCAGATCTGTCCGGTGAGCGAAAAGGTTGCGGACTATGCGAAGCACATTTACGAGACGCTGAAGAATCACGGGCTGCGCGTGCATCTGGACGACCGGAACGAGAAGCTGCCGGCGAAGATTCGCGATGCGCAGTTGCAAAAGATTCCGTACATGCTGGTGGTCGGGCCGAAGGAAGCCGAGGCGGGAACGGTGAGTTTGCGGCATCGCGCGAAGGGCGATTTGGGTCCTCGGCCACTGGGCGAATTGGTGGAAGCTCTGCAGAAGGAAGTCTCCGAACGGACGATCAGCTGAACTAAGACCAGTGGCCAGCGGGCGACACGCAAATTCGTCAGGGCACAGACTTTCTAATGGTGTGCGCCGGAAGCGCTACGTTACTGAGAATTTATCGATGACCCATAGCCATGTTCCATCTTGTTGGCGGCGGGCGACCTCAGCGGTGACACTGCCGTCGGGAAGGCGAGTTGAAGTGAGGGCCAAGCCTCCACTGACGATAGCGAGACGTTGAACTCCGAAGTCGTATTTTCGGCCCGATGCCACTGCTCCGGCGTAGAACGTCCGGATTGCTTCCCTGCCCAGGATTAAACGCCCGTCACCGCAATCAAGGACGGCGTCGGGCTCGTAAAGAGCCACCATTCCGTCGACGTCTCCCGCCCTTTGCCGGGAAACCAACAGCCGCTCCAAGGCTTGAGGATCGCGCGCCGGTTCACGACTCAGTTCATCAGCCACAATGACGCTCCCTGAAAATCCGATGGAACCCGAGACACTAGCACGATATTCGATAGTTCAGATGGGAGAGGCACGAACTATCACGCCCCTAGCTTTTCGGAATCAAGAAAAAGGGAACGGGAGAGAATTTTCATTTTGGGAAGGCGCGGAGGATGTGTTACCTTGCGCGGCATGTCCACTACTCCTCCACAGTTCGGAACGGCAGAATACAAAGGCGCGACGGGCGGCGAGACATGCCGCGCGTGCAAGCAGACGATTACGGGCGAGTATTACCGCGTGAATGGGGTGCAGGCTTGCGCGGCGTGCGTCGGCAAAGTGAAAGAACAGATGCCGAAGGATACGCATGCGGCGTTTGTGCGCGGGATGCTGTTCGGCGTGGGCGGAGCGATTGCTGGGCTGATCGTCTATTCGCTTTTCGGAATCATCACGGGAATTGTGATCGGGTACGTTTCTCTGGCGGTGGGATGGCTGGTGGGGAAAGCAATTCGATTGGGGTCGAAAGGCGTGGGCGGGCGGCGGTACCAGATTGTGGCGGTGGCGTTCACGTATGCAGCGGTTTCGATGTCGGCGATTCCGATGGGGATTTCAGCCTACATCAAGCAAAGCAAAAACAAGGCACAGACGCCGCAAACGTCGCAAATGAAAACTGTTCCGAATTCCGGTGCTGTTGTGGTCGATGGCGGAGATGCGAGCGACAACGAATCCGAAGCGGCGACCGAATCCGGAGGAACGCCCCAAAAGAAGATGAGTGCCGGTGCGGCAATTGGAGCGCTGCTGTTTGCGGGACTGGCTTCGCCGTTTCTGGAGCTTGGGGACGAGCCGGGAGGAATCATCGGGCTGGTGATTCTTTTTGTAGGCATGAACATCGCGTGGAAGCTGACGGCTGGAGCGAAACTGGACATTGTTGGGCCGCTCAAGGCGAGCGAACCGGCGGCTGCGGGATAATTGGGACACGGCTTGCCTGACTTTTCCTCACAGACTACAACAAACAAGTGCATGACCTGCGGGAACGAATTTGCCGCATGGCAACTGGCCTGCCCGCAGTGCCACGCTCTTGTGCACTCCGAGCAATTGGCAGTGCTTTCGCACCGCGCACAGCAATTTGAAACGGACGAGGATTTTGCATCAGCGCAGGAAACGTGGAAGAAAGCGCTGGCGCTGCTGCCTTACGAATCGACACAAGCGGAGTGGGTGCGAACACATGTTTACCGGCTAGAGCTTGCGGCGAAGACGGCTCCGCCGCCGGAACAGAAACACAAATGGGCAAAATGGCTGGGGCCGCTTGCGCCGATTGCGATTTTTTTGGCGAAAGCGAAATGGCTGTTCGCGATCTTTAAGTTTAAATTCTTCTTCAGCTTTTTTGCTTTCTTGTGGTTGTACTTCGTATTGTGGGGCTGGAAATTCGGGCTGGGCTTTGCCGTGCTGATCCTGATTCACGAGATGGGACATTATATCGATATTCGGCGGCGAGGATTGCCAGCGGAGATGCCGGTGTTCTTGCCGGGATTTGGCGCGTATGTGCGGTGGAAAGCGATGGGAGTATCGCTGCGGACGAGGGCGGCGGTGAGTTTGGCGGGACCGCTGGCAGGAGGATTGGCGTGCCTCGGTTGCGCGATTTTGTGGCGGGCGACAGGAAATAATTTGTGGGCCGGACTGGCGCGGGCGGGCGGGATGTTGAATTTGTTGAATTTGATTCCCGTTTGGGTGCTGGATGGCGCGGGCGCGAGCGAGGCACTGGACAAGATGGAACGGTGGGCGATTCTGGGAATTTGCGTGGTGCTGGCGGTTTTGCTTCGTGAATGGACTTATCTATTGGTGGCTGGCGGAGCGGGATATCAG
>Ga0247669_1000310_pt1 | contig 21846 bp, 18 predicted proteins | sample CNK10_metaG_FD_182734 | JGI IMG/M metagenome (GOLD analysis project Ga0247669, IMG submission 182734) | Soil microbial communities from Purdue University Martell Research Forest, Indiana, United States - CNK10 | ecosystem: Environmental > Terrestrial > Soil > Temperate forest > Bulk soil...
TCCGGCAGATTGCGGAAACCGGCAGCGCTCTACCCTGCCCTTTTTGCCGGGATACACAGCGACCCCGCGAGGAGTACGTGGCGGCGTCGGCAGAACGCATTTTTCTCGTATCGACATCGAGAGCGCCAGGCGTGGCCGAAGACGACACGCGAACGATCCATGTGCTGAAAGACATTACGGACCGCCGGGAAGCGGAGCGGAAATACAGAGAGCTGTTTGACAGCATTCAAGAAGGACTGTTCTTCGCGACACCAGACGGGCGATTTCTCGATGTGAACGACGCCATGGTCCGGATGCTGGGGTACGACTCGCGGGAGGAAATGCTGCGCGCGGATGTCAGTCCGCATCTGTATCCGGCGCCGGCGGCGCGCGAAAGATTTTTGCAGGCGCTGTCCGAGCGCGGCGTCCTGCGAAATTATGAAGAGACATTGCGGCGAAAGGACGGCGCGCTGCTGCATACGCTGCAAAACATTACGGCGGTGCGCGACGCGCAGGGACGGATCGCGCAAATTCGCGGATTGATGCTGGACGTGACGGAACAAAAGTCGTTTCAAACCCAGCTGCAGCGGGAACGCGACTTCAACCAGAAAATCCTTAATACCACGCAGAGCATGATTTTAGTGCTGGATACCGCGGGCCTCATTAGCTACGCCAACCGGCGCTGTTACGAAGCCGGTTACCGGGAAGACGAATTGATCGGGCACCGGCTGGTCGACTGGGTCGAGCCATCGCATCGGAAAGATTTCGAGGCGGCACTCGAGACCACTGCGAACGGGCAGCAGGTGGAGAATCTCGAATTGCAAGTGAGGCGGAGCGACGGATCGATGGGGCACTTTTCGATCAGTCTGAGCCCGATGCGCGACGAGCACAGCGCGGTGAACAACGTTGTTGTGGTAATGACGGACATTACAGACGCGGTCCTGCTGCAAGCGAAGCTTTCCCATTCGGAAAGAATGGCAACGATTGGTCGGCTGGTTTCGGGAGTGGCGCACGAGGTGAACAATCCCCTCGCCGCGATTCTGGGGTTCACTGACCTGCTCTTGGAAAACCCGGAGGTACCGGTTTCTGCTCGGGAAGATTTGAAGATCATTTTGCAAGAGACGCAAAGGACGAAAGATATTGTGCAGGATTTGCTGAGCTTTGCCAGACAGCGGCCGGTACAGCGCGAGCCTGTGCAGGTGAACACGGTGCTGCGACAAACCATTAAGTTGCGGAGTTATGATTTTGCGAGCCACGGCGTCGAAGTGACCGAGGAGTTCGACGAGACGCTTGTGCCCGCTCTGGGGGACGCGCAGCAACTTCAACAGGTCTTCCTGAATATTCTCAATAACGCATACGACGCGGTGCAAGAGTCAGGACGGCGCGGGCGGATTGCGATTCGCACGGAGCGGAGCGGGAACAGCGTGCAAGTGGTGGTGACCGATAACGGCACGGGCATCGCTGATCCGCAGCATATTTTCGACCCATTTTATACGACGAAGCAGCCGGGCAAGGGCACGGGACTGGGCCTCAGTATCTGCTACGGGATTGTGCGCGCTCACGGCGGCGAGATTTTGTGCTGGAACAACAGCGAAGGCGGCGGGAGCACGTTTGTCGTGCGGATTCCAATCGCCGCGGAACAGCCGGCGCTGGCCGCGAAAGAAGCTGGCCGATGACATCCCAAGCGGCCGTGAGTCAAACTGCGCCAATTCTGTTGATTGAAGACGAGCCCTCCGTTATCGCCTTTCTTCGGGCGGCGCTGGAACGGAAGGGATATTCCGTAGTGGATGCTGCCTCGGGCGCGGAGGGATTGGAACGCCTGGCCAGCGGCCGATATGCCGGAGTGATTTCCGATATTCGAATGCCGGGAGCGGTAAATGGCGCGGACGTACACTCCTGGATCCAGAAAAACCGCCCGGAGCTTAGCTCAAAAATAATTCTAATAAGCGGAGACACGGCAAACAGCGAGACGCAGGCGCTGCTGGCGCGCAGCGGGACGCCTTGCATCGAGAAGCCGTTCCGTGTACACCAATTGATGTCGGCTGTGGAGAAGACGTTCGGGAAGCCATGAGTGAAGACTTAAAAATACGGCTGCTGGTCGTGGATGATGAACAGAGCATCCGTAAACTCTGCATGACCATCGGCAATACGTTGGGGTATTCCTGCATGGAGGCGGAAAGCGCCGAAGCAGCGCTGACGAAATTGGACGCTGAAGTTCCGGACCTGATTCTGACGGATTTGAAGCTCCCCACGCTCTCCGGTGTGGAACTCTTGAAACAAGCAAAATTGATTCTGCCACGAGCGGAAATCGCGATCATGACTGGTCATGGGTCGATCGAATCCGCAGTGGATGCGATGAAGTTAGGCGCGTACGACTATATCGAGAAGCCCTTCCGCGTGGAAAAGATGCGGCTTTTGCTACAGCGGATGGCCGAAAAAGTCAGGCTGGTCACGGATAACGAGTTTCTCCGCGAGCGTGTCAGTACGGAAGCTAATCTTGATGGAATCATCGGCACTTCCGCGAACATCCAGGATGTTTTGCGGATGGTCTCGCGCCTGAAGGACACGCGCACACCGGTATTGATTTCCGGCGAAAGCGGCACGGGCAAGGAACTGGTGGCCCGTGCGATTCATTTTCGCGGAGCGCTGGCGCAGACCCCGTTTGTCGCTGTGGATTGCGGGTCTCTGGTGCCCACGCTGATGGAGAGTGAACTTTTCGGATACGAAAAGGGCGCGTTCACGGGAGCGATAAAATCCAAGGCAGGCCTGTTCCAGGCGGCCAACGGGGGAACCATTTTCCTGGACGAAATCGGCGAATTGCCTCTAGAGATGCAAGCCAAACTCTTGAGAGTGCTGCAGGAAAAGGAAGTCCGGCCCGTCGGAAGCAATGAGAAGGTGCATGTGGACGTGCGCGTAATCGCTGCGACGAATCGCGACCTCGAAGCGGCCTATCGTGGGGGGACGTTTCGTAAGGATCTTTATTTCCGGCTAAATGTGGTGACCGTGCACTTGCCAGCATTGCGCGACCGCCGGTCGGACATCCCCATGCTGGTCCATCACTTTCTGGACCGATATGCACCGGAAACGCACCTGCAGGTAACGACCGCAGCAATGAATAGTCTGCTGAATTACGAGTGGCCTGGGAATATCCGTGAATTGGAGAACTGTATCGCTCGAGCGATTACATTAGGTGACCGGCGAGTAATCGACGTGATCGACCTTCCGCCGGCTATCCGCAGCGAGCAACCTGATTCTTCAGGCGGCACTATTCAAGATTCGGCGTCGCTTTCTACAACGGCCCTCGCGGAAATGGAAAAGATGACGATTCTGCGCGTATTTGAGCAGGCCAATGGAGACAAGGCGCTCGCAGGGCGAATGCTCGGAATCAGCCGTGCGACGCTATATCGTAAACTCAAGCGCTACAGGATCCCTCTCAGGTCCGGCCCTGGCGAACCGGAAGATGCCTCGGAGGAAACCGCTCATCCGGTGGAATGACGTCTCAAACCCTGGAGCGAGATGCGAAAGCAGCAACGGGCTGAGACAGGGGCGTTTCAGCGTGAGACACATGAGCCAGCCTAAACTCATGGGAAAATTCTAAGTCTTTCCGTTTGTTCAATATCAAAGCTACTCGCATTTCTCCTCCTTTGGCGTGCAGCGTGCATCTCTATCGCGGGGACGTTGTGTCCTTTCGCGGAGGCAGTTGTGTCAGACCGCAGCGGAAGCACGATCCCCGAGCGACGGCAAGTTGAGAGGCGACTTGAGACGAACCGACGAGGTGACCCTCACTGCGAACGAGCAAGGGTGCGCGGAACGATTGGCCCGATTCTTTCCGAGCGCCAATCCAGTACGCGTGCCAGTGCAAATCACCGCATTGCGGGCTGGAAGTGCACGACTGCGGGAAGCAACCGTGGTCGAGTATGGTGGAATGGAGCATGCCATTTTTCTTTCGAGTTTGCCGCTTGAGTTCGACGATCGCGTACGCATAGAACGTGATCGGAAGGGTTGCACTGCGGATGCGACTGTTATTGCAGTGCAGTATCACGAAGGACGCAAGGCGGTGGCCGTCCGGTTCTTACAGGGGCCCTGCGCGTGGGTGACACAGCCGTGAACAAACCGACTTCAACGCTCAACATCCCAACTCCGTCAAAGCCCGCGAACTCCCGGCAGGCAAAGTGGGTTGAGGATCGCTCGGTTTTCCCAATCTATCTTGCTCTGGCGAAACAGCTCGAACTGGAGATTCCGTTTCCACAAGAAAAGCGAAATCTGCCGGAGAAGCCAGACCTGGAACTGTTCGACGAGGTGGAGACCTGGCTGGATGAGATGGACCAGCGAGTCGCCGTGCATGAACTTCGCAAGCTGTTGCAGACAACGACGCTGAACGCAAACGAGAGCAGCTTGTGCGCCCTTATCCACCGGCATCTCAAGAAAACTTCGAAGTCGAATGTGGATCGCGACAAGATCGACTTTTTGCTGGTGCAATACTTCGCCCTATGCGCTCCGGCGAAGATCTATCACAAGCAGATCGAGCCTGCCGATGTCGCGCAGGTCATGAAGCCAGTGCTAGGCGAGGTGGACGGCACAACGCTGTCTTGGTGCGAACCGCTCGAGCAGATGATCGAGAAGTTGCGGGCATTCCGCAGCCTCCGCGAAATCCTGAAGACGAACTTCATCGAGCAAGGCCGCAAAGTGAAAGAGACCGCGGGCGGGATGTTCTACGATCCTGCAGCTTTGCTGGCATTCATTCGGTTCAATTTTCTGCTGCGCCGGACCTTTATCGAGCTGATGCACGCCGACCTGATTGCGATTCGATCGGGCCTGGCCCAACTCGAAACGGCTGCGGTAAAGACAATAGATTGCCAACACTTCGGGCTTTCGGCCACGGAGCCACTTGCCAAGATCCGCGAGGCTGCCGATGAATGGAAGCAGCCGTTTCAGCAGGAATATACAGAACGCTCGGTGAATCAGACATTTGAGAAGCTGCTCGGTCTTCGCGCGGACGTGGAGCGAGCGTTTGAAAAAATCGCCCCGAAAGCGCCTGAAACTGCGGCCCCTACCGTAAAGAGTCCAACCGTTCGCAGCCCGGAGATATCCACCAACGCCAGTCGCAAGGCGGGAATCCCGGAGGCAAGCGCGAAAGCCGCGGCGAAAACAGCTCCAGACGCGGGCAAGGCAGATGTTCCCCAGGGGCTCGACTTTGAGGCTTGCCTGGAGAAAATCTGGGAACAGTTGATCGCTACACCGCCGACGCGCGGGCGTTCCATGACCACCGTCAAGATTGGGGCGGCGCGCATCCTGATGTCGTCCTGGGAAGTGACCGCATTCGTGAGCGAGGATGGACCATCGGCGGAGGATTTGCGGCGAGCGGTAGTCGCTCGGGCCATGGTGACGGCAGCCGTTGAGTCCGCAAAGGAAACGGGAAACGCGACTTCGATGGACAAGGCGCTCTCGATCGCGCGAATCGAAGTCTCGCGACTCCAGGAACGAGTAGACATAGCCAAGCAAGCCAAAGACACGGAAGCGGCAGTGAATTTGGGAATAAGCACGAAACGATTACTTTCGGCTTTGGACGAGGCTGAAAAGATTTAAGCGGTCAGATTCTTCCCCGGCCTTGCCGGGCGATTACCCTGGGAGCGGGCCCTCTGTGCGAAACGCCAGCGTATTAATCCTGTCCGACGAACCGGAATTCGCACGGCTCCTTACCGCCTGCTGGCAAGCAGAGCGGCAGGCTCCGGGAATTACCGTGCTCAGCAGCGAACTTTGGAACAATCACGAAGCGGCGCCGCATGATCTTGTCGTGGTTGGCCCGATGCTGGAAGGCAAACTGCCTGGCGTGTTGCGGTCTTTGGAACCCGCAGCCGCGGTAATTCTTTGCGTGCCGGCGGATTCCCGGGAACTCGGGCAATTGCGTTCGCGGTACCCGCGGCTGGTCCACATTCCCTTGCGGGAAGACTGGGCGCAAACGCTGTTGCTGGTTGCGGGAGAATCCTTGCGCCGGGCGGAGGCCCTCCGGCTAGCCAACCAAGCGGAAGGCCGCGCGGCAAAGAACGAGAATCATGCGACGCTGGGCCGGTACATGATGGACATGAAGCATAGCGTGAACAACGCGCTGACATCGATGCTAGGCAACGCGGAGTTGCTGCTTCTGGAGCCGGGACAGCTGTCTTCGCAGTCGCTCGCGCAGATCAAGACGATTCACAGTATGGCGCTGCGGATAAACGAAATAATGCAGAGATTCTCATCGCTGGCAAGCGAGATGCGGGAAGCTGAGAATGCTTCTCAAGCTGAGACGGAAGCAGAGCCTGCGTCCTCCACGGCACGCCGCTGAGCGGGCCGGCTAATCGCGTACGCCACTCATAAATAAGCTCTTATACAAACTAGACATTGATTCCGATAGAGCCTGCGGCCTGGCTGCTGACGTGCACCTCTGGTCTGCGGAGTATTCTGGGGAGAGGTCGATGCTGCTGAAAAAGGTCCTAATCGTCGATGACTCGCCCGCGCAGGTCAAGCTGATCCAGGGCTTTCTTGAGCACGAAGGCTACAGGCCAGTTGGTTTAAACGACCCGGAACGAGTGGAAGAAGCGATAGCCATTGAGCGTCCCTGCGTTATTTTGCTGGACGTGGTGATGCCCAAGCGAAATGGCTTTCAGGTTTGCCGGGAGTTGAAGAATCACTCGGACTACAACGCTATACCGGTGATTTTGGTGACATCGAAGAACACCGAGAGCGACAAGTATTGGGGCCAGCAGCAGGGTGCGGACGGGTATGTGACCAAGCCGTTCACGAGGGAAGAGTTGCTGCGGGCCGTACGGAGATTTGCATAGAGGAAATGGTGAGGACGTTTCGGCAATGAATGAAGACTTTCACCTGGTGCCGCTTCCCGCGGATGCGGACGACCTGCTCGAAGCACTTGGGCCGATGGAAGAGCGTCTGCCGGAGTCGCAGTACGTCGTTTTCCGAAGCGGGCGGGAGCGATTTTGCCTGCCGGTGCTCGACGTCGAGGAAGTTTTGGACTGGCCGCTGCTGACGAAGCTGCCGCTGGGTCCGGCATACCTTGTGGGCATTTTCAATTTGCGCGGTGCGATCGTGCCGCTCATCGACATCGCCATCACGGAAGGGCGCAGGCCCGGGCTGCTGCCAAAGCATGTGGTCGTGGCATCGCTCCGAGGCGAAGGTGCGCACGACGATTTGCGGATCGGAATTGCAGCGGACGAAGTCATCGGGACGTATTCGGTGAATACCGAGGACCTGCTGGAACAAGCTCCGGAAAACGTGCCGCATTGCATTGGGATGCTCCGGCACGACGACCGGCTGGCGCTGGTTATCGACCTTAGAAGAATGCTTGAGGTGTTTCCGGGACCCAGCATTTGAGTTTGCACGAGTGAGTTTCCGCGGACCCTGCCGCGTGCGGCCAGGGGGACCGCAGTAGAGATTTGGAGGAAGGTATGAAATCGCGACTGAGTTCCACAATCTGGACGCTGGTCCTGATGAACGGATTAATACTTTTTGTCGTTCTCGGACTGGGGTTCAGCGCCGGGAAGAAAGCCGGAGATGTATCGATCTTCGACTTTGGATCGCTGCCGAGCGGGGCAAGCGGTTCGGTGATGCTGGCGTTGTTGCTGGCCATCGGGATGGCCGCTTTCCTGGCGTGGCGCCTTGGGAGCCGGCTGTTGACGCCGGTGCAGGACCTCGCACAGTTTTCCGAGCGCATGGCCGCTGGTGATCCGCGCGCGCGTGCGGAGGTCAGCACAAGCGACGAGCTCGGCTATATCGCTGAGAATTTGAATCGCGCGGTTGCAAAGGTTTCCAAAGCGACCAGCAATCAGGATGCGAACGACGCTCTGCAGCGCAGCATCACGGAGTTGCTGACGGTCATCAACCAGGTTGCTCGCGGCGACTTAACGCTGCGGGGAAAGGTGACGAACGACGCGCTGGGAAACGTGGCGGACTCCATCAACTACATGCTCGACAACTTCACCAAGGTTCTCGAGCGAGTACGCAAAGCGGCCATGGAAGTCACGGCCTGCTCGAACAACATTCTCGTGGCGGCGGACGAAATGCAAGCCGGCGCGACGCAGCAAGACCAGGAAATCACGAATACCTCGAGCGCCGTGGAAGAGCTTACGGTCTCGATGAAGCAGGTGTCCAACAACGCGGAAGCAAGCGCGGAAGCTGCGCGCCGCGCGCTGGACGCCGCCGAACAGGGCAACCGCGCCGTGCGAGACACGCTGGAAGGCATGCAGCGCATTCGAGCATCCGTCCAGGCCACCGCGAAGAAGATCAAGTCGCTGGGCGACCGCTCCTTGGAAATTTCGGAAATCATCAACGTCATCAACGACATCACGGAACAGACCAACTTGCTGGCCTTGAACGCGGCCATCGAGGCGGCTCGCGCCGGTGAAGCTGGACGCGGTTTCGCCGTCGTCGCGGACGAAGTGCGCAAACTGGCGGAACACAGCCGAAGCGCCACGAAGGACATCGCGGCCCTCATCAAGGCCATCCAGGCGGAGACGAACGAAGCCGTGGTGGTCATGGAAGAAGGCACCAAGGAAGTGGAAAGCGGCGCAACGCTGGCCGATCAGGCCGGACGAGCGCTGGACGCTATTTCCAACGTGGTTCGACAGTCGGCGGAACTCGTTCAGGAAATTTCGCTCGCTTCCAAACAACAGGTGCGCGGGACGGAAGGCGTGGCGCACGCGATGCAGATTATTTCGAGCATTACACGGCAGACGTCTCAAGGCACGCGTGGAACGGTCGCGACAGTCAGCCAGCTGGTGAAACTGTCCGATCAATTGAACGAAGCGCTGGCACAGTTCCGCGCAACGTCGAAGTCCGGCAATGCTTTGGAAGATTCCGAGCGGCCTGTCCCAGCCGGCGCTCTGCGGTAAGCAGTGAATTTGCCCTCGGGCAAGAGCCAGAGCGAAAGCGGGACGGGAATGAGCGAACGGCAGGGACCGGCGCACGGTCTTAGTGAACATGAATTGAGCGAGATCCGCATGCTGATCGAAGAGCGGACGGGCATTTGCTTCGATGAATCGCGGGCGAGGTTCTTCTCGACGCGCGTGAAGGAACATTTGCGCGCCAAGGGGCTGGAACGCGGCACGGATCTGCTGCGGGCCATGCGGAAATCGAACGTCGAGTACGAAGCCTTGCTCGAGGGCCTGCTGACTCAGGAAACGAGCTTCTTCCGGTATCCCAGTGTCTATGAGGCGTTTGAGAAGCGTGTGCTGCCTGAGTTGCACGTAAAAAAGTTTTGGAAGAATCCCCGCACGCTACGGATCTGGAGCGCAGGATGCTCGACGGGGGAAGAGCCGTATTCAATTGGCATCACAATTGCCGATTCGCTCTCTTTCACCGAATCCTGGGACGTTGAGATTCTTGCCACTGACGTGGGCCGCCACGCGCTGAAGCAAGCGGAGCGCGGTGTTTATACGGGACGAAGCCTCGGCAGCGTCAGCCCGGAAAGATTGGCGACGCACTTCACGCTAGTTCAGGGCGGGCATCAAGTGAAACCCAGACTGCGCAAGCTCGTCACGTTCGCGCAGATGAATCTGGCGTCAGCCGTTTACGTCGGCAGAATGGACATGATTTTCTGCATGAACGTTCTGATCTATTTCTCCGAGGAACGCCGGCGCGCCATGGTGCAGCGCTTTTTCGACACGCTTGAGCCAGGGGGCTATTTGTTTCTTGGCCATTCGGAATCGATCTCGAAGATGCCGGTAAAGTTTCAGGCCATCGTATTGAATGACTGCATCCTGTACCGCAAGCCGACGCCGGAAGAAATGCAAAAGCCGGAACTGGTGACGGAGGGACGCGCGTGAGTATGCCGGACCGCGAAGCCGTCGAAATGTTCCTCCAGGAAGCCTCCGAACACCTGCAGTATTTGCGGGAGTACGTGAGCGCGCTGCAGGAGATTTCGCCCCGCCGGGAGGATCTTGAGCGGCTGTACATTTCGGCGCATACGCTAAGCGGAACTTCAGCCAGTTATGGATTCCCACGCTTCTCGGAAATCGCGGGAAAGCTCGCGCATGTTTTTCAGTATGCGTTGAACGCGCCGCTAGGCGATGATTTGCACGGCCCGCTGACGGAATTTCTCTCGGACGGTATTTCCCTGCTGGAAACAGATCTCTTGGAGATCAGCGATACGGGCAAAGAAATCCTGGATGACATCGCTGCCTTTAAGGAACGCTATCGCTTTGCGTTTCCGACGGAGCCTCCGCCGCTGAATTATCCCCAGCCGCAGGCCCACGCGGAGCCGGAGAAAGCTCCGGCCCAAGAAACAGTAGTGGCTGCCGCAACCGGCTCGTATTTCGACGCACTGCCTGGCGATGACGAAGTGGCTGACGAGATTCTGGAATTCTTTCAGCCCGAAGCTGAGGAACACTTGCAGGTTGTCAGTGATTGCCTGATTTCGCTCGAGGGGAATAACAATCCAGAAGAGATCAACAAGCTGTTTCGCGCGATTCATACCGTGAAGGGATCCGCGGCGCAGGTGGGACTGAAGCGCCTTGGAGCGATAGCTCACCGCGTGGAAGACCTGATCGGACGCTTGCGCGACGGCGAACTCGAGCCGTCCCCTGCTGTCGTCGACATTTGCCTCGAATCCGTGGATGTGCTGAAGAAAACGCTGCACCGGCAGTGGGCCGACGAAGCGAGCATGCGTGCCGGGGTGGATTCTCTACTGGGGAGAATTGCAGAGTTTGCGCCTGTCGAATTGGAGGACTCCGAAAGCTCTGCCGCTACCGCCGGCGCTGAGGAAATTCCCGCCGATGGATTGCAAGAAGCCCCGCAGACTTCCACGCCCGCCAAGAGACTAGCCAAAGCTGCTGGCTCTCCTGCCGCAGCGGCGAAATCGGTGCGCATCGCCCTCTCGCGACTTGACCGGATGATGAACACAGTGGGCGAATTGGTGATCAACCGCACCCGGATGGTCGGTCGCGTAGCGGAACTGGAAAAGCTCGTCGATACGCTGAGCTTTTCAAAGGAACGTCTGCAAGGAAAAGTCGGAGAGTTCCAGGAGAAATACGAGTTCAACCGCATCAGCTCTTCACGCCAGTCAGGGCCATGGAGCCCGTCCACGGCGCGGCAGACGCTCACCAGCGCAGCGTCAGGGGATAAATCGTTCTGGTCGGAATTCAGCGAACTCGAGATGGACCGTTACGATGATTTCAATATTCTCTCGCGGTCGATGGCGGAAATCTCGGCGGACGTGAACGAAGTGCTCTCCCAGCTCGAGGGATTTATCGGGCGGGTCGAGGGCGATATCGACGAGTTCACAAAACTCGCCCATCACCTCCAGGACGAAATCACCGCGGCCCGCATGGTTCCCATAGGAACGCTTTATTCGAGACTGTCGAGAGCGGTGCGCGATGCGGCAAAATCCGCGGGCAAGCAGGTGGACCTCGATCTTTCCGGCAGCGAGACGGAGTTGGATAACAACATCATCCAGCAGATTTCCGATCCGCTGGTGCACTTGGTAAGGAATTCGGTGGCACATGGAGTCGAACGGCCCGAAGCTCGCATCACCGCGGGCAAGCCGGAACTGGGCAAAGTCTCCCTGCGCGCGTATCACCGAGGCAATCACATTTACATTGAAGTGGAAGACGACGGCCGCGGCATCGATTACGAGCGCGTGAAGCAGAGCGCCATCGAACGCGGCCTTGTCTCACCGGAAACGGCGGATCGCCTCACCGAGCGCGACCTCCGCGAAATGTTGTTCCATCCCGGGTTCACCACGGCTCCCGTCAAGACAGAGCTTGCCGGGCGAGGCGTTGGGCTGGACGTGGTGCGCGCAAACCTGAATGCGCTGAACGGTGAAATCGACATCCAGAGCGTCAACGGCCAAGGTACGAAATTTACTCTGAAAGTCCCGCTGACTTTGATTATTTCGCCGGCGCTCTTTGTGCGCTGCGGAATGACCCACTTCGCGTTGCCGCTGGCCGTGGTGGAAGAAATCCGGCGGCTGCGCGCTGACGAAATTGAGGATGTAGGCGGAAAGCTGCTGACTAAGGTGCGCGATGTCGTGACGGAAGTCGTCCGGCTGGACACGTATCTGGGCTTGCCGGCCCTTGAACCGGTCAACGGGTACTTCCGAATGGTAGTTGCCAATGCCGGCAATCGGCAGATTGGCCTGGTCGTGGAAGAAGTGCTGGGCAAGGACGAAATCGTTATCAAGAATCTCGGCGAATATCTGCGGCGCGTGAAACTTTTCCCCGGTACGACAATCGCGCCGGACGGCAGCCTTATCCTGCTGATCGACTTGAACCGAATGGTCGCGAATGAGCCTTCGGAACGCAGGCCACTGCAAGCCAGCGCCAGCGCGGCCCGTATTTTTGCGCCGGGCTCGGCCGCCGTGGCTCGAGGCACCATTCCCGCGGAGGCGATAGACCGCGTTGAGCAAGAGCGTCTCATCGTGGTCGCGGACGACTCTATCAGCGTGCGCAAGTTCGTCGGGCGCATGCTGGAAAAGAACGGTTACCGCGTAAAGCTTGCTGCCGACGGCATGGAAGCGGCGGAGCTCGTGACGCAGCACGGATGCCACCTGGTAATTACAGACCTTGAGATGCCGCGCATGACCGGCTACGAGTTGATGGTGCAGCTGCGGCAGAGTCCGACGACGAGGCGCATTCCCGTGATGGTGGTGACCTCACGCGCAGGTGCAAAACACCGCGATCGTGCCATGAAAGAAGGCGCGGCCGCCTTCCTGACTAAGCCTGTGCAGGAAGATCAGCTGATCGCCGCAGTGGAACAACTCATGGGAGCGGAGGCGCGGCCAGTTGTACCGGTCGCGTAAACGAGATGGCCATCAGCACAAACAAGAAATTCCGAGTCCTCATCGTCGACGACTCCGCCTTCATGCGCAAGGTCCTCGAGACGATTTTCAACGCCGACGATCAATTGCAGGTAGCGGGTCACGCAAAAGACGGACGGGAAGCCGTAGCGCTCGCCGAGTCCCTCAAGCCAGACGTCATCACCATGGATATCAACATGCCGCACGTGGACGGCTTACAAGCCACGGCGGAGATCATGACCAAGAATCCCCGGCCGATCGTGATAGTCAGTTCGGAATCAAGAGATGGCGCAGCGAGTACATTGAAAGCGCTCGAACTGGGCGCGATCGAGTTTGTTGCCAAGCCATCCAGCGGCATCGATCTCGACATGCAAAGCGTGAAGGAAGATTTGCTGCGCAAGGTGCGCATGGCAGCAAAAGTACGGGTCGTGCGCACGGCTTCGACGCTGGCCTCAGCGCTGCAGAAATCGAACGGCGCCGTGCAGACGGCACCGGCACCTGTTGCGCCACGGCCTGCGCCGAGATCTGCTCCCGATCTGCGATTCCCGGTTGTCGTGTTGGCTGCGTCGACCGGAGGACCCGCGACGGTCATGCGCCTGGCACCTGGTTTCACGCGCGATTTTCCCGCGGCAGTAATTTTGGTTCAGCACATGCCCGCGGCTTTCACCACACAATACGCCACGCAACTCTGCGAGTTTACAGGCATCCGCGTCAAAGAGGCAGAGCCTAACGAGACTTTGCAACCGGGCACGCTCTACATTTGCCCCGGCGGCCACCACTTGCGTGTGACTTCAGCGGGACGCATCCAGCTCGACGGCTCAAGCGGACGAATCAACGGATACCTGCCAAATATCGACACCACGATGGAGTCGGTCGCCGCTTTTGCGGGCGCGATGAGCATTGGCGCCATTCTCACGGGCATGGGCAACGACGGCGCCAACGGCGCGAAAGCTATCAAAGCGGCGGGCGGCCTGGTATTGGCCCAGGATGAAGCGACATGCGTGATATTTGGCATGCCCGCGGAAGCCATCAAAGCCGGAGCGGTGCATGAAGTTCTCGGAATTGATGACATTTATTCCGCGATTGAAAAGCGAGTGATCGGGATTACCCGTTCCGCGCCAGTAGGAGTGCGTTAATGCGAGTGGCCGCTCCGCCAGCGAAATCTCACGGCGCCCGCACGGAGCAGATCATCCTCTTCCGCGTGTCCGGCCAAGTTTTCGCCGTGTCTTCCGCTTCCGTCCAGGAAGTCCGCAGCGTGGACAGCCTTTCGGGCGCTGCAACGGAAATCAATCAGCCCACGCTCCGAAAAGTGCGGCATGTGCTGAGGCGAGGCGACAAAGCGCTCTATGTTGTCAGTGCATCGGCGCATTTTGGATTGCTGGCGTCTTCGGCGGGTCTTATTTTTGTTCTGCGAAAAACGAGAACCGCGTTGCTGGTTGACGGCATGGACAAAATGGCGACCATGAGCAGGTTGCAGGCTCTGCCGCTTGCCTATTGCCACGAAGAGCGGAACTGGTATCGCGGATTGACGGCTTTGGACCAGAACGTGATACCGGTGGTGAACCCCGAAGGTTTCTTGACCACCGAAGAGTTTGCTCTACTTGACGCCTCCTTGCCTCCACTTGAAGAGTCTGAAGAACCGGCGAGCGGCAGCACGGAGTTGCCGCAATGACCCAGGCTGCCGAACTGGGGTCGCAATCGTTCGTCCTCTTGCGGCTGGGTGAGCGCCGGTTTGCGGTGGCTGCCACGCAAATCTCAGAACTCGTGTCCCCGAGCCGCATATTCCGCTTTCCGCATCACACGGCAAATCTCGAAGGCGTAATTCTGCGGCGCGGGCGCATAGTGCCCGTCTGCGATGTCGCTGAGACACTTCTCGGCAAAGGATTGACCTCGCGACGATTCTATCTAATTGCCGTCCGTCACTACGGGAATAAATCCGAGTGGGTAGCGCTGCCCGTGACGGGCGATTGCGAACTAATCGCGGCGGAAATGACCGGGTCTGGAGATGCGGATGCGTCCCACGTTGCCGGATGGATTTCGCACAATGGCGAAGTCATCGAAGTGTTGAATTTGGATGCGCTCACGCCCGGCGAAACGGCATTGTCAGCCGGCGCGACGCCAGGCGTTCTTCTGGAGGCCAGGCCGTGATGCCTCCGGGACGCGGGCCGAAGATTTTGTTGATAGACAGCAACGTGTACTTCGCGAAGCGGCTGAGCGATGCCTTGAAACGGGAAGGCTTCGAAGTTGTCTCGAGCACGCAAGCGGCCTACGCGCTCACGGCCCTCGAATACGACGCGCCGTCCGCGATCTTGTGCTCCACCAACATGCGGGAGATGGGCGCTCTCGAGATTGCGAAAATCATTCACGCGGACCCGAAGAACGCCTCGCTCCAAATCATCGCCCTCGGCGACGGCAGCCAACGCGCGCTCATGGACGCATTTCAGGCCGGCTGCGACGACTACATCGACCGCCAAACCGCCCCTGCGGCCATCGCTTCGCACATTAAAAGCATCATCGTCAGCAAGGCGCAGGGATTTCAGCCAACGCAGATGCTGACGCAATCGGACACCAGCCTCAGCGGCAGCCTGACGCACCATGATCTTACTGGTGTGATGCAAATGCTCGGCCATGCTCACCAGACCGGCGCGCTGCATATCAATGCCGGCGCAACCGATGGAGTGCTTTTCTTTGACGCAGGCGAGATTGCGCACGCGGAATGCGGCAGCCTCTTTGGAGACGAAGCGGTGATTCACATACTGAAGAGCTGTGTGCAGGGCGGCACCGGCGTCTACAAGTTTGCATATGGAGCCAGTTCACCGCAGCGCACCGTGCTGCGATCGGCGACCGATCTAATGCTCGATGCCATGCGCGAGTACGACGAAGGAGCGCGCGACATGGCGGATAAGGAAGCGTTATGAGCGAGGCGATGATTGTCCCACCGCTGAACGAGACGGAACAGAAGCGAACGCCAACGGTGTATTTTATCGATGACAGCGCAACCATGCGCGAGGTCATCAAGATTGCGTTCCGCCGCGAGAACATCAACGTGATTACTTGCGCGGACGCAGCGTCTGCGCTGGCCCAGTTTGAGCAAAATAAGCCCGACGTGGTTATCACGGACGTGATCATGCCGGATCAGGACGGCTACTCCGTTTGTAGTCAGATCAAACAACACCCCGAGTACGGCGGGATTCCCGTCGTGCTGATGTCCGGGGTCGTAAACAAGAGCGTCGCGGACAAGGCTGTGGCCGTGAAAGCGGACGAGTTGATTCGCAAGCCATTTCAGCCGCAGGAGCTGATTGGACGCGTGAAGAGTTTGTTGGAGCCGAAACGCGCGCCAGATGCACCCGTCGCGGAACGCCCGGCGACTACAAACGCGCTAAATAATCTATTCGCGCCTGCGCCGCCTGCTCCGCGGCCTCTTACGCCGCCCCCCGCTGCGGATCAGAGGTCGCCAGAGTCCATTTGGCCGAGAGCTCTCGCCGAGGCATTCATCGCACCACGCCCGAGTGACGTTCCGGCTGCTCAACAGAACTTGCAGCACGCAGGAGCGCCTCCTGTACGGCCGGCACCGACCGCGGGAGACCTCCAAAAGTTGCGCGCTGAAATCGCCCGGCTTGACTTGCTCGTTAAAAAATTACAAACGGAAATGCAGATTGAGCGGCAATACACGCAGGCGCTCGAACTCCAAATACAAGCGCTTACTCGGATCGACTAAACGCCGGAAGCAGAGTTACTCTTTCGTTTGACTTCTCGTTCCGTAAAGTTGACGCTCGAAGTCTAATTCGTTAGTTTCGTTAATTGTTCTCCGAACGGCCATTCTCTGAGCTGGGGGCCTCCATGAATGGAAAGCGCGGTCCTGCCATTTCGCGGCGCGAGTTCGCGCGGCGTGCTGCCATTGCTTCCGCAGTCGCGATAGCCCCGGCAGGCACACTGTCTGGACGACCTAGCCTCGCACAATTCCCCGAACAACAGACAAAGGATGCACCACCGCTTTCGCGTGAAAGCCAGGCGGAGGCGGAAGCGCGCTACCAGTCAATTCTCGGAGTCTACGGCGCTCGTTTCTCGGAGCCCCAGAAAGCTGATCTACGGCGGCTATGCCTTTTGGCTCAATTGCCCCTCGACAATCTGCGCAAGTTTACAATCGAAAATGGTGATGCCCCGGCGTTGTATTTGAAACCTCTGGTGGAGCGGGAGAAGAAGCCCGGGCCCTCTGCTATTCCTCGTGCAGCCAGCCAAAGCGCAAGGAAGCCCTGAGGAAAGGCCGCAATGCCAGCCGAAGAACTTTTCTACCTTTCGTTAAGTGAGCTCGCCAAGAGGATCGAGAGCAAGAAGCTCTCGCCGGTCGAGTTGACGCAGATCTATCTTGACCGTAGCACGAAGCTCGGTCCTCGCTTTAACGCTTATACGCGTTTGACACCGGAAATCGCGCTTGAACAGGCGAAAGCGGCAGAGAAAGAAATTCAGCGCGGCCACTACCGAGGGCCTTTGCACGGAATTCCGTATGCGGCCAAGGACTTGCTATCCGTGAAAGGCGTCCCGACCACGTGGGGAGCGAAGCCGTACGCGGATCAGGTCTTTCACTACGACGCAACCGTCATTGAACATTTGAATCGCGTGGGGGCGATTCTCATCGGCAAAGCGGCGATGATCGAGTTGGCTGGGGGAATGGGCTACCGATTTGCATCTGCATCGCTGCAAGAGGCCACCAAGAATCCCTGGAACACAAAGTGCTGGACCTGCGGCTCCTCGTCCGGCTCGGGCGCCATTGTTGCCGCGGGCCTTGCGGCCTTTGCGATTGGGACTGAAACATGGGGTTCGATCATCTGTCCTTCGGCCTTCTGCGGCGTAAGCGGTTTTCGGCCCACTTACGGGCGTGTGAGCCGTTATGGAGCCATGGCGCTTGCGCCTTCGATGGACAAGATTGGTCCGCTGGCGCGCTCCGCGGAAGATTGTGCGCGGGTCTTCGCCGCAATCGCCGGCCACGATCCGAAGGACCGTAGCACCCTGCCAATCGACAAAGCCGCGTTCACGTATTCACCTTCCTTGGAGTTAAGAGCGCGGCCGATCAGGGTTGGCTGGCTCACGAACGCGTGGAAAACATTGGACTCGGGAGTGGCAAAGGCCACTCTTGCAGCAGAGAAAGTCGTACGAAAATATTTCGCGAGCATCAAGGGAGCCGCGCTCCCCGAAGGACCGTTTGAAGATGCCGGGAATGTCATCGTTGCGGCGGAGTGTGCGGCTTCTTTTCGCACGCTGATTCGTTCCGGCCGCGTCAGCGAATTGACGGATCCCCTGGGCCAGATCGCAGGCTACGTCAATGAACAATACACGGCGGCTGACTATTTGCGTGCGCTTAGCGTCCGAGAGCTCCTGCAAAAAAAGATGGAAGATCTGTTTGACTCGTTTGATGTGCTCGTGGCTGCCGCTCAGCCCGTTCCAGCATCGCCGCTCGAGGCCAACCTGGAAACCGATCTAGCGTTCCTTGATCCGCTCGGAGGAATCGGGAACTTATGCGGGCTGCCGGCTCTGTCCGTTCCCTGCGGCTTTACGGACAAGAATCTCCCTGTTGGATTGCAATTCGTGGGAAAGGCTGGAGACGATTTCACGGTGATTCAGGCGGCGCGAACATTCCAGCTTCACACCGAATGGCATCGCAAACATCCCAAAATAGTGTGAGTCGATTCGAATGATTTGCGCGGAACGTGAGAGCTAGGCGTTGGGACGGGTATTTAGAGCCTCTCGCACCGCTCGCAGAATGCTGCCGCGGCTGAAGGGCTTTGTGAGGAGCCGCATGGTGGCGTCAACTTTCGCCGTTTCCGCCGCCGTCTGCTCGCTGTAGCCGGACATGTAGACGGCCCCAATCCCGGAATTCTGCTGCTGTAACCGCCCCGCTAACTCTCTACCCGTCATTCCGGGCATGACCATATCCGTCACGAGGAGGTCTATGGTTGAATCGTGCTCGGACGCCAAGCGCAACGCCTCGGCCCCGTTGACCGCTTCGATGACCGTGTAGCCTCCGGATTCCAAAAACTCACGAGCCACTTCGCGCACGTCCTGTTCGTCTTCCGCAAGTAATATGGTTTCCGTGCCGCGAGGCGCTTCGGAAAACGCCAAAGGCATGCTCACTTTGTCTTCGGGCTGCTCGACGCGAGGAAGATAAATCTTGAAGGACGTCCCCTTACCGACTTCGCTGTACACCCAGATGAAACCGCCGCTCTGCTTCACGACGCCGTAGACTGTCGCGAGCCCTAGTCCAGTTCCTTTGCCCGCTTCTTTGGTCGTAAAAAACGGCTCGAAAATATGCGCCTGCGTATCCGCGTCCATTCCCGTGCCGGTATCGGAGACCGCGAGCAGGACGTATCGTCCCGGTTTCACGATCGGATGCGTCGAGTTGTACGTGCGGTCGAGATCGGCGTTCGATGTTTCGATGATGAGACGGCCGCCAGTCGGCATGGCATCCCGCGCGTTCACCGCCAGATTCATTATGATTTGTTCCATCTGGCTGGCGTCGGCGCGAATTGATCCCAAGTCCGGCGAAGTGCGAATCCCCAACTCAACGTCTTCGCCGATTAGCCGAGGCAGGAGTTTGCCCATATCTTCGACCACGCCGTTCAAATTCATCACGCGTGGCTGCAACACCTGCATGCGGCTGAAAGCGAGTAGCTGCTTCGTCAAAGCCGCCGCGCGATCTGCCGCGCGATCTATTTGCGCAATTTTTCTCGACGCGCCATCCGCGGGAGGCCATGCATTCATCAAGAGCTCGGTATGGCCCTTGATCACCATTAAGAGATTATTGAAGTCGTGCGCCACGCCACCCGCCAGGCGTCCTACCGCTTCCATTTTCTGCGCTTGACGGAGCTGCTGTTCGAGAAGATGCCTCTCGCTGATATCCTGCGCGACAACCAGGCGCACTCGCCGCCCCGAGTAATCGAGCTGGTGCGAAATTATCTCAACTTCAAGAACCTTCCCGTCCTTCTTGCGGTGTTTACAGAGTCCTTCGTACTTGGCAGCGGCGGCATCTTTTCGAGCACGCGCATCGGGGGAAGTTTGCTGCTCTTCGGGCCGAAGATCGAACATGCTCATCCGGCGAAATTCTTCCGGCGTAAAACCATACTGCCGGACAGCGGCGTCATTCACCTGCATGAATTGCAGAGTGTCGTCGTCCATCACCCAGGTCGGCAAGGGATTGTGCGAAAAGAGAAGCCGGAACACGGACTCGCTTTTACGAAGAGCTTCCTCCGAGCGCCGCCTCTCAATTGCCAGAGCGATATGGCCTCCGACGGAATCGAGGAACTCCAGGTCCCTCATGTCATAAGCACTCTCATTTTCATAGTGCTGCACGACCAGAACGCCGATGGTCGCGGTCGGCGTTTTCAGTGGCACGCCGAGCCAGGCCGGAGACGGTGAGCCAACCAGCTCCACCTCTCCCTGCTGTGCAAGACGGTCAAACTCGGATTGGGGAATGAGCATCGCGCTGCCCGTGCGAAAGACAAAGGCGGTGCAGCTGCGCCCGACTTTCTGAGGCGGAGGAGCAGTATCCAGCTGATCCACAAAAAATGGAAAATAGAATGCGTCCTGGGTTGCGTCATGGAGCGCAACGAAACAATTCTCCGCGCAGAGAACTTTCTTTAGCGCTTGATGGATGCCTTCAAGCAACTGATCCAGATTTGCGGTCTGATTCAAAGCATGAACAACTTCCGAAATAACCTGGCGCTCCGCCTCCATGCGATGCAGCCCGGTTACGTCGAGGAAACTTGCGACCAAGCCTTCTACAGCCGGATTGCTCAGGCAATTGGTAATCGCCGCCTCAACCCAGCGCCACTCTCCCGTCTTGCTCCGCAGGCGGCAGCGACCTTTTCGAGTACCTTTAGGAATTTCAGCGAGTCCGCGAAGACGATCCCGCATTTCACTCGCATCATCCGCGTGCAGGAAATCTGCCAGCGCTCTCCCAACGAGTTCGTCTGGGCGCCAGCCGAGGACGCGCGCGGATCCCGCGCTGGCATGAAGGATAATTCCGTCTGGACTGAGAACGGTCAACAACTCCCGGGCGCAATCGAGCAATGTAGCAAGTTGCTCTGGGCTGGCTATTACGCTTGGCTCAAGAGAAGGGCGTTGTGACATAGGTCGCAGCTAGCGAAAACGTTTTCGTACCCCAAGGGACCGCGGTGGATGCAAACTCCTCCGCCTTACGATCGCGTTCTAGAAGGACCTTACGGGCTCTGGATTAGTGAAGCGTTTTAATTATAGCGGATTCACGAGGCGTGGCTAAGACGCCGGACACGCGGTGTTGCGAAAACATGACTGTCCGGAAGTACAGGGACGGACGGCTCAAGCCGGCCCACTTTCCACTCTGGCGAGAGCGTGCTACGCTCCACTTCGTTTCTGAACAAATCTTGGTGCGCCAGCTTCTCAAGAGTAAGCCCTTGCTGGTAGGAGGAAATGTGCCAACGCATGACACTTGGAAAGATATGTTCGTCCTCGGACTCCCCCTGATGGAGAAAATTCTCCGCCCAATGATCGTGTACGCGTTCTTGGTCGTGAGCCTCAGGCTCTCCGGAAAGCGGGAACTGGTTCAGCTCAATCCGTTCGACCTCGTCGTTCTGCTGACCCTTTCAAACACCGTGCAAAACGCCATCATCGGTGACGATAACAGCGTTTCCGGTGGTGTGATCGGGGCCACTTCCCTGCTGCTCATCAATTATCTCGTGGTGCGTTTTCTATATGGCCACAATAAACTCGAGCAGATTGTCGAGGGTGATGCCGATGTGCTGATTGAAAATGGGAAACTGCGAAGCGCTCGATTGAAGAAAGAGTTGATCACTGCGTCTCAACTAGAAGCGGCGGCTAGAAAACAGGGCTTTGACTCGCTCTCGGAAGTCGACAAATGCATCCTTGAGCCAAGCGGGACGCTCTCCTTCACTGGGAAAAAGCCGGCTTCCGAAGAAGTCCGCCATCAAGAGCTGCTCGCCCGGATGGAAAAGCTGATGGAAGAAATTGTGCGGCTGAGGGGCTCGCAGCCACCGGCCCGTGCTTAGCCTGTACGAGCCAGCGGAATCCGCTCCTAATGCAAGATAAAA
>Ga0247669_1000317_pt1 | contig 21476 bp, 22 predicted proteins | sample CNK10_metaG_FD_182734 | JGI IMG/M metagenome (GOLD analysis project Ga0247669, IMG submission 182734) | Soil microbial communities from Purdue University Martell Research Forest, Indiana, United States - CNK10 | ecosystem: Environmental > Terrestrial > Soil > Temperate forest > Bulk soil...
TAACAGGAAAAGTCCGTAACATCGTGGAATTTGGCGCCTTCATCGAAATCGAAGACGGCTTCGACGGACTGGTTCACGTCGGCGATGTCAGCTGGACCGGACGCGTCACCAATCCGCACGAAGTCTTCAAGAAGGGCGAGCCCGTAACGGCGCGTGTCCTTCGTGTTGACGCCGACGCGCGACGTGTTTCCCTCGGCATCAAGCAGGTGGACGACAAATTTGACGCTTGGGTGAAGCAGCACCGTGTCGGCGACCTCGTGAAGGGCAAGGTCTCGCGCATCGCCATGTTCGGCGCATTCGTGGACTTCGGTGACAACATCGAAGGACTGTGCCACAACACCGAAATCACCGATCGTCGCGGCCGCGATGAAGGTCCCGTTGCACGCACCACCACCGGACCGCTGAAAAGCGCGGGACCGCTCGAACCCGGCAAAGAGTACGACTTCAAAATCATCAAGATCAGCCGGGATACGCGCCGTATCGGACTCAGCTACAAGGCTGCGGTGAAGCAGGTTGAGCGCCGCGAAATCGAGCAATACCGCACGAGCAAGACTTCGGCGACCGCCACCATCGGTGACGCGCTGAAGCAGAAGCTCGCTTCGCGCGGGTAATTCGGGCCAGTCTTTCCATGCGGGGCTTCGCTAATTGCGGAGCCCCGTAAATTTTGTTATACCTTCGGGGCGATTTAATGATAGGAAGGGGTGCAACCGGCGGGGTTGGTCCCCCAGCTAAGCCCTTCCGCATCATGCATCTGCAGCGTATTATGTTCTGGCAAAATTGCGAGGCGTGTTCACGATGAGCAAGCAACCGACGCTGACAAAGGCTGACTTGATCGAAGAAGTTCTGCGGGTGACCGAATTGCCTCGCAAAGAGTCCGAGTCCATTGTCGAAACGATTTTTGACAGCATCATCGAATCGCTGCAAAAGGGTGACAAGATCGAGATTCGCGGCTTCGGCAGTTTCCGCACTCGTCAACGCCGCGGCCGCACCGGACGCAATCCCAAGACCGGCGAGAAAGTGGACGTGCCCGCAAAGCGCATTCCTTTCTTCAAGCCCAGCAAGGAATTGAAAGATTTCGTGAACAGCGAAGAAGCCGCTTCGATGACGGCCGCCGCTGAAGCTGCTGCAGGCGGCAATCCGCAGCGCGGTTGAGACTGTTTTGGCAAACTCGGGTAATGCGACGCCGGCAACCGCCGGCGTTTTGTTTTGCGCTATGCTTGCTCGTCCGAATTCCTGTGAGGCGCACCCGCAATGGATTACATCTGGACACCCTGGCGCTACCAATACATCACGAATGCCATTGCCGGTGAAAAACCCGAGTGCATTTTCTGCGACGCCGCGAAGCGCACCGACGACGCGACAACGCTCGTCGTGCATCGTGGCGTGAGCTCATTCGCCATTCTGAATCGCTTTCCCTATACCTCCGGCCATTTAATGATCGTTCCCTATAAACACACAGCGGAAATTTCCGGCCTGGATGCGACGACGCTCACAGAAATAATGCACCTGGCGCAGCGCACCGAGGCAGTGTTCAAATCGCTCTACAAACCTGATGGCATGAATTTCGGCATGAACCTCGGCCGTGCCGCCGGCGCCGGCATCGCGGGCCATTTGCACCTTCACGCGCTACCCCGTTGGGTCGGCGACGCCAGCTTCATGTCCGTCACCGGAGAAACGCGCGTGCTACCCGAAGACTTGGCGAAGACCTTCGAACGCGTCCGCGCCGCCCTCGCCTAGACCATCAGCACCAATTTGACTGCACAGCTCGTGGGTGCCCCTCGCCGCCTTTGCGTGTGGGAACTCTTCTTCCGGAATTTTTCCATCTCCGCTTCCTGCGTTACACTGTCTCGTATTCCGGGTGGTCCTCACGTGAACCTCGAACTAACCGAAGAACAACAGCTCCTGCAGAAAAGTGTTCGCGAATTTGCCGAGTCGGAGGTAAAGCCGCTCGCGCGCGAAAACGACGAAAAGGGCCATTTCCCGCGCGCACTATTCGCCAAAGCCGCCGAACTCGGCTTGACCGGCGTTGCGCTGCCTGAAAACGAAGGCGGTGCCGGTTTTGATCACATTTCCTACACCATCGTCATCGACGAAATTTCCCGCTGCTGCGCTTCAACGGGTGTGATCCTTTCTGTCCAGAATTCTCTGTATTGCGATCCAATTCACCGCTTCGGCACCGACGACCAAAAAAAACGTCTCTTGATGCCGTACGCGCGCGGTGAAAAAATCGGTTGCTACGCGCTTACCGAACCGCAAGCCGGTTCGAACGCTGCGGCGCTCCAAACGAAAGCCATCAAAAAGGGCGACACCTACCTCGTCAATGGTACTAAAGCCTGGATCACCAACGGTGGCGCCGCTGATGCCGCGATCGTTTACGTGAACACCGAACCCGCCAAGGGCGAAAAAGGCATCACCGCGCTCGTCATCGAAAAAGGCACGCCCGGATTCAGAGTCGGCAAAGAAGAAAAAAAACTCGGCATCAACGCTACTGCCTGCAGCGAACTCGTCTTCACCGATTGCGAAGTGCCCGCCGCGAATCGTATCGGTAACGAAGGCGAAGGCTACAAAGTCGCACTCTCGACGCTCGACGGCGGCCGTATCGGCATTGCCGCACAAGCAACTGGTATCGCGCAAGCCGCTTTCGAAGCGGCTTTGACCTATTCCAAAGAGCGGCTCGCTTTTGGCCACCCCATTTCGCAATTCCAGGCAATTCAATTCATGCTCGCCGATATGGCAACCGAACTCGACGCCGCCCGCCTCTTAATCCGCAAGGCCGCATGGAAACAAGACACCGGCGCTCGCTTCAGCATGGATGCCGCCACCGCAAAACTCTTCGCCAGTGAAATGGCCACACGCGTCACACACAAAGCCATTCAAATTCATGGCGGCAACGGCTACAGCCGCGAGTATCCCGTCGAACGCAACTACCGCGACGCCCGCATCACCGAAATCTACGAAGGCACCTCCGAAATTCAGCGCGTCGTCATCGCATCCTGGCTACTTCGCTCTTAGTCTAGTGGGCTACAATCTGGAAATGCGAATCCGCCGACTCGTCTTACTTTTTTGTTTCCTATATGCACCGGTCCTCGCTGCTCAAAATGCGAACGTTCTATCGTCAATAAAAGAAGAAGCCTTCTCCCACTCGCAAGCTGCCGAAGATGTTTTCTATCTCGCGGACGTGTTTGGTCCGCGTTTCATGGATTCGCCGGGTTACGTGAAAGCTGGCGATTGGGCGGTAAAAAGACTTGAGTCTTATGGCCTGGCGAACGTGGCGAAGGAATATTTCACCACGCCAGGCCCGGGCTGGGGATTTAGCGGCGTCTCAGTCGAGATGATTGCGCCATCGTATAGTCGTTTGGAGGCTTTCCCTCTTGCACGAAGCAAAGGCACTGACGGCGTCATATCTGGGGAGCCCGTCTTGGCCGCGATAACCACAGAGCAGGAGTATCGGCAGTTTGTCGCGCGTTACCAAGGCACGTTGAAGGGCAAGATCGTGTTAATGGACAAGGTCCAGCCTGTTCAACTTCGATCGTGGGAAGGCACGCACATTTTGAATGAGTCGGAAGTGGCGGAGACTACCTGGCCACCCTCACCCAATTGGCGGCCGGAAATGACCGATGCGCAGTATCAAGAAATGGAAAAGCTGCAAGCAAAGACTGCCGAGTTTTTGGCGACGCAAGGTGTCGGCGTGGAGATTCGGAGCGGGATTGGCGACGAAGATTTTCCCGCGGACGCTGGTCTGATTCGTGGCACCTATTCTGCCGAAATGGGAAAGACCAGTCCGCCAGCCCTCGCTCTCGAGGCAGAACAATACAATCGGCTGGTTCGCCTCGTGAGCCATGGCGTGCAGGTGGAAATGCGCGTCTCGACATCCACTTCGTTCTATGACGCGGCGCGTTCTTTCAACGTTGTTGCGGAAATTCCTGGCACGAATCGTCGCGATGAATTGGTTATGGTCGGCGCGCACCTGGATTCATGGCAGGGCGGTACAGGAGCAGTGGACAACGCTGCAGGCTGTGCCACCGTTATGGAGGCGATGCGCATTCTCCAAACCGTTCACGCCCCTCTTTCCAGATCGATTCGCATGGTTCTATGGGACGGCGAGGAACAAAATGAGGCGGGCGCCAAAGCATACGTGAAAGCGCATTTCGGCGATGTCAAAACCGGTTCTCGGCTTCCGGAATTTGACAAGATTTCCGTCTACTTCAATGTCGATTCCGGGTCGGGAAAGATTCGTGGATTCGTTGCGCAAAAAAATCTACAAGCAAAGAGCGTTCTCGAATCGTGGATCACGCCGCTACGAGACCTGGGAGTGATCGCCATCTCCGGGGAACAAGACGGTGGTTCTGACCACATCGCCTTCGAAAAAATCGGCATACCAACAGTTCCCTCGAAGCAAGATCCGCTGGACTACGACACGGTCGCACATCACACGAGCATGGACGTTACAGACCGGATACAACCGGAAGACATGAAACAGGCCGCGGCCGTAATGGCCTGGATACTGTTCCAGGCAAGCAACGCACCGGAGAAGATGCCCCGCATCGTCAAGCCCTAGTTAGCACTCTTTCGCGCCCAGCGAGGCATAGTATTCTTGCTGTGTGCTGGAATTTGATTGCGGCCTCGAATTCAACCCCGCAAGCGACGCGGACTTTTTCTCCGCCCTGCCTCCCTTCCCTGCCGTTTGCCTGATTGAGCCTCGTGCGGAAAACGCCGAACCATACTTGATCCGTACCCAGGATTTGCGTCGCCGCCTACAGCGCCTCCTTGGCCCGTTCGATCCCTCCAGCAAACGCCTCAATTTGCGCGACTTCGCCAAAATTATCCGCTACCGCGTTACCGCTTCAGCCTTCGAACAATCTCTCGCTTACTATCAACACGCCAAGCTGCGATTTCCAAAAAAATATCGCGCCATGATGCGCCTCCGTCCGCCCGCAGTCCTGAAAGTAAATCTGCGAAACGCCTATCCGCGTTGTTACGCGACGCGCAGAATTCCGGTGGATACCGCAGGCTCTCCGTCCGGCGGCTCCTACTACGGCCCTTTCCCCTCGCGTAAAGCCGCCGACGCTTTCGCCGAACGCGTTCTCGATCTTTTCAAAGTCCGCCGTTGCCAAATCAAAATTCGTCGCGATCCCTCCTACCCCGGTTGCATCTACTCCGAAATGAAAATGTGTCTAGCGCCGTGCTTCGGTGGGTGCAGCAAAGAGGACTACGATGTGGAAGTAGACCGCCTCGTGCAATTCCTGGAAACGGGCGGCGCTTCCCTTCGCGCGTCGTACGAAACCGAGCGCGAAAAAGCGAGCGAAGATTTGGACTTCGAACGGGCAAGCGCCATTCACAAAAAGCTCGAGAAAATCGACGAAGCTTTGCGCGGACAACCTGAGCTTCCTCGCCGAATTCAGGACTTGAACGCCGTAATCCTCCAGCGAGCCAGCGCCGAACAGACCATCGCCGTATTTCCCGTTTTCGCCGGGCGTATTGCCGAGCCCTCCTTCGTCTCCTTCTCGCAATTCGCCGGCGAACCCCGTTCCGCGGAACAACTTCTGCGCTCGCGGCTCGAAGATCCGGCCGCGGAACCGCTCACGGGCGATCTCAGCGAGAATCTTTGGCTCGTGGCTCGCTGGTTCTATAGCAATCCGCGCGAAGGCGAAATATTCTTCCGTGAGAAGGGCTGGCCCTATCGCAGAATGATGCGCGCTTGTGCGAGACTACTTGCGCCACCCGAGCAATCGGAAATAACCCCGACTACGCAGGCGACGGATAACAAGGGAGACGCGACACCACAATGATCGACCGAGCCACGCTGGAGGGAACACGGCGATTCGCGGAAAAATGGCGCGGCCACGCAGCCGAAGAACATTTCCGCGAAGTGAGTGAACTGGTTGTCTCCTCGATCGGCATCGGCACTTACCTCGGCCAGCCTGATCCACACACCGATGCGGCCTACACGTCGGCCATCGTCGCCGCGGTGGAGAACGGCATCAACTTTATCGATTCCGCCATCAATTACCGCTTCCAGCGCAGCGAACGCTCGATTGGCGCGGCATTGCAACAGCTCGCTGCCAATGGAACTGAGCGCGACGAACTTATCATTTGCACTAAAGGCGGCTACCTGACGCCCGACGATGCGATGCCGCCCGATCCAAATCAATATTTCTTCCGCGAATACATCCAGCCCGGTGTTTTCTCGGCAAAGGACATCGCTGCTGGCAGTCACTGCATGACGCCGCGGTTCCTGGAAAATCAGCTGGGCCGCTCCCTGGAAAATCTTGGCGTCCGGTGCATCGACGTCTACTACCTGCACAATCCCGAAACGCAGCTAAGCGAAATTTCAAAGGCGGAATTTGCCAAAAGGGTCCGGGAAGCCTTTACCTACTTGGAGTCGGCCGCGCAAAACGGAAAAATTCAGTATTACGGTATGGCTACATGGAACGGGTTCCGCCAGGATGCCCGGGCGCGCGACGCCATCCAGCTCTCCGAAATGGAAGCGATTGCCAGGGAAATTGCCGGAGAGAAACATCGCTTCCGCTTCGTCCAACTTCCTTTCAATTTGGGCATGACGGAAGCCCTGACGCTCGGCAATCAAACCGTTGCCGGCAAACAAATGACCATCATGGAAGCAGCCAGTGAACTGGGTATCACCCTTGTTGCCAGCGCATCGCTCTTGCAGGGCCAGGTAACCCGCAATCTGCCCCATTTTGTGGCGCATGCATTAGGTTTGGAAAGCGACGCCGAACGCGCGCTTCAATTCGTGCGCTCCGCCCCAGGAATCACCACGGCTCTTGTAGGAATGTCACGCACCGAGCACGCGAAAGCCAACACAAAGCTGGTCTCCGTGCCCCCAGCTACGCTCGACCAATTTAGCCAGCTTTTTTCTCGCGGCGAATCGGCTTAGCGAAGCGTCTCGCAAATTAGTCTCGCGCTGGCCAACCTTCCATCCATTCGCTAATTGCTTTTCCCAGTTCCTCGATCTTGCCTTTGAAGAAATGATCGACGCCATCAACGACGACAAGTTTTTTCTCGCCCGGTAATCCGTTCACCAGTTCCGTGAGCTTTTTCACGTCGCCAAATTCATCGTTCGACCCTTGCACAAACATCTTCGCCTTCGAACACTTCTCCAAATACGTAAAGTCCGAGTCGTTCACCGGCGCGCCAATTCCAATCAGGCGTTTAACCCGCGCATCTTCACACCCGACACGCAGTCCTACCCAACATCCAAAACTAAATCCCGCGACGACCAGAGGCGTTTGCGAAAAGCTGCTCGCCAGAAAATCCACTGCCACGCGAACGTCGCCGCGTTCGCCTTGCCCATGGTCGTGCTTGCCCTCACTCTGCCCCGTCCCGCGAAAATTGAATCGCAACACCGCGCCGCCGCGCGAATCCAACGCTTTCGCCGCTTGATACACCACTTTGTTGTGCAGCGTTCCGCCAAATAGTGGATGCGGATGGCAAACCACGGCGGCAAATCCCGGCTGCGCCCCACGCACAGGCATCCACAAAACGGCTTCCAGCTTTCCCGCCGGTCCATCCAGAAAAATATTTTTTGATTCGTGATTTGCGCTCATACGCGGCGCGTATAGTCTAGCCGAGCTGAACACGCAACGACAGCGGCGCCGCTAATCCACGATACGTTTGAGCGTAATTACCAGTGAAGCTGACTGCGGCACTTTCTCTACCTTCACGATCTTGCACGCCGTTTCGCCAATTCCCGGCCACGGTTGCGTCTCTTTGGAAACGAACGAAACAAACAGCGTGTCTCCCGGCGCATATTCGCGGTTGCTGACGAATCGCAGCACTTCGTTCGAAACTTCGAGCGTCATTGCCTCTTCCGGCCAAAGAATATGCCGGGGACGAACCCGAATCGGCACCGAAACATTTGCCCTGGAACCATTTTTCGTGGGAGGCGCCGGTGGTGTTTGGCGGACTTCTCGCCCGTTGCTCGCGCTCAGCGGAAACCGCTCGAAATGCAGCGCGATTTCTTCGCGCTCCGGCCCGCCGGCCGGCGAACCATGTCGCCGCACCACTCGCGCCAAAACTTCCGGCTGCGTGTCCGGTGCCGCCACGTCAAACGGAAACGTTACCCACAGCGGCAATCCCTCCGGAGGCTGCTCTTTGCACGCAACCAGCAGCCCGCCTTTCGAAACATTCCGTGTTTCACATACTTCAGATTGCTGGCCCAGTGGCGCAACCCACCGTAGCCTTACAGGAAGGCGCAGACGTACCCGGGCGTGCTGACGATTCTGCATGGATGCCATGTGAGGAACGAGCCGGGTAAGCCGGACTATACACTGCTGCAGCCAAAGCCGATACCAAAACTGCTAGAACTCGTACTAGGACGTAATTCATGGTTTTTCGGATTGCAGTTTAATTTGGCGGGTGTTAGCGTTTTTTCAGTTCTTGTTGTCCCAAACGAGAGAGGACAAATGGGAGACGGTTCAGAACGCCGCGAAGCTCGGCGCTTCACAATGACCCTTCCTCTCCGGGTGTTTCCTCACGAATCCCGCGGCATTGAGCTCAAAGCACAAACGCGAGACGTTAGCTATCGTGGCCTCTATTTTCTTGCAGAAGCAAAATTTGATCTCGGTAGCAGCATTGAATTCGTCATCACCCTGCCCGAACAGATCACGCAATCCGGTGGCGTGAACATTCGCTGCCAGGGCCAGGTTGTCCGCGTCGAATCCACCGACAACGGCCGCATCGGCATCGCCGCAAAAATTGACCGTTACGAATTCATTCAAGCCGCCGCCTGATCCTAACCGCCGCCCGCAAATCACGTCCAACATCACAGTGTCGAAAGACGGCTCCAGTAGGTGTGTTCGATGATTCGCGCAGCATTCGCCATTTCTCTATTCCTGCTGTTCGCCGCTGTTCCAATCACATTTGCCCAAAATTTGCCCTCTGATATTGCCGAGCCTCGCCCCACCGGCAATCTCGCTTCTCGCACCGCCGACACTTCGAATATGGTCCTCATTCCCGGTGCTAAAATTACAATCGGAATCGATCCCGCCGAAATTGCCCACTACGAACAACTATTTGGAATAAGCAGGCGCGAACTGTTTGGCGAATCTACTCCGAAACACTCGGTCAACCTAAGTCCATTCTTCTTGGATCGCACTCTCGTGACGAACTCTCAATTTTTCGAATTTACCCGGCGATTCGCCAATGACGAACCTTCAGATACGCTGGCCCGGCTCGATCAGCCCTGGACCGAAATCGATCCGCGCTCCCGTTACGGCGATCGCAAGAATCTCGCGCACTGGGCGGACGACCGCGTGCCAAAAGGATTCGAAAATCATCCGGTTACAAACGTCACGTGGTACGACGCAGTCGCGTATTGCCAATGGCAAGGTAAGCGCCTGCCCACCGAAGCGGAATGGGCGCACGCCGCAAGGGGCGGTGGAAATCCGATCTTTCCCTGGGGCGACGCCGCGGCGGATTCATCACGCGCCAATTACTCGTCCAGCGGCTTCGGCACCACCACGCCAGTCGCAAGCTATCCGCCGAACGCGTTCGGCCTCTACGACATGGCTGGCAACGTCTGGCAATTCGCCGCTGATGAGTGGGCTCCGTATTCCTCAAAACCCGCCACGAATCCGGTTGCGGGCGGGAACCTTTTTTCTAAAGGATTCGATTTCCTCGGCGTGACCACAAAAAGAGTCATTCGCGGCGGAAGCTGGGGCGGGGTTCCGCTGAATCTCTGGGTCGAATATCGCGACAGTCATCCGCCAGACGCCCCCAAACCCTTCGTCGGATTCCGTTGCGCAAAATCGGCAAAGTGACCGCCGCGCCAATTTCCCCGCCAGTTTCCTCCCGTCAAATTCGCGCGTACACTCGTGGAGTATCGTGAACGCACAGGGGGAAAGTTATGTATCACTACAATCCTGCCACGGCGCTCGAAGAGCTGCAGGAAGACGCGCTGTTGCCGCATCCGGTCAAATTGCGCGACATGATCTTGCGTACGGAACACCCGCCGGCGGAAGCGCAACGCCTCAATCAGGAATTTCAGGACTATCTGACGCGCTTCGGTGAAATTCAAAAGCTGGCCCGCGGCATTCTGGAAAAAGTGGCCGCTGCAAAGAGCAAGCATGCTTAGTCGAAATTCCACGCCGCTCCTGCCTCCGCAATGAGCGAAAAACCTCGCGTTCTTTTGCTCTCTGCTTCCTCCGGCGCTGGGCACGTCCGCGCGGCGCAAGCCCTCGAAAAAGCCTTCATCTCACGCGGCGATTGTGCCGTCGAACACGTCGACGTTATCCAGCACGTCAGCCGCGTCTTTCAGCGCGTGTACGACAAGGCGTACATCAGTATGGTCCGCCGTGCGCCGGAACTTATGGGCGTTCTCTACGAGCGCACCGATCGTCCATGGGAAAAAATGCGCCAACGCTTGATTGTCGATCGCCTCAACACGCAACCCATGATCCGCATGCTCAAACGCGTTCAGCCCGATCTCTGCATTGCCACTCATTTTCTGCCCGCAGAAATCATTGCGTGGCTTATCGCCAAAAAGAAATTGCGCACTCGCAACGCCATCGTTGTCACCGACTACGACGTCCACGCCATGTGGCTCTGCCGCACCGTAAATCGCTACTACGTAGCCATACCGGAAGCTGCGGAATATCTCACGGGCATCGGCGTCCCTCGTGAAATCATTCGCGTCACCGGAATCCCCATCGATCCTCTCTTCGCGGCTCCTCTGGATAAAACTGCCGCGCGAACACACTTGAGTCTCGATCCCGCTGCAACGATTATTCTGATCGCTGCAGGCGGATACGGTATCGGCCCGGTGGAACAGCTCGTGCGAGATTTGCTCGCCCTGAAACGCCCGTGGCAAATCGTCGCCATCGCCGGCAAATCCGAGGACGTCAAGAAAAAGCTCGACGCCGTTGCCGCCGCCGAGGGCAAGTTGCAGAGCGGTTTGTCGCGTCTTGTTCCCGTCGGCTTCACAAAAGAAATGGACCAGTACATGGCCGCTGCCGATTTGCTCGTCGGCAAAGCAGGCGGCCTCACCACGTCCGAAGCGCTCGCCCGTTCGCTTCCCATGGCCCTCATTGAACCCATCCCCGGCCAGGAAGAACGCAACGCCGATCACTTGCTCGAAGAAGGCGCCGCGATTCGCTGCAACAATTTGCCGGCCGCCGCGTGGAAAATTTCCGGCCTACTGGAAGACACCGCCCGCTTCGCGCGCATGAAAGACGCCGCTCGCAAATTGGGCCGTCCAAGCGCGGCCGCCGGCATCGCGGCCGACGCGTTGAAGCTGCTAGACTAGTTTTGTTCAAATCAATCTGACCGGAAAGAAAGTAATGCGACGCAACACTCTCCTCATCGACGCCGACGACACGCTCTGGGAGAACAATGTTTTCTTCGAGAACCTCATCGAGGACTTCATCACTCTCGTCGAACCTTGCGGTTTCACGCGCGCGTACATTCGACACATCCTGAACGAAACCGAACGCAAGAATATCCGCCAGTACGGCTACGGCGTTCGCAGCTTCGGCCGTTCGCTCGAAGAAACCTACATAAAGCTTGCCGAGCATCTGGCCAAGCGCGAAACGCTCGCTCAAATTCATAATCGCGTTGTCGACCTGGAACGCACGCCGCCAAAAATTCTCGACGGTGTTCCCGAAACGCTCGCTTACCTTACCGAACGTCATCGCCTGATTCTCTTCACCAAAGGCGAACCTGCCGAGCAATCCGCGAAAGTTCAGCGCTCCGGCCTGCAAGGCTTCTTTGAAGCCATCGAAATCGTCCACGAAAAAGATACGGTCACCTACACCGGCCTCGTCGCGAAACACAAAATCGTCAAAGCCCACGGCTGGATGATCGGCAATTCTCCGCGCAGCGACATCAATCCCGCCCTTCGTGTCGGCCTAAACGCCGTCTACATCCCGCATCAGCACACCTGGCACATGGAGCACGAACCCGTCACCGCCGGCTCCGGCAAACTCGTCATCCTCCCAGGCTTCCGCGAACTCCGCGGCCATTTTTAGTTTCAAGGGATCGCCATGAGAAAGCGCCGCACAAAAAAGATTTCGCGCAAGAATAAACCTGTCGCCGCCCGGCCACTCACGCCGGAGTTCGTCAGCTCTCTGCGCGGATGCCTGGGCGAAGGATAGTTGGCTCTGGACAACATCCTCCTCGAAGAACGCAATTGCCCATGGGAGGCTTCGAACTAGCTTGCAACGGCAAGCTGTCGCAAATGCTCGGCAGGTCGTCGCTTCTGCCACCATCTCTGAGGAATATATGGAGCAAGACTTAGAGGAGATGCCTGTCGGGCTCTATCTTGACGAGGTCGTTGCCGGCTACGGCCTTGAGGAAATCCGGAACGAAATCGGCGGCGTGATTTGGTTTATTTCCTTGCTCACTCGGGTTGATGCTCTGGTGTTGCTCAGTCTAGTTTCTATGGAAAACATTTTATGGGCCTACCCTCCCCAATTTGGCTCTTGTGCGCGGGCTGCGCAGTCCGCACGATAGTCTTTGATTCCTCTTCACAGGAGGCGACATGGCTACCGCGACCCCACCACAAATCACGCAAACGACCGACTGGCGCCAGGAATGGTTTGAATTTGAAGGCGCAACCTATCTGAACCTTGCCAGCCAGGCGCCGCTTCCCAAAGTAACGCTCAAGGCGATTCAAGCCACGATGGACGCCAAGAAATTTCCGTACCAGAAACCGGATTCGATTTTCTTTGAAGTGCCGAAGCGCTGCCGCGCGAACATCGCCAAGCTACTCGGCGCGCAGCCCGAAGAAATCGCGCTGACCACGGGCGCAAGCTCCGGCGCCATGGCCGTGGCCTACGCGCTCAACTGGAAACCCGGCGACGAAGTGCTCACCTCGCGCGGAGAATTTCCGCTGCAGTACACGACGTGGAAGCCCATGGAGGAGCGCGAAGGAATCAAAGCCAACGTCGTGGCGCCACAGGGAAAATTGCTGACTACCGACGATGTGATCGCCGCGCTCACGCCTCGCACTCGCCTCGTTTCCATCAGCCACGTCCGCTTCGATGACGGCACCATGCTCGACGCCCCGCGCCTCGCCGAAGCCTGCCACAAGCAAGGCGCGCTTCTTCTGCTCGACGTCAGCCAAAGCTGCGGCGCCGTTCCGATGGACGTACGCAAACTTGGCGCCGATTTCCTCGTCTGCGCCGGATACAAGTGGCTGCTCGGCGCATTCGGCACCGGCTTTTTCTGGATCAAGCGCGAACTGCTTGCTTCGGTTCGCCCCGGGCCGTTTTACTGGATGGCCGTCGCCGGTTCGGACAATTTCTCAAAACTCGATTTTTCCAATCCCAAGGTGGAAGAAAGCGCACGGCGTTGGGACGCTCCGGAATGGGCCAGCCATTTCAATTTCAATCTCGAATCGCTCGATGCTTCGGTGGAATTCGTCCTGCGCGCCACGCCGGAAACCGTCCTCGCGCATAATCACGAGCTCATCGACTCTCTTTTGGAGCGCTTGCCCGTCGACCGCTGCGTCGCGGCAAGTCCGCTCGATCGCGCGCTCCGCGGCCCGTACGGCTGCTTCGTCGCGCGCACGCCGGAAAAAACCGCCGAGCTTTACAATAAGCTCCGCGAACAAAACGTCCACGTCAGCTTGCGCGAGGGGAAAATTCGCGTTTCGCCTTACCTCTTCAATACAATTCAGGATATCGATCGTTTGATCTCCGTGATCACCACATGAGCCCCGAATGACCGCAGAAAAAACTTGCCCAAAGATCGCCGTCGTGGGGGCGGGCGCCGTCGGCGGCTATTTCGGCGGCATGCTCGCCCGCGCCGACGCTCCAGTCACTTTCATCGGCCGTCCCGCGTTCGTCGAAGCCGTTCAAAAAGACGGCTTGCTGCTGGACACGACGCAATTCAAGGAGACCGTGCGCATTGCGGCGTCGGCGGAACTTTCCGCCGCGCGCGACGCCGAAATTATTTTGTTTTGCGTGAAAACGACGGACACGGCGGCAACTGCGAAGGAACTCGCGAAGATTCTTGCCCCGAAAACGATTCTTATCAGCATGCAGAATGGCGCGGACAACGCGGAACAAATTCACGCGGCGTCGGGACTGAATGCGCTTGCCGCTGCGGTCTATGTTGCGGCTTCGGTTCCCGCGCCCGGTACGGTGAAGCATGTCGGCCGCGGCGATTTAGTTATCGGGCCGGAAGACGACACGACGCGCCGCATCGCCGAGATTTTCACGCGCGCGAAAGTTCCGTGCCGCCTCTCGAACAACGTTGCCGGCGAACTCTGGACCAAGCTCGTCTGGAATTGCGCGCTCAACGCGCTCTCCGCTCTCGGCAAAGTCACGTACGGCGAAATCATCGCCAGCCCCGATGCAAAACAACTCCTCGAAGGCACCGTGTACGAAGTTCTTGCCGTCGCCAAAGCCGCCGGTATTCAGCCGCCCGGCCTCGAAGATCCAAAGGCCGCTCTCGCCGGCGCTTACAAAATTGCCGAACAAATGTCCACCACGCGGAGTTCCACCTCTCAGGACATGATGCGCGGCAAACGCACCGAAATCGATTCGCTGAACGGTTTCGTCGCGCGCAAAGGCCGCGAGCTCGGCGTCCCTACTCCGCTGAATCACGCCCTCTTCACTCTCGTCAAACTTGCGGAGGTGTACGTAGATTCTCGGTAGCAGGCCGCTTCGACGGCTGCTTCTGCGAGGCGTTTCTCCCGGTAGATAACTCGCACGGAATTTCTTTTTTTTGGAAACTGCACTCGCCGTATTGCTTGACGCTGCTCGTACCCGACCGTACGCTCGAACCAGGGTCAGTCCAGGTCCTATACCCCCACGAGGCTAATTTGTTTCCGACGCGTAGTTGCCCATTTTGTGGAAAACCGGTTGGCGTAACGCTGACGCGCTGCCCCTATTGCCGCGAATCCATTCCTGCCGCCAATGCCATGAACGCCGTCAAAGCTAGAGTCAACTCCGTCCAATCCTTCGAGGGCCGCAAATACATGCGCCGCGGTTTCCTCTACGCGCTTCTCGCAGGCATCATTTATTTCTTCGCCGCCGGATACAGCGGCATGACTCTTCCCGTTGCCGTTCCACCCTTTGTCAATCAGATTCTTACGCCACTTCTCTTTCTCGCCGGCCTCGGCATGATCCTCTACGGCACCTTCCTCTACCTCCGCGCCTGACCGCGTTTTCTCCCGATCACTCCTAGCCCTCCGCTAGCGGTCAACTGATGACGGACGGCTGCTTCCCTGCTAGACTCCCTGCTGCTATGACCACACTTTCTCGCCGTACCATTCTCAAATCGGCTATCACCGGAGCGGCCGCTGCTTCCGTTCCCTCTTTAGCATCTGCCATGACCACCTCTTCTCCCGACGATCTGAAAGTTACGCCGCGCAAAGGACGCATCAAGCAATCCGTTTCGCGCTGGTGCTACCAAAAGATCGAGCTCGATGAACTCTGCAAGCGGAGCGCGGAAATGGGACTCAAGGCCGTCGACCTTTTGGGCGTCGAGGAATGGGACGTCCCGCATCGCTATGGAATAATCTGCAGCATGGGCTACGCCGGCGGCGGCGACATTCCGCACGCCATGAACCGCGTGGAAAATCACGCAAAAATCGAAGAAGCGTTTCGCAAAAATATTCCCATCGCCGCAAAAATGGGTGTGCCGAACGTCATCACCTTTTCCGGGAATCGCATGGGCATGTCCGACGACGAAGGCGCGAAGAACGCCGTCATCGGTCTCAACAAAGTGAAGAAAATCGCCGAGGACAATGGCGTGACCATCTGTCTCGAACTTCTCAACAGCAAAGTCGATCACCACGATTACATGTGCGATCACACTGCCTGGGGCGTGCGCGTCGTGCAGGAAGTGAATTCGCCGCGCGTCAAACTTCTCTACGACATCTACCACATGCAAATCATGGAAGGCGATTTGATCCGTACCATTCAGGACAACATCAAGTGGCTCGGCCACTTCCACACCGGTGGAGTTCCCGGACGCCATGAACTCGACAATACGCAGGAAGTTCACTGGGATGCCGTTATGCGCAGCATTGCGTCGACAAATTATTCGGGATACGTCGCGCACGAATTCGTACCCACGCGCGACCCGCTCACGTCGCTGCGCGAAGCCGTGGACCTGTGCGACGTATAGTTTGTTGAGCGCGCTACTGCCGGGCAGGCGCGCGAAACGGAATGTGCACGATCGCTTCCAAGTCGATCGTTTGGCCGTGTTTTTCGGCCGGCTGAAACTTCCATTGTGCGAACGCGTGCATCGCATTCGCGTCAAGCTGTTCGTCGATTCCCTTCACCAACTGAATGCTGTCCACCGATCCGTCTTTGCGGATCACCGCATACAAAACGACTTCGCCCTCCACATGCTCCGCAATCAGCGTCGGCGGATATTTCGGATCCACTTTCCGCAAAGGTTGCGGCGACGAGACTTCATCTGCAACACGGCGGCCATCGTTTTGCAGTTCTGAAAAATTCAAAATCCAGCTTCCGGTCGCGCTGCTCAAATTCGGCATGTTTACATGCACCGTGTAAACGCGCTTCGAAGCAAAGATCGCTTCGGGTTTTGCGCCGGGCGCGAGGTCGGCAAAATTCGGAGGCGCGGTTCGAACCGGAGGTGGATCCGATGGCGCATCACCATTCGCACCGGACGCGTTCGGTTTCGCGACAGAAAGGTCGAGTTTGGGTTTCGAACCGCCGAGGCCCGAAACCGTACTCTTCGGATTTCCGCCGCTGATGCTTACGCCGATATCACTTTTTCCCGATCCGGCGCCGCCGTTCGAAGTAACATTTCCGTTCGCTGCGCCGCCGGGTGTGCCGTGTTGTCTTCCTTCTGGGCTAATCGCGATGCGCGCGGCCAAATTTCCCTCCGGCGGCGCGACGGGCACAGCCGGCCCTGGAGTTGCCGAGAGCGCAATCAGGGTTGATGGCGCGCCATTCGAAGCGGCTTGTGCGGCAGCCATCTCCGGCGCCGCCGCGATCTCGCCGGTTTGATTGCGAGTCGCGAGGCGCGGCACTGCACCTGCATTAATTTCCAGCTTCGGACGAGCAGGCACGCTTTGCGTCGCGGCAATGGACAAGTCCGCGGGGCGCACTTGGCTATTCTGGACGTCCGGTGCAGGTGCATTCACGTCGATCGATTTCGCGCGGCGTTCGTGTGGCCGCAAACTCTTCAACACTTTGTCGCTAATTTCAATTTTCGGCCGTGCGGGCATGGTGCTCGGCGCAATTTCGACAATGTTCGGCAGCACCGGCAAAAGCTTGGGCGCCTCGGGCGGCGCTTGAGGATTGATCAGCGTTTGCCGGGGGTGATTCGGACGAGCAGGATCAGTAAAAATTCTTTGACGTGGATGAAACGCATCGGCGCCAGCCGGCGGCGGCGGTTTTTCGGGCTCGTTGCCTGGCGTTGGCTTTGGTTTGTGTCCGCGTACCTCAAGCAGCGGCAAATCGTCGATCGGACCCGACCAGGTAAGAACCGTGTTATCGAATTGCGGGAAATGCTGCGGCCCGGAAAGATCCGGCTTTGGCAACACGATAAAAACGAGATGCCATAGCGCCGCTGCCACAACGGCACGGCGGGGGAATCGCTTCTCGACCCACGCGTCCTTGAAAAAGCTGGCGGTGAGAAATTTTCGCGATTCCACGGAACGTTCGAAAGCACCGGACAAACTGCTTGAAAAACTCTGGCGAAATGCGCCCCAGCCGATTTCGAAGCGTGGTTCGACCGCGCCGGGCAGATGCACCGATGCCGGAGCGGCATCGCCCTGTCCCAAGAGGTCAAACGCATTGCTGGTCTGGACCGTAGACATGAAACTTTGATTATATCGCGGCAGGCCGAATCGCCCACCACCGCAAGCCTATATAGATGACGGACGCCTACGGCAGGTTTCCCGCACCGCGAAGAATTATTTTTCGGTTGGATTCAGGCGATAGAAGCTCAGCGCAGCATCACCTTGCTTCAACACGCGGTAACGTTGCAGTGAGCCGGCTGTTTCGGCGAGTGCGAACTGCTTTCGATGCTCAGCAATGACGATCGAATCGGTGGAGATCAGCGACGAGGCCGCCAGGAAATCCAACGTGAGTTCATATTCGTGCTCGGCGGCATACGGTGGATCGAGGAAAATAAAATCGAACGGCGGGCGGGCACGACTCGAAAGTTTGGCGAGGGCTTGTGAGGCAGTGGCAGAAATCACCTGCACGCCGGATTCGATCTTGAGCAGCGCGAGATTTTCTCGGATGAGCTTTACGGTTGCCGCGTGGTTTTCCACGAACACGGCTTCGACTGCGCCACGACTGAGGGCTTCGATGCCGACCGCCCCGGTGCCGGAATACAAATCGAGAAAATGCGATCCGTCTACAGCCGGTCCCAAAACGTTGAAGAGGGTTTCGCGAAGCCAATCGCTCGTTGGCCGAAGCGTCTGACCTTTCAGGCTCTTCAGAATGCGGCTGCGAAATGCTCCAGCGATGATTCGCATGGTTCAGGCGATACGCGCCAGATGATAGCGGCGCTGCCAGTGCGGCGGAAGAGCTTGCAGAATTTGTTTTAGCTCCGCGTTGCTTGCGGCATTGTCTGCGAGCGCGAATGCTTCTTTGCGCGCCATTTCCAGAATTTCGCGGTCGCGCAATGGATTCGCAACGTGAAATCCTAAATCGCCGGATTGGCGCGTCCCGAAAAATTCTCCCGGTCCACGGAGGAGCAAGTCGGTTTCCGCGATTTCAAATCCGTTCGAAGTGCGCACCATGGTCTCGAGCCGCGCGCGGGCATTTTCATTCATACGCACGGGGGCGACCAGAATGCAGTGAGACTTGTCCGCGCCGCGCCCGATTCTGCCGCGCAACTGATGCAACTGCGACAAACCGAACCGTTCGGCGTGTTCAATTACCATCACGGTCGCGTTTGGAACGTCGACTCCGACTTCGACGACGGTTGTGGCAACCAGAATTTGCGTTTCATTTTTGCGAAAGCTCTGCATGACCGATTCTTTTTCTTCGCTGGAAAGCCTTCCGTGCAGGAGTCCCAATTTCAATTTCGGAAAGACTTGTTTTGAAAGCCGCGCGAACTCGTCCATCGCCGCTTTCAATTCCAGCTTCGATTCCTCGATGACGGGATAGACGACGTACGCCTGATGGCCCGTCGCAACTTCCCTTCGCAGCGATTCCCAGATGCCCGGCAGGTGCGGCTCGCTGGTCATGCGCGTCACGATTGGCGTGCGACCAGGAGGCAATTCATCAATCACAGAAACGTCGAGATCGCCGTAAAGCGTAAGCGAAAGCGTGCGCGGGATGGGCGTGGCGGTGAGGACGAGGACGTGTGGCGCATGACCGTGCGACGCTGCTTTGTCCATCAGGCGCTTGCGCTGCAACACGCCGAACCGGTGTTGCTCGTCAATCGCGACAAATCCCAGCCGCCTGAAAACGACATTATCCTCGATTAGCGCGTGGGTGCCGATCGCAAGTTGCGCTTCTCCGCTCGCGATTCTTTCGAGCGCCGCGGACTTTTCCGCAAACTTCATTCCGCTAATCAGCAATTCGACTTTGTAGCCGGCTTTTTCCAGAATGCGCCGCGCGGACAAAAAGTGCTGCACCGCCAAAATTTCTGTTGGAGCCATCAATGCGGCCTGGCTTCCATTTTCAATGGTAATCACAGAAGCCTGCAGCGCGACAATTGTCTTGCCGCTGCCGACGTCGCCCTGGAGCAAACGATTCATGGGCGCGCTCTTCTCTAGATCCGCGGCAATTTCAGCCAGCACGCGTTTCTGCGCTGCAGTCGGTTTAAAAGGCAGGATGCGTTTCAACGCTTCGCGAACGTTGTCTTCCCGCACACGAAAGGCAATCGCATTTTCCTTCCGCGTTGCGCGGCGATCCAGGGCGAGACTCAGCTGGTACAAAAACAGTTCTTCAAAGATCAGCCGCCGCTGGGCAGTCGAGCGGAACTGATTCAGCGCATCAATCGATTCTTCCGCTGGAGGAAAGTGCGTTTGAATCACGGCTTCCCGGTGCGTGGGGAATTGAAGCTTCGTCCGCAGCGCCGAGGGCAGCACGTCCGGCATGCGCGGGTCCAAATGTTGCAATGCGCCGTAAATCGCCCGGCGAATCGCGCGCGAGCCAAACGTTCCGACCGCCTCGTAGATCGGAACGATTCTCCCAACTTCGGTCGAATCGAGGCCTTCGCCGCTGATCAATTCCATCTGCGGATTGACCATCTCGATTCGCGCGGGTCGCTGCTTATCCACCTCGGCTTTGCCGTGAAGAATTAGCTGCTGGCCGGGCTTCAAGCGCCCTTCGAGGTAGCCACCGTGGAAAAATTTGCAAGCCAAGGAACCGGTTTCGTCCTGAACAAGCAGGTGATAGATCGCGTCGCGACCGCGCATGGTGCGGACAGCCTGTCCGCTGGCCACCGTCACGCGCAAGGTGTAAACCGCGTTAGGCCGAACGTCTTTAATTTGCGAAAACTTGATGCGGTCTTCATAGCGAAACGGCAGATACCCGAGCAAATCTTCCAGAGTGAGGATGCCGCGCTTGGCGAGCAGCTCGGCGCGCTGCGGGCCAACGCCCTTGATCATCTGCACGGGAGATTGAAGACCGGTTGCCATAAGCGTCTTTTATACCATTACCGAACACGATGAGCCGGATTGGAGATAACTTGCGCCCCTGGCCTGCGTATTACTACAGTACAGGCTCCGCAGGTCTGCATCCGGGGAGGAGTCTGTGTCCAGCACCAAATTGATGGGTTCGGAAAAGCGCGCGCTTTTGCTTTGGGTGCTTGCCGGAATTGTTGGCGTCTTCTTCGCGCACCGTTATTTTTTCCAGGCCTTTCCGGAAGCTTCCGTCGATTTCAAGGTAACCCGTCCTCAGGCGCTGACGCTCGCTCAAGCTTTTGCCGCCGGGCTTGGCGAAAATCTGGATGGATACCGCTCCGCAATTGAATTCAGCGTCGAGGAAAACGAAAAAGTTTATCTCGAACGCGAACTGGGCCTGCAGCAGGCGAACCAGCTTGCTTCGTCAAAAATAAATTTGTGGTATTGGAACGTTCGTTTCTACAAGCCGCTCGAAGAAGAAGAGTACGAAGTCCGCGTCAGCCCGAACGGACAGATTGTGGGTTACAAGCACGTTGTGCCGGAAGGGCGGCCGGGCACAACATTGGAGCGCGGCACGGCGCAAACCCTTGCGCAAGAATTCCTCACCGCAAAACTTGGCAAACAAGCGAGTGACTGGACATTCTTGCCGGAAGAAGCGAATTCTCAGAAAAAACCAAGCAGGCTTGATTGGGACTTCACCTGGGAAAATAAGGCGCTCAAGGTGAAGGACGCGCCATACCGCGACAAAATCCATATCACGGGCGACAAGCCAAGTGGCGCGTCGGAATTCTTGCTGGTGCCCGAAACCTGGCAACGGGGCTACGAACGGTTGCGTTCGGGCAACAACACGCTCGCGCTGGTCTTCACCGTGCCGTACATCGGGCTTCTAGCCGTCGCCGTATGGTTGGCCATTCTCTTTACGAAAAGCGGCCAGACAAAATGGGCG